>OJEW01000095.1_pt1 | contig 38996 bp, 35 predicted proteins | sample 1593861 | NCBI WGS metagenome assembly OJEW01 (sample SAMN05416806, study PRJEB24817) | seawater metagenome | isolation source: Sea water | place: Canada:Atlantic | collected 2013-11
AGAAAGTAGAAGAAAAACAAGCTCTTATCTTCGTTCCTTAAAGTGACTTCGAACTAAGTTCTAAGCTCTCTCTAAGCAGGCTGCGTATCTTAATGATTTCAGCCAGAGAGTCAAGCGTTTGTTATCAGAAAGATTTTAAAAAACCTTTTAAAAACAACTACTTAAGCATCCCTTGTTCCGCATCAAACAAACCAACTTAAAGGCCGTTCTGTCTGAGCAGGCGGCGAATAATACGCGCTTCAGAATTTCCGTCAACCGCTTTATGTAAATTATCCACAAAAGAGTGAAATTAGTTTAAAAACCGGCTTGTTTGCTTATAAAACAAACAGTTCCAGGTGGATTTTATTCAGGTTTTTAGAATAGTTGGGATTTAGGGAGTTTCAAGCAGGACTAAAGCAAAAGATAAAAGATAAAAACATAGACAGCTTGCCCTGCGCTGAATTCGGTATTTCTCTCTTCGCCACGCCGTGAATACGTCCATGTAGGCTCAACCCCCGCCTCCCTGCGGGAGATGGGCTTGAGCGAATCACCGAACACAGCACTCAGAAATCTATGCAGAGTATAGATTGAGCCTAAAAAGAGAAAAAGGGAAAAAGGTACTTCACAAGTAGATGCTTTTTTTGAATTTAGAAAGCCATGAGTGATTAGCGGTGAGCGATGGGGATTAATTTTAAAGGGCATCGATTGCAGGGATGCAATCGTTGAGCTTACAGGGAGAGCGAAGCGACGTATTCACAGCGTCCCGCCTAAAATTCAATCCTCATCGAGAAGGCAAGCTAATCACGCATAAGAAACCAAAATTACAGGATTACCTTGCAGCATGCCTCACAAAATTCAATCCCCATAGGGAACGCAAGCTAATCAGAGCTAAGCAACTACTTAACTCCTGCCCGCCCTAATCGCTGCGCCCGATACTCACGAGGCGTCATTTCCATCCATTGTTTATAGGCGCGAGTAAACGCCCGAGGCTCGCTAAATCCTAATCGTTTACCAATTTCTGCAATGGTTATGCTGCGATCACGTAAGAGTCTATTGGCCAAATCATTACGCAGGTTGTCTTTAATTTGTTGGTAGCTTGTCCCTTCTGCGGTCAATTTTCGGCGTAATGTTTGTTCGCTGATTGACAACTCTTTTGATAATTCTACCGAGTTTGGAACTGCATACCCTCGATTTAACTTAGGTTCTAATAGCTGATAAATATGCGCACTCAGACTACTGTCTTCTCCCGGTATTGTTAACAAATCAATCGGGGCGCGCTTTAAAAACACCTGCAACTCACGCTGACTTTTTATAAGTGGTTCATGCAGATAGTTTTTATGAAAGACGAGGCGGTTATATTTACTTTTTAGATAAGTTGGACAGCGAAACAATAAATCGTATTCAGCTTTGTCCAACGGCGTATAATTTATGTAAGAACCCAAAAGTTTTATTGGCTTTCCAATATACCAACTAGCAAAACGATGCCAAATGACATGCCAATACTCTATATAAAAATGCTCAAAATCCAATTCGGGCCGACGGAAAACGGTGGTGAAATAAACATGCTCGTCTTCTATTTCTAAAGAAATTTGAACCTCATCGGTAATTTGATTATAAAAACGAATACCCTTTTGCAGCAGCTCTTCTAAGTTTGAAGAATAACTAACCCAATCAGCCATTAGTGCAAACGTACCTACTTTTAATGACTTTTCAGTAAAACCCATAAACTCATCATTCAGCTCTTCAGCTATAGATGAATACAGTTTTGCGACTAAATCAACGTGAATTCGCGCATTTGGATCATTCATCTGCTTTTCAGATATGCGGGCTTTTCTTAATAAGGCTCGAGTATCAATACCTTTTGCCTTAGCGCCACCGATCGCTGTTTTTATGTAGTGCGAACCAACCGTAGCCATACCTTAGAAACTCATCCTTAATAAACATCCACGTCATGTTGGAGTAATAATTTTGGCAACACCTCATCCAGCTTATCGAGATCACCCTCATTAAGTTCAATCAGTTTTAATTTAGCTGCATGATAAATTTCTTTACGCGCCAATTTTTTCTGAATGTCAGCAGCACTTTTTTCTTGCCCCCAATACTCTATATATACATGACCATTAGGTAGATAAAAATCACAAGTAATACTTTCTTTAATTCTCTCTGTACCGTGATCTAGTTCTGTCGGAATCTCACGACGATAACCATGACTAATGCCAGAAATGTACAACCAGTTATCAATTTCTGCTAAAGCCGCAGATTCAACTTGGTGCCCATCCAAGCATTCGCAAAGCCGATCATCCGCAGTAAAAAAATCCACTTCTTTAGTTAAATGCTCATTATGTTGTGATAATTTTTCTAATGTGGCTCTGTATTGTAAATTTTGACGAACTTGTTCTGGCCACTGAGCGTAAGGCATGCCTGTGGTTTCGTGCTCTACTTGCTGCCCACCTAGCACTTGCCCTAAAGACGTTAATTTCCAGCCATGATGAAAACGTTCTATCCAGCCCATTTCAGATAAAATCAGATTCATTCGTTTTGGACTTATATTATGAGGCCTTCCTAATTGTGAAGCTGTTAAAAAGGTAAAGGTTTCACTTTTAAATAAACGATGCTCTTCAGTGCCTTCCGGCCAAACGATATATTCACCAAATTTTTCGTGCTGAGTATAGCGCCCACCTTCAAATTCACCCTTAGGTGATAAGCGCCATGCTTTTCCTTCTCGCCTAATCCAGCCACGCTCAGACAACAAAGAAAAAACATCCTTGGCATCTCTATTCAGCTTTTTCGCTAATTGCGTTGTCGAAAAGAAACTTACTGGGTTATCAACCATAATTTACTATGCGCCCTGCTAAATCGTTTATGAAAATTATACATTTAAATCTATTATGCCGCTGAGCTGAAGCACTGTATATTTATAACAACGAGACTAATTTATTTATTATTACCTTCTTTACTACTTTGATTATAGCTGTAGTTAATCTATAGCAATAGTTACCCACATTGAGCACCGAATGACTAACCCTAGCGATCGTAATTTTGATGATTTAAGCAAGCGCTTTAAAAACAATATTTATGGCACCCCAAAAGGATTATTAAGATTGTATGCTCTAAGGGAAGACTTCTCTAAATTCGAGCTTGGTGCTAACAATAAACTCTCAGTACTGGATGCTGGCGGTGGCATGGGACAGTTTAGCTTAGAGCTTGCAGCAAAAGGGCACAGTATAGAACTTTGCGACATTTCTAAAGATATGCTTGCAGGTGCAAGGCAACTTTATGCTGAACACAACTTAGAATCACAAATCAATTTTACACACTGTGGTATTCAAGATATCCCAAGGCAGTTTAACCAACAATTTGACCTGATCATGAATCATGCAGTTTTAGAGTGGCTGGTTGACCCCGAACAAGCATTAATAACACTGTATCAACAAGTAAAACCGGGTGGTTGGTTATCCATTATGTTTTACAACGTACACGGAAGAACCTGGCGTGGCATTATGAATGGCAAACTGCATGCACCCGCCAGCAGCAGCGAGCGTATGGCTAAAGAAGGGATTGCTCCCCAACAACCACTAGACCCAAGCTGGGTACATGAAACGCTAACCGAACTGGGCTTAGAAGTTAAATCTTGGCGCGGTATTCGTTTTATCTATGATCACATGCACCAAAAAATTCGTGACCGTGTGGGTTTAGAAGCCATTGCTGCTAGCGAATCTGAATTTGGTTATCATGCCCCATACAGAGACATGGCTCGCTATGTTCACATGCTGTGCTACAAACCTCTATAAAAACCGTGACACAAACATACCTCGTCAACTAAAGAATACATGACACAGCTCAATAAATGAGAACAATTCTTATCTGACTGCAATTAATTGCTTGCAAATAATAATGATTATCATTAACTTTAATTAATAAGTTTAAACTCGAAATTAAAGGATGATCTATGAGCACTTTCAAACCCGTCGCCGAATTCATCAATACAGCAGCATTAATCAATAGCCAACAGCTGAGTCGATTCCAGCAATTGGAACAAACAATTATACTGCATTCAAATTCTTTACAAGAAATATCAGCCCAAGAAGCTCAACTTAATGAATACATTGATATTGGTTTAGAAATGGCCTGCCAAGCTGGCTTACTGAAGTTACAGGCACTCCAAGAAAACTGGTTAAAACGGGTTTACAACACCTTGTTAGAAACAACTAAAGATGTCTTAAAACCAAAACCTTGGCGAGAAATGTGCCAAGAGTACCTTTATCAACCCTTGTTCGCCCTTAAACATATTTATTTAAGCCAACCACAAACACCTGCACTACCTAACAAAAAGCAATCGCTTCAATCACTTTATAAAGAATTGTCTGTTAACAGCCAATACTTATATTAGCTCTAATGCTGGATCAAACTCATGAACTAACGCAATGAAAAAACTATTAACGAAAGACATTCAATAGATAAAAACTAATACTATTATTGCATTAATTCATTTTACCTAAGTGATTTTATTGTCCATACTGGATTCAGTTAAATAGATAAGATATTGAAACATCTCGTTTCAAAATCTTTTGTTTTATGTAGCATTTTTATATACCCAAATAAGCAAGAGGCAAAGAAATGACAACACTTACTGACCGTACTGGCAAAACTGTTCCACAAGTTACTTGGCCAACTCGCCAAGGAGACGAATGGGTAAACGTTACCACCGATGACGTTTTCAAGGGTAAAACCGTTGCGGTATTCTCGCTACCAGGCGCTTTCACACCTACCTGCTCTTCTACACACTTACCACGTTACAATGAGCTAGCCGGTGTATTTAAAGAAAATGGCGTTGATGAAATCGTTTGTATCAGTGTTAACGATACCTTTGTAATGAATGCTTGGTTAGCCGATCAAGAAGCCGGCAATATTCGTGTGATTCCAGACGGTACGGGTGAATTTACAGAAGGCATGGGTATGCTAGTTGATAAATCCGATATCGGTTTTGGTAAACGCAGCTGGCGCTACAGCATGTTGGTAAAAGATGGTGTAATCGACCAAATGTTCATCGAACCACAAAAGCCAGGCGACCCCTTTGAAGTATCGGATGCCGATACCATGTTGAACTACATTAATGCCGATGCAAAAAGACCTGTATCTATTTGCGTAATTAGTAAACCTGGTTGCCCATTCTGCATTAAAGCAAAAGAAGACTTAGGCGGTGCTGGCTTAACGTTTGAAGAAATTGTACTTGGCAAAGATGCCAGTATTACTTCACTACGTGCAGTATCTGGCAAAGAAACTGCTCCACAAGTCTTCATCAATGGTGAGTACATTGGTGGTAGTGAAGAGCTAGCCGCTTACTTAGCCAAGTAAAGAGTTGTTATTAGAACAGCTTAGCTAAATGAAAAAAAACGCTATGGAGTGATCTATAGCGTTTTTTTATACCCTTACAAAAACAAAAGTGAGATTTAAGAGCGCGCTGCTAAATCTTTTTTCGCTTCACCTAACTGATAGCGTGTATCAGCCAAATCCTGTTTTAACGCTTGATTTTGCTGCTGTTCTTGCTGGTGTTTTTCTGCCAACTCAGTCAATGCTTCTTTCACTACTTCGACTTGTTGTTTCCAGCGGCTTGAAAGAATCCACGCAGCTAAACCACCGCCTAAAACAACGCCACCAAGTGCTGCTAAAATAAATGCCATGTTGTAATCCTGTGTTAATTGCTCTGTATTAAGGGTTTTGAAGTAATTCATCAATCTGACAAATTACCGCAAGTATTCTGCGATCTGCTTCTGAACCTGAATAAAACTCTCTCGCCATCGGCGCTAGTCCTTGATCTTTAAGAAAACACGGTAATGCTTCTTGTGCATGGATCAAGGCCTGTATCTTAGGAATAAAAACAAACTGCAACCACTCACTAAAATTCATCGTATCCAAGCAAAAAGGCTGTTGACTAGACAATGCTTCTGCACCAATTTTTTCTGTAGACCACTTATCTGCATTAATTAGTGCCTGATGTAAAGAATGCAAGGTCGATTCAACTTGCGCGTGCTGTGTCATTACTTTGTATCTACTCGCTGGAACTGCCTGCATTATACGATAGATCGGCGTAGATAAAAAATTCAGCTCTCGATACCCTAGAGCCAATCCGCTAGAATAACGCAAATTGTTTTAATCTTATTTATAACCGTATTGTTGGGGTTCGTTTGTGAGTATCAGTAAATTCGTTGCAGAAACCGGCGCGCAAATGCGTATTTTTGATCTTGGCCGCCGCATTCAAAAAATCTCAAAAGCCGATTTTGCTGACATTGAAGATCTTAAAAAACCGTTTCCATCACCCTACTTACAACACGCTTGGATTGGTATTTTAACGTGGAACCCTAAAAAAGCAGGCAACCACAACATCTGGTTTTTAAAGCTGCCCTTAGATGAGCAAAACTTCATTCAACCTGGCGATCGAGATGCCTTCTTAAATCACTGGTTAAGATGCTTACAGTACCCCGATAAAGAACATGGCGAAGCACCTTGTTATTACAAGCCTGATCAAAATCGCATGGCTTACTTTCACTCTTTGGCGCTCGCAACGCTTGGTCAGAGTCATACCGATTTTTATACCACCACTCGTGCCTATTTAAGTGGCGACATGGGCTGGGAGAATTGGCAACAGCTGGGCCTGCAAGGTATTGCCGAAGTCGTTGTTAATATCGATAAAGACAAAAATGCCAAACTCGTCGCTCAAGGCATTGCCAATATGCCGGCTACGCCACTGAATACCTTATTAGGCTTTTTAGAAAACATCGAGCCTGATTTTGAACTGTCCGTGGCGATAAACGATCGCCTTGCACGCGTCATCAAAGATGGCGCTGAGCCTGCTGACCTTGCCGCTTTTGTGCGCGCACTGTCTCATAGCCAAAATATTGAACAGCGCCAAATGCTGATTGAAGTGATTTTATTGCATCCCAAGGCAACCAGTATCGAAGTACTTGCATCTATTGCAAGTCGCTGCTGGCAAGACCTACAAGGTGAGTTATTACTCGCTTTCTTAAATGTATTGGCCACTAACGAGCAAGGCCAGCCCGCATTTAATGCACTGGTTGCTGATTTAATGCCACTGCCAAATAAGCGCGAACACATACTAGAAGCTTTCCGCAGCGAAAAACGCAGCGAAGCTTTAATGAGCGCGATTGGTAATTTAATGAAAAGCGTTCAACAAGCCAGTTAAGCAAATACACATGAATAATAAACTATCCCAAGAGCCATGCCCTTGCGGCTCGAACGTTCCATACAACAACTGCTGCGAACCTTTACATCAAGGTACTCCGGCGGGCAGTGCACAAGCGTTAATGCGTTCGCGTTTTAGTGCCTTTGCATTACAGCTAAGTGATTATCTAAAAACCAGCTGGCACCCTGAAACTCGACCCGAACAGCTAACGCTAGAACCTGGAACCCTATGGAAACGGCTTGAAATACTCAGCGCCAGCAATGATAGCAAGCAAGGCAGTGTTCACTTTAAGGCATATTATCAAGAAAATAAGCAATGGCACTTGCTAGAAGAAACTTCTCAGTTTTTGTTTGAAAATGGCCATTGGTTTTATCACAGCGGCGATTATCAACCACAAAATTTAAAGCCAAGCCGCAACGACGAATGCCCTTGCGGCAGCGGTAAAAAGTTTAAAAAGTGCTGTTTATAAAAGGTGGAAGTGCATGTTATTGGTTTCTCACCATACCACGCTGAATCATTGCTGCGGTCATCATGATCGAGCCAACTACCGACAGTAATAACATACCGTTTACCAAAAAAGTGTAACGAGCATAAAAAGGTGAGCTCACGTCCTGCTTTCCTTCTATACAAGTACTCAGTTCAAAACTGTAACTCAAACCTTGGTCAATACAATCATTTACCGTGGAAAGTTCCCAGCCATATAGACTTAGCAGCAAGATTGCCGGTAACGAAAAGATAATAGAACCCCAACGCATCATACTTTTTTACCTCTTTTCTCGTACTTTAACTTGACATTAAGCGCTAATCTTTTCATCTTAGGCTATCTCTAAAGTCCATTTTACAATAACAAGCAGGCACTTTTAGCTATCATGAAGCACATATTTATCGCCGCAGCCATTGTTCTTAGTATGAACGTGCAAGCTGCAACACAAGACTTGGATCAATTACTCAGTAAAATCGAAGCCGACATTAGTAATCAAAGATTAGCAAAACCTGCGGGTAATAATGCACTTGAAGGGATCCAAGCCTTTAGAGCACAAGCCCCCTTCGATTTTCGTATTACACCACTCATTTTTAAGTTTGGCGAATCCTACGTGTCTTTAGCTAATAAAGCCATAGACAATGAGGATTTCAGCGAAGCCCAAAATTATTTAGATATGGCCTGGAAAGTGGCAGCACTGACCCCCGGGCTAGAAGATGCACAAGAAAGAAATGACACCCTAAGCAAAGGTAAAGCAAGCAGCCCTAAGGTTGTATCACAAGGCCCAAGTGCCGCAGACTTGAAAAAACAAAAAGCCTTGGCTGATGCAGCTGCTGCAGAACGTAAACGCATAGATGCTGAACGCATTCGCAAGCAAAAAGCCGATAAAGCAGCAAAAGCAGCCGCGGTAAAACAAGCTGCTGCAGACAAAAAAGCAAAACAAGCAGCTGAACGTCAGCGCCGTATAGATAATGAAAAACTACAAAAACAAAGAGAATTAGCTGCACAAAAGGCTGCTAAAAAAGAACAAGAGTTAGCAAAAGAACTCGCATCGGCAGAAACAGAAAAGGCTCGTTTGTTAGCATTAGCTGCACAAAAAGAAGCAAAAGCAAAAAGCGAACGGGCTGCAAAATTGGCACAAGCCAAACCGGTTGTTAGAGCAGAACGTAAGTCAACACCCATTCAAGTAGGTGGTGTAAGCCCAATCGGACAAGGCGAAGAAACATCTGAGGCGATTGCAACATTTCCTCTAGCAAATGACATGATTGCAAATCGAGATCGCTCAATCAGTGACAGCTTAGTGGCTTCTTGCCAGGCTATTATTGATAACGAAGCATCTGTAGTGATACATGCAGAGACCAAGAGTGATTATCGCTGGTTAACGGTGCGCTTAACACTCTGTACGCGACGTTTAGACTCAAGCTTCCGCCTACGTCACAGTTACGCTGAAAATGGCAGTAGCGAGCCATTTATTAGCTTACACCCAGGTCGTAATTCTGCACTCATTGGTGATTTATAACCCATTTAAAACGGTAATAAATTTGTAAAAACAAAAAAACCTCTTTTTGCGATAAGCCAAAAGAGGTTTTTTTATAAGCTGGGTTTATGATTTTAATGATCGCTATTTGAATAGTCATAACCTGACGAATCAGCTTCATCGTCAAAATCACTATCACCGTCATCCGAGTCAAAAAACATTCCCATCAGAGCAGCTTTTTCGTCATGACTCACAGCCATCTCGTCGTCACTACTAACACCTGCGAACCGTACTTGATTTCGCCCTGATTCTTTAGCCAGATAAAGACATTCATCTGCCGCCTTAACTAGCTTAGTGGCTGAACCTTGTTCATGGGTTAAGCGAACCGCTAAGCCAATACTCGCTGTGACTTTTAATATTTTTTCACCGACTTCAATTTCGCTAGCTTCAATACGTTGACGTAAACGCTCGGCGACTTGACTAGCCAATAAAAGATTGGTTGAGGGAAGAATCACAACAAATTCTTCACCGCCGTAACGGCATTGAATATCCAGTTGGCGAGTTTCTTGATGAATAAGCTTAGCGGTTAACTTTAATACCTGGTTGCCAACTTCGTGACCCCATTGATCATTGACCTGCTTAAAACGATCTAAATCAATCATCATTAAACTGGTTGGAATACCGGTTCTGGTAGTTCTTTCTAATTCTGTTTCTAAAGCAGCGTTAAAATAACGAACATTAAATAACCCCGTTAATGGATCTGTAATGACCTGCTCACGCAAAGACAGCAACTCCGAAGCCCAAGGATTTTCAACTCCACATTGAGGGCAATTAAAGTTTTGCTCCGAAGTTTCTATATCTTGCAGCGATGAAGAAACATCTTGCTGAGATGTCACAGCCATGTTTGTTAGCTCACTTTATAATTATTTGAATATTCTCGTAAGTTTAGTGGATGTTATTCAATATGAACCACTATTTTTAAATATTTTACCAACATCATTATCAACTTAATCATTAAAGAGATATTTTACAGCAAAGCTGTGCAATAATTTTGGCTTAAAAAGTTGTATTAACTCTTAGCTAAACCGTCATTGATTATTGCTTGCTGCCAAACCGCATCAGTATGTAACAGACTAAATACCTGATAATCAATCCAGCTGTTTTCAAACTCAAAATAGCTATTGAAGACACCATCTCTAGTGAATCCTAGGCTACTTACAAGATCCGCTGTGTGAGAGTCATTTGTCATCACGAACCATTCTAAACGATGCAATGATAAATCTTCAAAAGCCAAAGTAGCTACTGCATAAATCAACTCTGCTAAAATAGCCTGCGTTTTATAATCAGCAAAAACTTCAAGCTGGAGCTGTGCACTGGCATTTACCCAATTAAACTTTTGCAAACTAATGCGAGCAATAATCTTACCTGTGTCTTTTTCTTCAACCAACCAAAAAGCAGCTTCTTTGGCTTCAAACTGCATCACCATACGACGCGCCAAATCCATTGCTTGAGCTTCTACAACCATAGGATTTTTGGGTATGGATTTCACTACCGACTTATTACTGAGTAACTTATAAAGACAATCTATATCGTTTTCATGAGCGAAACGAATGTAATAATGATCCGTTTTTAAATTCCAGTTCATTTTTCTTCTCCCGCAACAACAGACTCTAAGATACGATTATAAAGTAAGATGTCGCTATACTCAGTTTGACTAATGCGGCGATAATCGCGTAAACGGGCCTGCTGTGTAAATCCAACCTGCTCTAACACATTGATTAAAAGTTCATCTTTATTAGGAAGACATTGAAACGAAAAATTTCTTAGGTGATATTTATTAGCTAGAAAATCAACCGCAGATGATAACGCAGCCACTTGCAACGATGGTTCAAATCCCGGCAAAACATCTAATCGCATTAAGGTTTTTAATGAGCTTGGTTGCCAATCATAAAGGCTAAGCATACCCTGAATTTCACCATCGCACTCAATTGCCCACATCAAACCACGCTGGGTAGCAGCCATTTGTACCGATAATGAAATCATGCGCTCTGCATGCTCTCTGCTAGCACTCACGCTCTGGCCAGCTAGGGTTTGGTGTTGATAAAGTTTAACAATAGAATCAACATCAGAATTGTTTAACGGACGTAACTGCCCTCCGCTAAAATCAACATTGGCAACAAATTTCATGTAACGTCATACCCCTAAAAGGTGCATTTAAAATCATCATTCTAGCATTGTGCAAGGCAGCAGGTCACGGTTGATTAAGAAAGCAAATCAGTGTTGCAAAAAACCTATTAAACATACTGCGCAGCCGCCCAGCCACTTGCCCAAGCCCACTGAAAATTAAAACCACCCAAGTGTCCAGTAACATCCAATACCTCACCGATAAAATACAAATCAAGCTGCTTTTTTGACATCATGGTTTTAGAGCTGACTTCGTTAGTATCAACACCACCCAAGGTAACTTCTGCAGTACGATAGCCTTCGGTGCCTGATGGGATTAGCGCCCACGAATTAAAACGATTGGCAATAAGATCCATTTGTTTGGCATTTAACTCAGCTAAAGTAATCCCTTGTTCACGACCAAACTCTGGTGGCAGCAAGGCATCAACTAACTGATCAGACATTTTTTGGGTAAGCCATTGTGCTAAAAATTTCTTCAACGATAGCTTAGGTCGCTCGTGCTGAGTTTCACGCAAAAGTTGGGCAAGGTCATGGTCGGGTAAAAGATCAATGCTAAGAGTGTCACCCGCCTGCCAATACGAAGATATTTGCAACACGGCAGGGCCGCTAAGACCCCGGTGAGTAAACAAAATATTACCGCGAAAACTTTGACCATTGCATTCAATAGTAGCTTCGCAAGAGCTACCAGATAGTGCAATGCATACGTCTTTGAGTTGGTTGGTGATAGTAAAAGGCACTAAGCCTGCACGCTTGGGATAAGTTTTTATATTAAATTGCTCTGCAACTTGATACCCAAACCCCGTTGCGCCCAAGGTTGGAATAGATAATCCCCCCGTGGCAATGACCAATGACTGACAAGAATAATCCGTACGCGCACCATCTTTAGTTGTTAGTAAGGTATATCCGCGTGGATTAGAATTTTTTTCCAGATCAACTTTATCATCTGCAGCGACTACCAATGACTTAATAGTATCCACAGTGGTTTTAAGTTGAATGGTGACGCCTACTTTTTTACATTCATCCAATAACGCGTTCAGAATATCACTGGATTTATTATCACAAAATAATTCACCCAGTTGTTTTTCATGATAGGGAATATTGTGGCTATCGACTAAACTAATAAAATCCCATTGAGTGTAACGACTTAACGCACTTTTACAAAAATGAGGGTTATGACAAAGATAGCGATCTGGTTCAACATAATAGTTGGTGAAATTACAGCGACCACCACCAGACATTAGAATTTTTTTACCCGCTTTATTAGCATGATCCAGAACCAATACTGAACGCCCACGTTGTCCGGCAACAGCTGCGCACATCAAACCCGCAGCACCTGCACCGATTATTACGACATCATACTTCACGGGGTTTCCTTCTTGCCGGCTAGCAGCCTTTTAACTGGACCGTAAGTTTTACGATATATAGAACATGGACCTAGCTGCTCTAATGCTGCGATATGTGCTTTGGTTGGGTAACCTTTATGCTTTGCCAAGCCATAGCCTGGATATTGCTTATCCAGCTCTAACATTTCATGATCACGCTGTACTTTTGCTAAAATAGAAGCAGCACTAATTGCCGCCACCAAAGCATCCCCTTTAATAATAGCCGACCCTGGCATATCCAATTCTGGTAAGCGATTACCATCAATCAGTGCGTATTCGGGTAACTGTTTTAGACCGTGATCTTTTAAACCGCGCACGGCACGGGTCATAGCTAACATACGCGCATGTAAAATATTGATCGTATCAATTTCTTCAACGCTGGCACGGGCAATGCAGTAACTTAACGCCTTCTCTTTAATTTCTGGAAATAACGCTTCGCGCTTTTTTTCACTGAGCTTTTTAGAATCATTCAACGCAGCAATCGGGTTGTTGGGATCTAAAATTACCGCCGCCGCCACAACATCCCCACACAATGGTCCGGCACCCGCTTCATCAACACCACAAAAAACAATGCGCTGTTCTAGCAACTGAGCTTCAACTTCGGTTTTTACATTAAATTGTTCAAGTAGGTCAGACATTAATCTTTATGAATACTCGCCTGTTAGTCGTTAACACTTGGTTGCAGTAAGTTCACTACTGCTTGCGCAGCTTGCTCGTTAGCATTGCATTTTAGATCTTGATGAATAGTTAAAAAAGTTTCTTGTAACTGATGTATTAGCTGTTCATCTTCTAGCCGTTCGTTCACTGCTTGGGCTAGATTATCGGCGATGGCTTGTTCTTGTAAAATTTCTGGTACGATTTCTTTACCCGCTAATAAATTAGGTAAAGAAATAAAATCTTGTTTAATTAAGCGCCGCATAATCATGGCAGTGATAGGCGATACGATGTAGCTCACAATCATAGGTTTTTTGAGTAACATGCCTTCTAATGTGGCCGTACCTGATGCCAACAAAATAACATCTGCTGCTTGCATACAAGTTTTTGAATGCCCATCTACAACATCGATAACGACATTAGGCTGAAGTGTCTCTATAAACTGCAAAATTTGCTGCTTACGTGCTTCATTGGCCGCCGGTAAAATAAATCGTACATCTGGGTTATGGGCAAAGACTTGCTCTGCAGTTTGAATAAAAACCGGGCATAGTTTTTCAACTTCGCTACCGCGGCTGCCTGGCATTAAACACACAACTTTTTCAGCATCGTTGATTTGAAAAAAACGACGTGCCTCTGAAGTATCACTTTCAAAAGGGATACTATCGGCTAAGTTATGGCCTACAAAACAAACGGGGACGTCGTGCTGCTGATAAAATTTAGCTTCAAAAGGAAACAAGGTCAGCATCAAATCGACTGATTGTTTAATCTTATGGATGCGCTTAGAGCGCCACGCCCAAACAGATGGACTAACATAATGTACGGTTTTAATACCCGACTGCTTGAGTTTATATTCAAGTTGAGTATTAAATTCTGGAGCATCAATACCAATAAATACATCCGGAGGACTTTCCTGCCAACGCTTTACCAGCTGCTTACGAACTTTTAACAGTTCAAACAAACGGCCTAGTATTTCTACTAAACCCATTACCGCAAGACGCTCCATAGGAACAAACGATTGAAAACCTTCTGCCTCCATTAAGGGTCCACCAATGCCTTCAAAAGTCGCGTTAGGATAGTGCTTCTTTAAGGCTTTTATCAGACCAACACCCAGCATATCGCCCGATGTTTCACCCACGACAATGGCAATACGCATTAACGAATAATTCCGCGAGTGGCTTGTTCAATCGAATTAAGCAAAACTTTAACCGCATCATCTTGTAAAGCTAACGCTCTAATCTCTACCAGAGCTTCTTCAAGCGTAAGCGCTTGACGATACAAGGCTTTATAAGCCTTACGCAAAAGCTGAATGGATGACTTTTCAAAACCGCGTCGCTTTAAACCCTCAATATTAATGCCATGAGGCTCTACCGGGTAACCATTACAAATGACATAAGCTGGGATGTCTTTTAAAACAACAGAGCCTGCACCGGTCATTGAGTGACTACCGATCTTACAGAACTGATGAACTTGAGTTGCGCCACCTAAAATAACAAAATCCCCAATGTGCACATGCCCTGCTACATTGGTATCGTTAGCCAAAATGCAGTTATCACCCAGCATCACATCATGCGCGATATGAGTGTTGACCATAAATAAATTATTGCTGCCAACTTGGGTAATACCCTGATCTTGGGTAGTACCACGATGAAAGGTGCAGGCTTCGCGAATAATATTATTATCACCAATAATCAGCTTGGTGGGTTCGTCTGCATATTTTTTATCTTGGCACTCTTCACCAATCGAAGAAAACTGAAAAATTTTATTATTTTCACCAATTTTTGTTGGCCCTTTAACAATCACATGTGGGCCGATAACGGTTCCAGCACCAATCTCAACATTCGGCCCAACGATAGACCAAGGACCTATTTCTACATCATCAGCAATGATTGCACTGGGATCAATTTGAGCTAAGGGATTAATCATTATTAAATATCCTTTTCAGCACAGGTTATGTCGGCACAGCACACGACTTGACCATCAACTAGAGCACGACATGAAAACTTCCAAATGCCACGCTTATTATTTTCGTATTCAGCTTCTAAAATAAGCTGATCTCCTGGAACAACAGGTCTTTTAAATCGCACTTTATCAGCACCGGCAAAATAATAGCTGGTTTTATCTGTGCGTTTTTCGCCGAGCATATGCAAACCTAAGATACCGGCGATTTGAGCCATAGACTCTACAATTAATACACCCGGCATAATTGGGTGCTGTGGAAAATGGCCATTAAAATATTCTTCATTAATGGTTACGTTCTTAATACCAACGATGCGTCCTTCGCTGTCACCATTAATCTCAATTGTATTTACTCTATCGACCATTAAAAATGGATAGCGGTGAGGGAGTAGTTTTTTAATACCTTGCACATCCAAAGCGGGCATTGTGTTCACCTTATAGGTTCTTTTCTAATTGTTTTATTCTTCGCGCCATGTCGTCTAACTGGCGGAAACGTGCAGCACTTTTTCGCCACTCTGATGCAGGCATAATCGCTGTTCCAGAGGAGTACACACCGGATTCTTTAATGGACTTAGAGACTAGGGTCATACCTGTGATATGAACACCATCTGTGATTTCAATATGGCCAACAATACCCACGCCACCGGCGATAGTGCAGTTTTTACCAAGAGTTGTACTACCCGCTATGCCTGCTGTTCCAGCAATCGCGCAACCGTCGCCAATTACAACGTTATGAGCAATCATGATCTGATCATCTAGCTTTACGTCGTTCCCAATCTTAGTGCTATCTAAAGCACCACGATCGATGGTGGTATTTGCCCCGACCTCAACGCGATCACCAATTTCAACGCCCCCTATTTGAGCAATTTTATGCCATTTACCAGCATCGGGAGCAAAGCCAAAACCGTCTGCACCAATCACACAACCAGAATGAAAAATACAATCATCACCCACAACAACGTCGTGATAAAAAACAACGTTGGCATGCAATAAACTATTTTTCCCAATGATAGAATGATCGCCAACAACACAACCAGGGCCGATACGTGTATGAGCACCCACCTCTGCGTGCTCACCAATAACAGCGTTAGCTGCCACAGAAACACCCTCTGCTAAGATTGCAGTTTTGGCAATGACTGCAGATGGATGTATGCCTGCGGCTTGAAGCGGTAAGTTATCAAATATCTGTGATAATTTAGCAAAGCCAACATAGGGATTATCCATCACTAAAGCTGAAGTTTTGCACTCTTCAAGCATTTTAGGATGAACAATGACAGCGGCCGCTTTTGTTGAGTCTAATAATTTGCGATAGCTTGGGTTAGCTAAAAAAGTAACCTGCTGTGCAGTTGAATCTTCTAACGTGCCAATACCCGACACAACCAACTGATCATTATGGGCAACCAGTTTTGCACCAATTTTTTCAGCAATTTGCGCTAACGTTATAGCTACTTGTGCCATGGTATTGACCTTATTGTTTGCGAGTTGTTATTTTTCGTTTAATTTTTCAAGCAATAATTTAGTAATGTCTGTGCCAGGACCGTTATAAATAACCATTTCTGGACGTACAACTAAATCGTATTTGTTTTCATCAATAATCGCTTTCAACGCAGCCTGCATTTTAGGCTCCATCATTTGAGCTAAGTTTTGTAACTCTTGCTGCTCTGCTTTTTGCATATTTTGGCGATGAAACTTGTAAGTGGTTGCTTTTTCTTCAAAGCTATTTTTTAGCTTACGACGCTCATCTTCGCTCATGACTTCGCCATCTTTAGCGATTTTTTCTTGAATGCCCTTTAGTTCTGTTTCTAGCTTGGTGATAGTAGCAATGTCACTTTGTTTTTCTTGGCGAAACTTTTCAATGGCTGCTTTTGCTTCGTCTGAGGCTAATACCGCACGCTGCATATCAACTACTGCAACACTCATTTCTGCTTGTGCAAAGGTGGCGGTCATGGCTAATAAAGCTACTTGTAAAAAACGCATAATATTATCTTCCTAGTTATTATTTGGTTTATAAATTAATGAAATTTATATTAAAAAACTTGCCCAAGAGAAAACTCAAACCCTTCGGTGCGGTCATCTTCTTTATCGTTCAATGGGAAAGAATAAGTAAAGGTTAATGGCCCAATCGCCGTTACCCATGTTACCCCAACGCCTGTACTTAACCGTAACTCACTCAAATCAATACCTTCTGAGCAAAACGGATGAGAATCAAACCCAGCAACCTCATCGTTACTTGGTTTGTAGCACTGGTCTGTAAACACATTACCTGCATCCATAAAAACGACACTACGTAATGAGCTATGATCTTCTATAAAAGGAAACGGGAAAATTAGCTCTGTACTTCCCTCAATTAATATATTGCCACCTAACGCCGAAGCACTTTCAACATACGCAGGTGCCTGCACAATAGAACCACTATTAGTATCGATTACATAATCTGGAACAAACCCGGCTGAATTAATTGCTCTTACAATATCGCCATCTAAGTTTTTATAATAAATATTCGTTGGCGAACCTGCCTCAACCAAAGGGCGACCTAAATTATCGGTTTTAAACTTTGGAGTACCATCGGCAGCGGTTTCGACCAAATCCACTAAATTGTATTCGGGTAAACCCTGTGGGCCAAGTGAGCTGGTACGATAACCTCGCACAGAGCCGACACCGCCAGCACGGAAGTTTTTAAAGAAAGGTAGCTGGCTTAGATCACCAAAACCATCACCGTAGCCTAACTCAGTTCGAAAACGTAATGCCCACTGAGTATCGAAAGGAATGTAATAATCGGCTTTGTAGCCAATTTTGTAATACGTTAAATCACTGCCAGGAATAGCCAAATCAAATGATAAATTTTGCTGAGCACCATCGGTTGGGAATAAGCCACGGTTTAGGTTAGACCATCTCCAGCTAGCACCAAACGAATACTCTATAAAATGGTCACCATTGTCTCTAATAAAATCACTGATTTCTGCAGGGACCGTTCTACCTTCAAACATGTCGGTTTCGGATGCACCTAAGGTAAAAGATAAGCGCTCACGGTTACTAATAGGATAACCAAACGTGACATTACCGCCTAAAGTATTGGTCTGATAATCACTGGTGAATGACTGGCTAGAAAAATCGGCTTTACGATAAAACAAGTTGAAACCACGACTTACACCATCGATCGTGTAGTAAGGATCAAGAAAAGAAAAGTTATAAGACTGCACCGTATCATTTTTTTGCAGTGCTAAAGACATACGGTTACCCGTTCCCAAGAAATTATTTTGGCTAATACTGGTACCAATAATAAAGCCACTGCCGCCTGCATAACCTACGTTAAAATTCAAACTGCCGCTAAGCTGCTCTTCGACGCTGTAATTCACATCAATTAGGTCATCAGCTCCGGCAACAGCAGGAGTTTCAACATTAACCCCTTTAAAAAAGCCTAATTGATTTAAGCGTCTTTTACCGGCTTCAATTTTCTCGGTAGACGCCCAGCCACCTTCCATTTGCAACATCTCGCGACGCAACACTTCGTCTAAAGTACTTTCGTTACCAGCAAAGTTAATACGACGAACGTAGGTACGTTTACCTGGCTCAACAAAAAAAGTGATATCCACTAATTTGTTTTCGTCATCAATTTTTGGAATACCATCGACTTTTGCAAAAGTATAACCATCGTTACCTAATCGTTTAATCATCAAATCACTGGTCAGAGTTACCTTTTGACGAGAAAAAACATCATCTTCTTGAATAATATAAAAACGTTCCAAGTCTTCTTCTGCTAACACAAGATCACCGGCAAGGGATAATTCGCGGACGCTATACACATCACCTTCAGTGACGTTAATAGTGATATAAACGCCTTTTTTATCTGGAGAAACCGATACCTGAGTAGACTCGATATTAAAACGAATATAACCTCGATTTAAGTAAAACGACCTTAGTGTCTCTAAATCCCCTGATAATTTTTCACGCGCATACTTATCATCACTGGCATACCAAGACCAAAAGTTACTGGTTTGTAATTCAAATAGTTTGAGCAGCTCTTCGTCTGAAAAAACATTGTTACCGATAATATTAACGTGCTGAATAGAAGCAACAGTGCCTTCGTCCACATTAATCACTAGCCCTACCCGGTTTCTGGGCAACGCCGTCACTTCGGTAGTAACATTGGCATCGTAACGACCTTGAGCAACATATTGACGTTCAAGCTCAAGCGAAATTCGCTCCAGTGTAGAACGCTTAAATACTAAACCTTCAGCCAACCCTGATTGCTTTAATCCATCGGTTAATGCTTCTGTGGTAATAGCCTGATTACCTTTTATTTCTAACTGAGTAATTGTAGGCAGCTCCACCACCTGAACAATTAAAATACTGCCATCTCGTTTCAAGGAGATGTCATTAAATAAAGCTGTTTTAAATAAACGCTTTGACGCAGTTGCCAAACGAAGAGGGTCGACTGTATCGCCCACGTCGATTGCAAACGCCTCAAATACTGTTCCCGCAGATATACGCTGCAAGCCCTCGATACGAATATCACTCACTTCAAAAGATTCGGCGGCCGCAAACTGACTAAAAACGGCTAACACACAGGTCAAAAACAAAACTCGCATATGCGATTAAATTCCAAATAGATAGAACGACAAACAGTTAATATAAAACAAAACTATAAGCGACTAATATCATTATAAAAAGCGATAACCATGAGACTCAATAACAAGGCCATGCCGATCTGTAAGCCAACTAACTGAACACGTTCAGATAATGGTTTGCCCCTAATTGCTTCGATGCCATAGAACAAAATATGACCACCATCTAGCATCGGAATGGGTAAAAGATTTAACACACCCAGCGACACACTTAATAAGGCTAAAAAGCCAATAAAGGCAATTGCACCATTACTTACCGAAGAATCCGCTACTTTAGCAATGGTAATGGGTCCACTCAAGTTCTTAACCGAAAGATCGCCTAAAATCATCTTCCAAAGTGATTCTAACGTGAAAACAATCAGATCCTTGGTTTTAATTACACCCTGTACAAAAGAATCAATGGGGCCAAACTGGGTTTTAGTTACCCAATCACTAGGGATTTCTGGGATAGCACTGGGATCGATACCCGCACCAACATAACCAATCTCTTCACCGGCATCGGTTTTCTTTAATTGCGGCACCAGTTGCAAGACTAAGACTGTATTGGCTGTCGAGTCTGCATCAGTAACAGGGCGCTCAACAAACAAATCCATCTCTTGATTAGGGTGTTGACGAACAAGGTCTACCCACTCACGCCAATCATTAATCACACTTTCTTCACCAGCAACCACCACCGCTGTGACTTTATCACCGGCCTTCAAGCCTGATTTTTGAGCAGCACCACCATCGGCAATCTGGCCAATTACCGCGTCAATAGGTAAGGTTCTGGGAGCTATACCTAAGCCCTTTAACGGATCTGGAGCTTCTTGATCAGTTAACCAATTTGTAATGGGAATAGACACTTGGCGTTGAATCTGATTTTTATCTTCAATCGTTAGTGGTATGTCTGTGGTTTCTCCAATGTAAGAAATAAGCTGCCAAGATACTTCCTGAAAACTCCCTACACTCTTATCGCCGACACGCAAAATGCGGTCGTCTTTTAAAATACCTTGTTCATAAGCGGGACTAGTAACATCTACATGACCAATTACTGGCGTTAAACCCGAAGTACCCACTAGATAAATAGCCATGTAAGCAAAAATAGCAAAAATAAAATTGGCAATTGGCCCAGCACTGGCAATCGCAATACGCTGCCAAACCGTTTTATTATTAAATGCCTGATGCAACTCTTCTGGCTTAACTTCCCCTTCCCGCTGATCGAGCATTTTCACATAACCACCTAATGGAATAGGGGCAACTGAAAACTCTGTGCCTAGCTTGTCGGTATAAGACCACAGCGGCTTGCCAAAGCCTACCGAGAACCGAAGTACCTTTACACCACAACGACGAGCAACCCAAAAGTGGCCAAACTCATGAATAACAACAAGAATACTAATAGCAACAAGGAAAGATAATAACGTACTCATAATTGACGTATCTAATGATCCAATAAATAATTCGTTAACCATGCATTAGCTCGTTCTCTGGCCCAGCAATCGGCAGATAAAACATCCTCTAAACATGTAAGATGTTGCTCAGGACATTCCTGAATAACGGCTTCTATCAAATCTGAGATAGCCAAAAAGCTGATTTGTTCCGCTAAAAAAGCAGCAACAGCAATTTCGTTTGCCGCATTTAAGACAGCAGGAAAAATTCCTCCACGTTCAAAAGCGACTTTGGCTAAATTTAAACAAGGGAATGTTTCATGGTCGGGCTGCACAAAATCAAGTCGAGCAATATCAAACAAATCAAGATGTTTGACCCCTGCATCGATCCGTTCTGGCCAAGCCATACCATAAGCAATAGGGGTTCGCATATCCGGCTGGCCTAACTCTGCAATCACAGAGCCGTCATTGTACTGCACCATAGAATGAATAACACTTTGTGGGTGTACAACAACTTCTATTTGATCAGCACGGCAGTTAAACAAAAAACACGCTTCGATTAATTCTAAGCCTTTATTCATTAAAGTTGCAGAATCAACCGATATCTTTGCCCCCATCGACCAATTTGGATGAGCCACCGCTTGTGCCGGAGTCACCTGTTTTAACTCAGAACGTGATTTGTTGCGAAAGGGGCCGCCAGAAGCAGTTAACAAGATTTTCTCAATACCATGCTGAGAAAAATCACCATCGTAATTCGCCGGCATACTTTGAAAAATGGCGTTATGCTCACTATCAATGGGCAATAATTCGGCGTTATTCTGCCGTATTGCCTGCATAAACAATGGGCCGGCCATCACTAGGGCTTCTTTATTGGCTAACAATACGCGCTTGCCTGATTCGGCCGCAGCCAATGTCGGTACCAAACCAGCAGCGCCTACAATCGCCGCCATCACCATATCGACTTTCGAGTCAGAAGACACCTTAACCAACGACTTTTCACCGACCAAAACTTCACACTGACAAGCAGCGGCTGCCAACAACTGCTGTGCTTGTTTAGCTGCAGATTCAATGGGCAAAACAATATATTGCGGTTGAAACTCAATAGCTGCAGCCACTAATTCGGCTACGCGTGAGAAACCAGTTAACGCATAAACACGATAACGGTCAGGGTGACGTCGAACAACATCTAGGGTACTACTACCGATCGAGCCTGTAGCCCCTAATACGGTAATCCACTGAGTCATGATTGCTCGCTCATTAATAAAAAGACCATTTATTAGTTAACCTAAGCAGCTAACTGCCAACCTAGTAGCACCATTAAAAAGGCAAAAACCGTAACCGCCGATGCCATACTGTCTATGCGATCTAACACACCACCGTGACCAGGCAATAATTGCGAACTGTCTTTGATACCTCGATGGCGTTTCATCATACTCTCGAGCAAATCCCCCATAACAGAGATCACGGCAGTGATTGCAGTTATGATCACTAATATCATGAAGTCATTTGCCGTTACCGGGCGTAACCAGTAATTAATCGACAACAAAAAGATCACTGCAATAATGCCCGTTGTTGCTAATCCACCCCAAAAACCAGCCCAGGATTTACCAGGACTAACACTGGGTGCCAACTTGGCTTTCCCCCAAGTTTTACCGGCAAAATAAGCACCGGTATCGGCACCCCAAATTAACAACATGACATACACAATAATTAATGAGCTGTACTCTTGACCTTTTAAAGTCATAAAGCCAACCCACATAGGCACTAATACTAAAAAGCCCATAAGCGCGCGTACGGGTTTGGCTTGCCATAAAGCAACTTTTTGCGGGTATTGCATAATCAAAAAGCAAGCGAAAAGCCACCAAGCAGCACCCACAGAGAGAATAACCGTCGATAACCCTTCAAATTGCTGGCCAAAATAAGCAACGAGAGCAACACTGATCGCAACAAGAGCCGCATAACCAAAGCGCACAGGCTGAGAGGTATAGCCAGCTAGGTTAGCCCACTCCCATGCCGCAACTGTGACTATAAACCCGATAAAATAAGCGAATTGCTCAATCGGCAAAAAGAAAATACCGCCAACCATCAATGGCGCTAAAATTAATGCTGTAATGATACGTTGCTTCAGCAAACGGCTACCCTTCCTTTAACTGATCATCAGTCCGCCCAAAACGCCTAACGCGATTTGCGAATGCGGCCAATGCTTTTTTATATTCTTGTTGTTTAAAATCGGGCCAAAGAGCATCTGAGAAATAAAATTCAGAATACGCAGTTTGCCAGATCATAAAATTACTAATGCGTTGTTCACCACCGGTACGAATCATAAGGTCTGGAGCTGGAAATTCGTTTAACCAAGTAAACTTATGAAAAATCTGCTCATCAACCTCGTCAGCATTAAGGTTTCCAACTGCTACTTCTTGTGCGATGCGCTTTGCCGCTTGAGCTATATCCCACTGCCCACCGTAATTGGCTGCAATCACCAGCGTCATACGAGTATTATTAGCTGTTAATTGTTCAGCATTGGCGATCAACGTTTGAATTTTAGTTTGAAACGCTGATTTATCACCCATTACAATGAGGCGAATATTATTCTTATGTAATTTTTTTACTTCACGCTCTAAGGCAACGATAAAAAGCTGCATAAGCGCATTAACTTCAGCTTGTGGTCGACGCCAATTTTCACTACTAAAAGCAAACAGGGTCAATACCTCTACGCCTTGCTCAGCGGAGGTCTCAACGACCGCTCGCACAGCATCAACACCGGCTTTATGGCCAGCAACACCCGGCATAAGGCGTTTTTTAGCCCAGCGGTTATTACCATCCATAATAATAGCAACGTGACGAGGGATACCCCCCGTCACGGCTTCTGTATCAGATATACTGGTCGACATGGTATTACCTTAAAGATTTAATACAGATCAAACCTGCATTAAATCTTTTTCTTTGCCTGCTAATACAGAATCAACTTCGGCAATATACTGATCGGTAATTTTCTGAATTTGATCTTGACCACGACGATCATCATCTTCTGAAATTTCCTTGTCTTTAAGAAGGTCTTTGATCATGCCATTCGCATCACGGCGAATATTACGAATAGAAACACGACCCTTTTCTGCTTCTGCACGCGCTTGTTTAATAAACTGCTTGCGCGTCTCTTCTGTTAAGGCAGGCATAGGAACACGGATCTTATCACCTGTCGTTGACGGATTTAAACCTAGATCAGACTTCATAATAGCTTTTTCAATCGCAGGGATTAATGGTTTTTCCCATGGCACGATCGCCAAACTACGGCCGTCTTCAACATTAATGTTAGCCAACTGCGCCAACGGCGTTGGCGAACCATAATAATCAACCATCACACCATCTAGTATTGAAGGGTGAGCACGGCCTGTACGAATTTTCTTAAAAGCATCGGTCATAGCGCCAATACTTTTTACCATGCGCTGTTGCGCATCCTGCTTAATATCTTCAATCATTATTAACTTTCCTCATTAACAATTAGAGTGCCTAAATCGCCACCCATGATAATCTTCGCCAAGTTGCCTGATTCATGCATATCATACACACGCAATGGCATGTCATGGTCTTGTGCAAGGCAAATAGCGGTTAAATCCATTACACCAAGCTGTTTATCTAGCACCTCGGTATAGGTCAGAGTATCGTACTTTACAGCCTCTGGATCTTTTTTTGGATCGGCTGTATACACGCCATCTACATTGGTACCCTTAAGTACCACTTCGGCATTGATTTCAATACCACGTAAACACGCAGCAGAATCAGTCGTAAAGAATGGATTGCCGGTACCCGCTGAAAAAATAATGACATGCCCGCTATTCAAACCACGCATAGCTTTACGGCGATCGTAGTGTTCAACAATACCACTCATTGGAATTGCAGACATAACTCGGGTTGTAATATTAGAACGTTCTAAAGCATCACGCATAGCCAATGCATTCATTACAGTGGCAAGCATTCCCATATGGTCGCCTGATACTCGATCTAAACCCGCTTCACTTAATGCTTTACCGCGAAATAAGTTCCCACCACCAATCACTATCCCTACCTGTACACCAATACCCACAAGCTGACCAATTTCTAAAGCAATCTGGTCCAATACTTTTGGATCAATACCAAATCCCAAATCTCCCATCAGCGCTTCACCGCTTAGTTTCAGAAGAATACGCTTGTATCTAGGGGTACGTTGTTCAGCCATAGCCAACTCCAGTGGATGTCATCAATAAAATATGGGGTAGACAAAAACCATTTCAGGCTTTCAAAAAAATGCCGGGTTACCCCGGCATTTATTGAATTCTCTCACATAACAGAAAAGAATTCCCAGTCAATTCAATCAGAATTAACCCTTAAGTTGAGCGGCAACTTCAGCTGCGAAATCAACTTCTTCAACTTCAACGCCTTCGCCAACAGCAATACGCTCAAAAGATACGATTTCAGCACCGGCTTCTTTCGCTAGCTGGCCAACTGTCACATCTGGGTTCTTAACAAAAGGCTGCTCAGTTAAGCTAGACTCTTTTAGGAACTTTTTAATACGACCACCCATCATTTTTTCAACGATAGCGTCTGGCTTACCCGCCATATCTGGCTGAGCTTTAATTATTTCTTCTTCTTTAGCAACAAGCTCTGCTGGCATATCTTCTGGGCTAACCACTACTGGGTTAAGCGCAGTGATGTGCATCGCAATGTCTTTTGCTACTTCTTCGTTGCCGCCTTTAAGGCCAACAATTGCAGCTAGCTTACCGTTAGAGTGAACATAGCTACCAACAACATCAGCTTCTAAAGTGAAGATACGACGAACTTCAATTTTCTCACCAATTTTCTGAACCAAAGCTTCACGTGCAGCTTCAAGATCACCCGCCATTAATGTAGCAATGTCGGTTTCTTTAGTTTCAGCAACTTTAGCAACAACTGTTTCAGCAAACCCTAAGAAGTTAGAATCGCCAGCAGCGAAATCTGTTTCAGAGTTAACTTCAACGGCGAAAATAGTGTTGCCATTTGCAGCAACAAATACTTTACCTTCAGCGGCAGTACGGTCAGCTTTCTTAGCCGCTTTTAGGCCAGAGTTCTTACGCAAATCTTCAATCGCCAAATCAATGTCGCCATCGTTAGCGGTTAAAGCCTTTTTACATTCCATCATACCCAAGCCTGTGCGCTCGCGTAATTCTTTAACCAATTGTGCAGCAATACGTGCCATGAGAAAGTCCTCAAATATTTAAAAAATTAAATGAATGATCAAAAAAAAAGGGGCAAGCCCCTTTCTTCATGAGATAGCTTCGAAATTACTCAGCCGCTGGCTCAGCAGTTTCTTCAGCAACGTCGCCCTTATCGGCGGCTGTCACTTGCTTGCCATCAAGAACTGCATCAGCAACAGCAGTTGCATAGATCTCGATTGCACGGATTGCATCATCGTTACCAGGGATAACGTAGTCGATGCCATCTGGGTTAGAGTTAGTATCAACGATACCAACAACTGGGATACCCAACTTGTTTGCTTCTTGAATCGCAATACGCTCATGATCAACGTCGATTACGAAAACAACATCAGGCAAACCACCCATGTCTTTGATACCACCGATAGAACGCTCTAGCTTTTCCATCTCACGTGCGCGCATCAAAGCTTCTTTCTTAGTCAACTGCTCAAAAGTACCGTCAGCTTTTTGAGCTTCTAAATCGCGGAAACGCTTAATAGATTGACGAATAGTTTTGTAGTTAGTCAACATACCACCCAACCAGCGATGAGCAACGTATGGCTGGCCAGCACGCTCTGCTTGTTGTTGGATGATCTTGCTTGCTGCACGCTTGGTACCAACAAATAAAACCTTGTTGTTGCCAGAAGTGCGATTTTCGATCAACTTCAATGCATTATTTAATGCAGGAACAGTGTGTTCCAAGTTGATGATATGAATCTTATTGCGAGCACCAAAGATGTACTTACCCATTTTAGGGTTCCAGTAACGAGTTTGGTGACCAAAGTGTACGCCTGCTTTAAGCAGATCACGCATGCTAACTTGCGCCATAATATAACTACCTTAATATAAGTTTGGGTTGGGCCTCCACACATCCAATATCGCGACCTTTCGGCACCCCGCAACATCGTTGTAATGTGTGTGTGTATTATTTACTAATCGGGCTGTTAAGCAGAGCATTCAAGATAAATTCGAAAACACAAAAACAAAACAGGCTCAATTAGCCGCGCTTTATACCATTTTCAGCAATTAAAATAAAGTAATAACTGCACTTTGGGCTTGTTTAATAGAAAATATGCCCCATTTATAAAAGCTAAAGATACGCGTACAATAACGCCATTAATTTGGACTCATCATAGCTATGAGCCCGCCCATCGATTAGCAAAAGTACAAGCGAAGAATTATGTCTAAATTTGTGAAAACAGCCGAAGAAATTGAAAAAATGCGCATTGCTGGTCGCTTAGCAGCTGAAGTACTAGAAATGATCGAAGAGCATGTCGTTGCAGGAATCACTACCGACGAACTCAATACAATTTGCCACAATTACATTGTTGATGTGCAAAACGCTATTCCAGCACCTCTTAATTACCACGGTTTTCCTAAGTCTATTTGTACTTCTGTTAACCACGTAATCTGTCATGGTATTCCTAATGATAAAGCCCTAAAGAAAGGCGACATCATCAACATCGACATCACCGTGATCAAAGATGGCTACCATGGCGACACCAGTAAAATGTTTTTTATTGGCGAACCAAGCGCACCGATTAAGCGCTTAGTTGAAGTTACACAAGAAAGTATGTACCGCGCCATCGAGCTGGTTAAACCCGGTTGTCGACTCGGTGATATTGGCGAAATTATTCAAAAATACGCCGAAAGCAATCACTATTCTGTTGTGCGCGAATATTGTGGTCACGGAATTGGTAGCCAGTTCCACGAAGACGGTTTTCAAGTACTGCATTATGGTAAAGCAGGTACGGGCATGGAACTTCTACCAGGCATGACTTTTACCATTGAACCAATGCTTAATTTAGGCAAACGTTTCAACAAACAACTTGCAGATGGATGGACAGTGGTGACAAAGGACAGAAAAGCCAGCGCTCAGTTCGAACATACTTGCTTGGTGACGGAAACCGGAGTAGAAGTGCTAACACTGCGTAAAGAAGAAACGCGCTTTGCATAACATCAAAGCGCTGCGCTATTTTATTTAATTCGCATTAGGTAATTGATTTTGTTAATCACGGCCGTTAGAAAAACCACATTAGAGCTTCCCTCTTTTGATAACGATGTTCTTTTGGAACAGTTAGGAACGGCCACCTCTCCAATCCCAATTATCAAATCACTACTTGGAGATATTAAACAAAAATCACATGCGTATTTCCGAGATTCTCTAGACGCAACTAAGCTAGTTACTCAACGCAGCTTATTAATCGATCAAATTTTATCTTGTTTGTGGCAACACTGCGGTTTTAACAATCCTAACAATCACTTGGGCAATATTGCTTTACTAGCCGTAGGGGGCTACGGTCGCGGCGAGCTGCATCCGCACTCTGACATTGACCTACTATTAATTTTAGAATCAGAGACGGCTTTTGAGCATCACAAAACAGCCATGCAAGATTTTATAACCCTACTATGGGATATAAAGCTCGACATAGGTCATAGCGTTCGCACCCTTGATGAATGCGTTGCAGAGGCAAGTAAAGACCTCACCATCATCACCAACATGATGGAAGCAAGAACAATTGCCGGTGACACGACATTACTCACTCAACTAGAAGAACGAACAAATCCTCAGTTAATTTGGTCGAGCCAAGAATTTTTTGAAGCTAAATGGCAAGAATTAAAAGAACGCCACGCCAAGCACGAAACCACCGAATATAATCTAGAGCCCAATGTTAAAAAATCGCCAGGGACCTTACGAGATATTCAAACCATCAATTGGATGGCGATGCGTCATTTTGGCCACGATGAACTTAAAGAACTTAAACAATACAAGTTTTTAACTCAATTCGAACTCAGCCAATACCAGCGCAGTACAGAGTTCTTATGGCAATTACGCTATGCCCTTCACATGGTCACAGATCGCGAAGAAGATCGATTATTGTTTGATCTACAAAAAGACATTGCCAAAATATTAGGATTTTTTGACGACGAAGAAATGCTAGGCGTCGAACACATGATGTTGCAGTTTTATCGCCATCAACTTGCGCTCACCGAACTCACAGATATTTTGCTATATCACATCAAAGACGATATTTTTGCAGACCCAAGCCAAGACGTTATCGAACCGATAGATGATGATCTGTATGTATTCAATCGCTATATCCGCTTAACTAATCCCAAGCGTATAGCCGAAAAACCAGAACTGCTTTTACGCATTTTTGTTGAGTTTGCTAAACGCGATAACATTGAAGGCATGCACTCTAGCACCATTCGTGCACTGCATGACAATCGAGAATTGATTGATCAAAAGTTTCGCGAAAACCCCCTGCATAACGATTTGTTTATGCAGTTTTTAAGAAACAATACGCAAATCTCTAGTACGCTAAAACGCATGATGCGTTACGGTATTTTAGGCCGCTACATTCCCGAATTCGGTAATATTATTGGCCTCATGCAATATGACTTATTTCATATTTATACCGTCGATGAACACAGCTTACGCATGGTGCAATTACTGCGAAGATATCGCCACGCCGACGAAAAAGAACACTTTCCCCTCGCGCATAATTTAACTCATAAAATCAAACGCAAAGAAGTCTTATACATCACCGCCATACTTCATGATGTCGGTAAGCGCAGCCGTGGCGACCACGATTTAATTGGGGCCGACATTGCCCGAGATTTTTGTCTTCAGCATAAACTAAATCAGTACGACACTCACATGGTCGAATGGTTAGTGCGCAATCATTTACTGATGTCACAAGCTACCCAACGCATTGATATTTACAACCCAGAAGACATTCATCAATTTGCTCTTGAAGTAAGAGATATTGACCATCTTAACCACCTATTTTTAATCTCTGTTACCGACATCATCAGCACCAACCCAAAACTTTGGACAGGCTGGCGCGCAGAGCAAATGGGAACGCTGTACCATAATACAAAACAAGCGTTTCGCCGCGGTTTAAAAAACACCATTGATAAAGAACAACTAATACATGCAATTCAATACGAAGCGATTTACGAGCTAGAAGAACTTGGCATAAACGAAGCTCGTACTCGTGAAATTTGGGCCGACCCAGGCGATGATTACTTTCTACGTGAAGGTGTTGAAAACATTGTTTGGCACACACAAATCATTGAACAACACGGCAATAGTGTCTCGCCCTTGATTGCCATTCGTGAAACCAGCGACACCGATTTTGAAGGTGCCACTCAGATTTTCATTTATATGAAAGGCCACCCAAACTTGTTTGCGGTCACAACATCGACTCTAGACCGACTTAATTTAAGCATTCAAGATGCCCGCATTATGACGTCGAATAATTCCAATGCTGTTGATACCTATATTGTATTAGATGAAAAAGGGCATGCTATTGGTAATGATGCATCCCGTATTGACCAAATTAAAAACTCACTCATCAAAGCGTTATCCAACCCCTCTGAATACAGCAATATTATTCAGCGCAGAACTTCACGCCAACTCAAGCATTTTCAAATCCCGACACAAGTAACGCTTAGTAACGACCCCATTATGAAGCGTACGTTAATCGAAGTTGTGGCGGCTGACCGTCCCGGTTTGTTGGCTCGCATGGGGGAATTTTTTATGAGTTATAACTTATTGATGCACAGTGCTCGCATTATGACGGAAGGCGAGCGTATTTCTGATATCTTTTTCATCTCTGACAAAGACGACAATCCCATCAGTGACCCCGACTTATGCCAACGTATTCAAGAAGAAATTTGTGAGATTTTAGATCAACAAGTAGAAGCCCAACAACAAATATAGCCACACACTTATACTAATTTCTATGATATCGGTAATGCGACCAGCTTAAAAAAGAAACGCGTGCCCTGCTCATTAGATTCAAACTCTATTTGGCTGTGTAAGCGCTTTAACGCCACATCAACAAAACGTAAACCTAAACCAATTCCCTGAGCCTTTTGGGTATTGCTATCTTTGCCTCGCGCATAAGGCTTAAATAAAAGTTGTGATAAATCCGCCGGTATCCCCGGACCGTGATCTTTAACACACACTTCAACTTGCTGTGCCTCTAGCTCCTGAGTTTCTAATGCAGTAACCGAGAGGGTTACTTGACTGTCAGACGGCCCGTACTTAATGGCATTACTCACCAGGTTTAACAACACTCGCTCAAGCATTTCACCATTAGTTGAAATCCAATAATCACCTTCGATATCAAGCTTTAAACTGATATTTTTTTCTTTCGCTTGATGATAAAGAGTATCGCAAGCATTTTGTGCGATTGCATAAAGATCCATTTCATAGAACTCAATCTCTTCATCGGTTTCAATCTTGGCTAATTCTAAAAATTGCTCAGAAAAATTAAGACCACGTTTACTATAAAGATCTACTTTGTTAATAACCTCGGCCATATCAAGAGAAGATAAATCCGCCGAACGTAATTGGTTTACCATCGCTTGTAAAGAAGCCATTGGAGAACGTAAGTCGTGTGATAAAAAATCAATCATTTCACTACGACTGCGTTGAGCTTGTTTGATACTGCTAATATCCGTGATATTAAAAACTAACATAGGTGCTAAGGGGATTAAATTTTCATCCACCTTATTTTGCAAACAACGAATACTCACCGAAACATCCACTGGTTGTTTGTGTGAACGTTCTAACGGATTAACTTTAGCCTCAACCGTAACCGATTTTTGCAGCAGCACAGCTTCACGCAATAAGCTTAACCAATCGTCGTTCAGTAAATGAATAATCTTAAACATATCTTGCGTAGTTACGGCTTCGGTATCTATAAGTTCGGTTAATGCTGTATTTTTGAACAACACCTTACCCGTCAAATCAGATACCAAAATACCCGCTGCTACACCATCGATACTTTCTTCAAACAGTGCTTGTGAAACAGACACCTGCTGCTGAAAATCATCCATCAACGCCAGCTGCTGCTGAAACACATCACGATCTACTTGAGAACGATTATAAGAACTCTTTTCCTCGCGCTGCTTCTGTAAAAGCAACTGCTTTAATATATTTAATTTGTTTTTTTCTAATGCGGTGTACTCTTTAAAACTAAGAAATAGTATTTTTTGTTCGCCCTTCAAATGCAATTTAATTTCTTGAGTGATACCACCATCCTGATTCAAAACAACAGCGGGTATCGGCTCATATGAACTCTCATTAGAAACGGTTAGGCGATAATCCGAAATCTGAATGATATTTAAAAATGCCTTCAAATCATCCTCGGTATCTAAACCATGATAATTAGGTAAGCGAAACACTTTTTTATTTTGTTGTCGTTTTAGCTGCTGAACTTGTGTGCGTAAATAATTAAATAACCGACTCAATCGCAACAGATTCCAAACAAACGGAATCGCTAACAACACAACAAGCAAGCCTGCACTGCGATACCAATAACCTTGAAAAAGCAATGCATAACTCAATAACCAACCCAACAATATAAACATGGTGGTTACCAAAAACTGCTGGGTTCCTGAAATTCTTGGCATTAAATACAATGCCACAATAACCCATAAAGAATTAATCAAAAGAGCATAGAAACCAGGCAATGGTTTGATTAACGTATCTTGTTTGAGCGCTTGATAAACATTAGCATTTATTTCTACCGCAGGGGTTTGTCGGCCGCCAACGTTAGTAGGTATTAGTAACGGATCTCCCATTGCTGTGGCTGTCATACCGACAAAAATGGTGCGATTTTTAAGCTGCTCAGTAGGAATTAATCCAGCTAAAACATCTACAAAAGAAACACGCTGAAAATCACCTTGAGTCACAAAAGGTATAAAAATATTTTCATCATGGTATGACTCTAAGGTACGACTAGATGGCTGCTGGTTAACCAATGTCGCCAAAGAAAAATGCGGCCAGCGCTGATCTTTTTGTTCACTTTTAAATCGATCCAATAAACGAATAGCACGCAAAGTTCCATCTGCATCAAGATAGCTATTTACATGGCCCAAACTCGCCTGATCTCTAAACTCCTTTGCAGGTAATACTTCCGAGACGTTACCCTGCTTTAACAAGCGATCAAAATACAGTGGTAATACAGTGCGCCCACTTTCACTAAGAGCATTTGCTAATAACCGATCATTGCTGTTTTCTAGATCAGCATTAGAAAAAATAATATTGTAAGCAATAGCAGTCGCACCCGCTTGAGTTAATGCATCAATCATTTGTGCGTGATAACTGCGCGGCCAAGGCCAAGGGCCTAATAAAGATAAACTCTGCTCATCGATTTCAACGATGATCAATGAATCATCCGCTGCTATAGGGAAATGCTGAAGATGGTTATCGTAAATTGAAAAGTCAGCACCCTGTGTCCAGTGCTGATATTGATTGAAATTTACTAATAACAAGATGATCAACCCTAAAATCAACAAGGGCCAATCTAACCAACTGGTTTTATTTTTAAGCAGCTTAAGCATGTCAGTAATCGCCTGTCACCGTTCAAGGTAAGTTCACTTTGACAAGACGATCACGACCTTCAAAACCTTGCTGATCGACACCACGAATGAGCAATTGATAACTCCCTGATACCATATTCTGAATATCAAAATAAGTGTCTTGAGTGCTTTCTTCACGTAATTGAGCATCATTTTGTAGCAAGGTAATTATATATGATTTGGCTTTATTAAGCGGTTGCCAACGAATTCGATAAGGTAATTGAAAACTCCTTGCACCGGTTACTACCATCTCTGGACGCGGCAAAAGCTTAACAGGTTCAGCAACACCTTTTCCCTCCAGAGCCATGACCGCTTCACCGGCGCTAAGCGCTTGAGCATTAGCATCTGAAGAAACCAGCAATGCTCCGGTTAATAGCTCGGTTCTCATTAACAATTGTCCATCTTCATCTGAATCGCTGGCCACTCTAAATTCCGTTCCTCTCACGGCTGCGACTGCCGCAGGAGTTTCAATTTCGTAACGGCTTACATCATTAGTGGCTTTTTCAACACTGGCTTTCACTCGCCCTTTTAACAGCTCGATGCGGGTATTCACTAACTGTGTAACATCATTATATTGAAGTGTGGCCATTCTAATAATGCTATTGGCTTTTAATAGCAGTCTTGATTGATCGGCAAACTCAATCATAGCGCTGCCATTTAACGCCTGAACAGTATCTTGCTGACCCAAAATATCACCCACACTCAAAAAATAACGCTGATCACTTCCATTGCGAGTAAGACTAACCTCACCCTCAACGGCAACAACCAGTGCTGTTGTTTGCTGGGTTTTAAGCCATTGATTAGGGATTAAAATAATAGAATTGGGTGGCAGGTATTTGGGATTAACAATCTGGTTATATTTAACCAGCTTTTTCCAACATAACGGATCATCGACGTAAGTTTTACAGATGCCCCAAATGGTATCGTTTTGCTTCACGACATAACGTAAATCGTTATTTGTATTCGCTAAGTTCTCATCAGCAACAACAGTGGCTGTATTGATCATTAAGAAAGCACAAAACACAGCAGTTAAACAATAATTTAAGGCTTTCATGATATATCCATATGCATTAGGTAAACTATGTATGCTTAAGTATGTATGCTTGAGTATGAAAGGGTTAATTTACTCAACTTTTTCTAAACGATAACCATGCTGATAAATTGTTTTAATACGAAAACCTGTTTCAGGTGAAATACCCAGTGCTTTACGCACTCGACTCACATGAACATCAACCGTACGAGTGTTAAGGTCAGACGATATTCCCCATATCGTTTCTAGCAAAAAACTACGTGATAAAATTCGGCCCATATTATCAAACAAACAACTGGCAACTTCAAAATCCTTATCTGTCATTTCAACCAACTTACCACTAACAAAGGCTTTTTTGTTTTGCAGATCGAATTGGTAACAACCATGCTCTATTTCATTTTCTGGCTGAGAACCCTTTGAACGTCTTAACAATGCTTGTAAGCGAGCTTTCAACTCAATTCGCAATAACGGTTTACGCATATAGTCATCAGCACCCGCTTCCAGAGCTTGAACAACATCGGCTTCATTATCTTTCATAGAGCAAAATAAAATAGGTAAGTTTTGGTGATAGCGGCTGCGAATCAGCTTAACAGCCTCAAGCCCCGACATTTCAGGTAATTCCCAATCAAGTAGGGCAATATCAAAATTTTCGTCTTTGAGGCGATTAAGCATTGGCTGGGCTTGTGTGAAATGCTCATATTGGTAATTAAACTCGTCAAACCAAGTTGTTACCATTTTTGCTTGTTCAAGATCATCTTCTAAATAAGCAATTTTTATACTGGCATTTCTCACACAAGTAACCTTTTTATTAATGGTTTAACACCATTGATTCTGTTTAACGCTGCTTCACTACAAACTCAACTCGTCGATTTTGAGAGCGGCCGTCAGCGGTACTGTTATCGGCAATCGGCTTATCTTCACCAAACCCACGCGGAAATAAACGCTTAGGGTCTACATCGATACTGGTTAGATAGTCTACAACAGATTCTGCTCGCTTTTGCGATAATCTTTTATTATAAGCTGCAGAGCCAGTGTTATCACTGTGCGCCTGAACTTCAATCTTAACAGCAGCATAGCTTGTTAACATAACAGCAATTTCATCCAAAGCAACCTTGCTGCTATCGGTTAGAGCTGCAGAGTTAACCTGAAATTGAATATTCGTAATTAAATCACCAATTTTCCCATCAAATGCTGCACAACCGTTTTTATCAACGGTTAAGCCTTTTGGTGTACTAAGGCATTGGTCTTTATCATCCAAAACACCATCGTTATCAGTATCTAAAATTACCGCAACTGCCACCGGTTGAACAATTTCAACGGGGTTAATAGGCACAATCGGTTTTTTGGGCGCAATCGGTTTAGCCAAAACAGGAACAACCCGAGCTTGCTTAGGAGCACGTTTTGAGGCAAAGCCAAAACGTTTAACCAGGTTCAAAGACAACAAGGCCGCATCGGTATCATAAGATTCAATCTCAAGGCGCACACTGAATTTACGCTGCAAATAAAGCTCTGCGCCAACACCACCAAATAGTTGAAGATTGTTATCCTGCTCATAACGAACGCCATTAGCATTATTGGTCATATGGTTCAAACCAACTTTTGCATACAAGGCGATACTACCTTCTTCACGAGCTTCTCCGCGAGCCCAATAATGAAAAATACCATCTGCGCCCATCATGCGATAATCAATATCAGCATTATTACCTAAGTCAACTGATCCTAGTTCGGTGTAATAACCTTCAACAGAAATAAAATCATTCAAATCCCAACCACCTGTGAGCTTCCAAGCATTTTGAGTATGGTCATCAACTTCAAATGCTGTTCCGCCAACCTCAGGGTCTAAATAACTTTGGCCGATACCTGCACCGACATAAAGATCCATATCTTCCCACCACTCGGCATTAGCACCAAAAGACGCCATAAAGAGTGGCAACGCAATCAATGTTGCTGACTTGCGGCGGAAAACAACCAATAAAGACAGTACTAAAACAAAACCCCAATGCAAGCTACCCGCACCTTGAACACCAGTTTTGATCGTGCCCAAATCTTGCTCTGTTATTACATTTGCGACTAATGCACTGTCTAGGTAATCAAAAACACCATCATTATCTGAATCCAGAGGAGTACTAGGGTCACTGCCAAGCTCGTCTGCATCAGAAATATTGTCATTATCCGAATCAGTGTCGGTGTAATCTGGCACACCATCACCGTCGGTATCACGACATGGCAAGCTCGCACATTCGATACTATCTAGAATGCCATCGCTATCAGCATCACCCGGAGCGTTAGCACTATCGACTGTGCTATCAATCACATCTGGAATACCGTCGTTATCGGAATCCTTTAAGCTGGTAGAAACATAAGGATCGTTACGCTCATCAGCATCATTAATACCATCGCCATCAGAATCTGTATCTAAATAATCCGGTGTACCATCACTGTCGGTATCACGAGGATTAGTGGCTGGATTATTGTCCTTATCCAAATTGGAATCCTCGTCACCGTCTGGAATACCATCCGCGTCAGAATCAGTATTATTATCTAAGTAATCAAGCTTGCCATCGTTATCAGAATCAGGGCAATTAGTCGGATAACTTGGGCATTCTTCTTCATCAGTCAAACCATCGTTATCGCTATCACCACCGCCAGCTAGGCTATTGTTATCATCAAAATCGACCACATCAGGGATACCGTCGCTATCAGAATCCTTACCTACCGGTGCATTCTCGGCCAAATCTGTATTACCATCATTATCCGAATCCGTATCACGGTAATCTGGTGTACCGTCGGCATCAGTATCTTTTGGCTTAACTGTACCATCAGTCACCGCCAAGTTTTGACCATTGCTATCAATACCATCAGCTTCTTCATCATCCGAGATACCATCATTATCTGAGTCGGTATCAAGATAATCGTAAGTACCGTCTTTATCCGTATCACGACATGGCAAAGCATCACCACACTCGGTTTTATCATCAATGCCGTCGTTATCACTATCGCCAAACGCTGTGCCAGCATCATCGGCATCCAGATAATCAGGGATCAAATCACCGTCGGTATCGCCTAGCATTTCAGCACTATCGTTAGTGCCATCATTATCGTAATCAGCATTTGAATCGCCATTAACGGCCGGCATACATCCTTTAAAGGTTTCAGTAGCAGGGAAAGCGATTGGGCCATCACAAATACCATTACCATCTGAGTCAACGTTTGAACGATTCGCATCAGTTACTTCATCGCCATCATTCAGACCATCATTATCGTCATCACTATCGTTTGCATTAATAGTGCCGTCTTGATCAAAATCACAGCTATCGTTACGTGGGTCTGGATCACAAGCATCGGTTGAAGACGTTACAGGATCAGAATTATTTTCCTGATCATCCGTTAACGCATCATTATCATCGTTTGCATCGACAGAATCCGGCAAACCATCGTTATCAGAATCAACATCATTATTGTTAATCGCCGTTATGATTGCCTGAATCTCAGCCGGTGTTGGATTAGCAGGGTCGTTAAAAGGACTCGGTGACGTTGCTGAAAACGCAGCTTGATATGCTGTTTGATTCTCTTGCAGCGCACCACTAACACCGCGAATAGCGTTTAACTCAGACGCTTCAATCAAATCATTATTATTATCACCCGCAATGTCATTTTTAAGTTCATTAAATGCTGCTGTTTCATTAGCAACAATGGTATTAACAGAATCAATAACCGCCTGAATTTCTGCTGGTGTTGGATTAACTGGGTCGTTAAAAGGACTCGGAGTCGTTGCAATAAACGCAGCTTGGTACTCAGCTTGGTTAGCTTGAATGGCACCCGACACACCACGGATGGCGTTTAATTCAGACGCTTCCACGAGATCGTTGTTTGTATTACCTGCAATGTCTTCTTTTAACTCAGTTAATGCAGCATTATTTGCGTTAATGCCATCAACAATCGCTTGGATTTCAGCTTGAGTGTCGACATCTGCGCCGGTTAATGCAGCAATCGCAGCATTGATTTCAGCTATATTAGAAGCAGATACTCCTGTTACTCCAGCGGCCGAATAATCAGCCAATACAGGAGCTGGATTAGCA
>OJEW01000100.1_pt1 | contig 37415 bp, 33 predicted proteins | sample 1593861 | NCBI WGS metagenome assembly OJEW01 (sample SAMN05416806, study PRJEB24817) | seawater metagenome | isolation source: Sea water | place: Canada:Atlantic | collected 2013-11
GCTCGAAGTGGGCGCACATTATAGGGTGTGCGGTTTTGAAGTCAAGGGTTATTTTCATTTAACTTTCCAAGAAAGTAGAAGAAAAACAAGCTCTTATCTTCGTTCCTTAAAGTGACTTCGAACTGACTTTTAATCAAGTTCTAAGCTTCTCTCTAAGCAGGCTGCGTATCTTAATGATTTCAGCTAGAGAGTCAAGCGTTTATTTTTAGAAGATTTTAAAAAAACCTTTTAAAAACAATTACTTAAGCATCCCTTTTTCCGCATCATTCAGTACTTCCCGAAGGCCGTTCCGTCTGAGCAGGCGCCGAATAATACGCTTATCCACAGCCCCGTCAACCGCTTTTTGTAAATAAACGACAAAAGAATGAAATTAGTTCGAAATAGCCTTTTCTTGATCACAAAACAAACAGCTACAGAAGTACTTTATTCAGGATTTTTAGAATAGTTTGGATTTGGGGAGTTTCAAGCGGAGTTAAAGCGAAAGATAAAATATAAAAGCACTCAACAGCTTGCCCTGCGCTGAATTCGGTACTTCTCTCTTCGCCACGCCGTGAATACTTATAAAATACATCCTTGTATTTTCCCCTACGGGCAGCTTCGCTGTGCAAAACCCGCTCCTGCGGTTTTGTCCATGTAGGCTCAACCCCCGCCTCCCTGCGGGAGATGGGCTTGAGCGAATCACCGAACACAGCACTCAGAAATCGATGCAGATTATAGATTGAGCCTAAAAAGAGAAAAAGAGAAAAAGAGGAAAAGAGGAAAAAGAAAAAGAAAAAGAAAAAGAGTATGAAGGTACTTTTGGGTAGAAGCTTTATTTTACATTGAGAAAGCTGTGAGTGATTAGCAGAGAACAATGGGGATTAATTTTAAAGGGCATCCGATCACATGGAGCGTCAGCGCCGTGAATACGTGTAACGGCTGGTGATCGCTGAGCTTACAAGGAGAGCGAAGCGACGTATTCACAGCGTCCCGCCTAAAGTTAAATCCTCATAGTGAGCGCAAGCTAATCACGTGCAAGAATCTAAATTAGAAACATATTATTTAAATGTCTAAAAGCTTCAAGTGATTAGCGGTGAACGATGGGGATTAATTTTGCAGGACGTCTAAAAGAGGGATCTTTTAGCCGAGCCTCCAGGGATGGATTCACGGCGTGCCGCACAAAATTCAATCCCCACCGGGAGCGCAAGCTAATCACTTTGAGAATACAAGCTAATCACATTCAAATAACCTTGCTCTTACGCCAACTGATTCGCTCCATTATTCTCTGCATTAATAGTAGAGCAACAATAACGGCATATAAGGTCGGTTCAAACCAACTTGATCGTATCTGTAATAAGTAATGAATCGCACAAAGTACCGCGATCAAGTACACCAGATTATGTAACGACTTCCAGCTTCGCTTTAACCTTCGCTGCCATCCCCTAGTAGAAGTCACCGCTAACGGTATTAATAACAGCCAAGCAATAAAGCCCAATGTTAAATAAGGGCGCTCTATTAACTCACTGCCAATATCTACCCACTGCCAGTTCAGTATAAAGGTGGTATACGATAGCAAATGAAGTGTTGCATAAAATGCTGCGAATAGACCCAACATACGCCGATGGGGCACAAGCCAACTCCAGCCAAACCACCTCTTTAATGGCGTAACCGCCAGCGTCAGCAATAAACTATTAAACGCCCACTCTCCGGTAAACCAAGTAACTGCCTTACCCGGCTCTGGACCAAGAATATCGTAATCCCCCATTTGCAGAGCAATCACTTGGGCAAGAATATAAGCAAATGGAGTAAATAGGATTGAGAAACATAAACAGCGCCTAACCAATACGCTCATTAATAATATTTCCTTAAATCCATTCCTTTATAAAGATGAGCAACTTGATCGCCGTAACCATTAAACATCTGAGTTTCTATTCTATTCGCACCAAATAACCCAGAAGGTAAACGACGCTCTTTAGCCTGACTCCAACGAGGATGTGAGACTTCAGGATTTACATTGGCATAAAATCCATACTCATTAGAGGCTATCGCCTGCCAAGTATTAACGGGAGGTTTTTCCGTAAAGCGTATCTTCACAATAGATTTAATACTTTTAAAACCATATTTCCATGGAACCACCAGCCTTAGTGGCGCACCATTTTGCTTAGGCAAAATCTCACCATATAAGCCCACCGCCATTAAGGTTAACGGATTCATAGCCTCATCCATTCTTAGCCCTTCGACATACGGCCAATCGATGGTCGAGAAACGTGATCTCTGACCAACCATCTGCTTAGGTGCCTCTAGCGTTGTAAACTCAACATACTTCGCTGTCGATAATGGTTTAAAACGCTTAATTAATTCAGCCAATGGAAAGCCTATCCATGGAATGACCATTGACCAAGCTTCGACACAACGAAGACGATAGATACGCTCTTCTAACGGCATATGTTTTAAAATATCTTCAAAGTTAAAAGTGCCCTGCTTTTCACACTCACCTTCAATAGTCACCGCCCAAGGGTCTGTGATCAAAGAACCGGCGTTGCGTGCAGGATCTGTTTTACCCGTGCCAAATTCATAAAAGTTATTGTAAGTCGTTACATCGCGATACGGGGTTAGTTTTTCATCTTTACCAAAAGAAGTTTCTTGTGCACCAGCAACCTGAGTTTTTAACCAATCTGGGCCAAAACTTGGTGGTTTGCCTGCATGAGTTTCTAGAGCAGACACTGCTGAAGATAATCCCAAGGCGGTTAACGCCAAGCCACTTTTCTGCATAAACTTACGACGATTCAAATAAGCAGAATGCGACGTTATTTCTGAAGGCAAAATATCGGTAGCAGATTTAATTAACATAAGAGACTCATCGATTATGAATTAGGTTGAATACAAGTTGTACGTAACACTTACAAAAGCAGACTAACAAGTAGACAATCAAACACTCATATAATTCCACTACAATCTGCTTATAAATTTCATCAACAAAAAAGGCCTCTTACGAGACCTTTTATTGATAAGCAAACAAACACTCTCTATCTAGTTAAGAGTCTCTGCCCTTCCAATATTTGACACCACTCACAAAGGGGCCAGATAAAGCATAAGCCATAAATATGCACAAAAGTACTTTGGCAGGATCCATAGAGACCACCGCAAACGCCATTACAACAGCTAGCATAGCCACAAAAGGCACCTTACCTTTTAAGTCTAAACCTTTAAAACTATGGTATTGAAAATTACTGACCATCAATAAACCAGCAAAAGGCACCAACAGCGCCATAACCCATGCTACATCTTCTCCGGCAGCACCCATTTCGCTGAATGCCCACACAGTACCTGCAACCATAGCTGCAGCCGCTGGGCTGGCTAGACCAGTGAAGTAATTTTTATCCGCCGTATCGATTTGCGTATTAAAGCGCGCTAAACGCAATGCCGCGCCTGCCACATAAATAAACGCCGCCACCCAACCAACCTTACCTAAATCTTGTAAAGCCCAACTAAAAGCAACCAAAGCCGGAGCCACACCAAATGACACCATATCAGCCAAGCTATCGTATTCGGCACCAAAATCACTTTGAGTGTTGGTCAATCGGGCTACACGACCATCTAAACCATCTAAAATCATCGCTATAAAAATGGCAATTGATGCATTAGCAAACATACCATTCATACTGGCAACAACGGCATAAAAGCCAAAAAACAGTGCCCCAGTCGTAAATAAATTGGGCAATAAATAAATGCCTTTATTTCGAGGCTTTGGCCCTAGCTCAACATCAGTCTCAGCCTGCTGACGATCAGCAGTGCTCTCTTGAATATCATCTTTCAATTCTACTACCTTATTATCTTGGTCATTCATAAAGTTATCTTTTACCAAACTCGCATAGCGGACACTCATCCAATAGCGCGGGTGCGCCGCTAGCAAAATACAGATGCACCGTGTTATTTCTCTATCTTACTGAGATGAGCACAGAATCGCTAGCTATTCCCACATTACGGTTTGCCACAAAGCTGAAATCAATGGTTCGTGTAAACGTTTACTCTGAGCACAAAGCCCTACGGCAAAGGGTTCTAGTTCGGGCTGAACATCTAATATCCGAACCTTGTTCATTAAAGGGCTATTTTTAAGTACCAAGTCTGGTACCACACCCACACCACAACCCAAACTTACCATACTAACAATGGCTTCATGCCCGGATACTTGAGCGTAAATATTTTGCTTTAATTTCTTTTGTCGAAACCAGCGATCTACTCGCGTGCGCGCCAACCCCGACTCAGACAAAACTAATGGCACCTTTTCCCAACAAATGTCATCTTCCAAAAGTTCGGGCACTGATTGATTTGAAACTGGCGCTATAAATAAAAGCGGTGCCGGAGTAATCGTTTTAAAGGTTAAATTAGCCGCTAATTGATCTGGGCGAGCAGCAATCACCATATCCACGTCTCCGGATTGTACATGCGCAATCGACTCAGCCGCATCACCGGTTTTTAAGCGAATATCCACCAGTGGGTGTTGTGCACGAAAACGCCCGAGCAGTTCTGATAAAAAACTATAACTGGCAGTCACAGAACAGTAAATACTCAACTGTCCTTGTAATTCACTCGCTTGACGCTGCATAGAAAGCTTCACTTGATGCCAAAGCTCAAGTACTTGTTCGGCATGCTGACGAAACAATTCTCCCTCGGAAGTTAAACGTAAACGCGTTCCTTCTCGCTCAAACAACAAACTACCAACACTTTCTTCCATTCTCTTTAAGCGGCGACTCAAAGTTGAAGGACTGCAGTGAATAAGCGGACTCACAACCCCTAAGTGTTGATGCTCTGCAAGCAAAACAAACACCTCTAAATCTTTATATTCCACAAAAAACCCTGACGATAGAACTGTAAAAAGTGCACATTAATTATAAGGATAAGCACAAATAGCAATTATTAAAGCAATCATTGCATAAAACGCAATAAGAAAAAGCAATTATAGCATTTTACGCAACGAGCAACTTAGCCTAGAATGCTCGCCATCGAATTAACATATTCGCCCAAATTATTAACTTTTTATCTTTATGGATTGGAGAGACTCAATGTCTAACAACTATTTCAACACGCTTAACTTGCGTGAACAGCTTGATCAACTTGGCCGTTGTCGTTTCATGGACCGCAGCGAATTCGCTAACGGCTGCGAAGCATTAAAAGGCAAAAAAATTGTAATCGTTGGTTGTGGTGCTCAAGGCCTTAACCAAGGTTTAAACATGCGCGATTCTGGCCTAGACATTTCTTATGCTCTACGTGATGCAGCTATCGCAGAAAAGCGTGATTCTTTCGTAAACGCTTCTGAAAATGGTTTCACCGTAGGTACATACGCAGAATTGATTCCGCAAGCTGACCTAGTTCTTAACCTAACACCTGATAAGCAGCACACTGCCGTTGTTAACGCAGTAATGCCGTTAATGAAGAAAGATTCTGCTCTTGCTTACTCTCACGGTTTTAACATCGTAGAAGAAGGCATGAAAATTCGCGAAGACATCACAGTAATCATGGTTGCTCCTAAGTGCCCTGGTTCTGAAGTACGTGAAGAATACAAGCGTGGCTTCGGTGTGCCGACACTGCTTGCTGTTCACCCAGAAAACGATCCACGCGGCGAAGGTTGGGATCTTGCTAAAGCTTACGCTTCAGCGACTGGTGGTGACCGTGCGGGTTGTCTTGAATCTTCTTTCGTTGCTGAAGTTAAGTCTGACCTTATGGGTGAGCAAACTATCCTTTGCGGTATGTTGCAGACTGGCGCAATTTTGGGCTACGAAAAAATGGTTGCTGACGGCATCGACGGCCCATACGCAGCTAAATTGATTCAGTTCGGTTGGGAAACAGTTACTGAAGCACTGAAGATTGGCGGCATCACCAACATGATGGATCGTCTATCTAACCCAGCTAAAATCGAAGCGTTTGATATGGCGGAAGAACTTAAAGACCTTATGCGTCCATTGTTCCGCAAGCACCAAGACGACATCATCACCGGTCACTTCTCTAAGACCATGATGGAAGATTGGGCGAACGACGACGCCAACCTTCTTAAATGGCGCTCCGAGACTGCTGAAACGGGCTTCGAAAAAGCCCCAGCTTGTGATACGCCAATCGACGAACAAGAGTTCTTCGACAAAGGCATCATGCTTGTTGCTATGGTTAAAGCCGGCGTTGAGCTAGCGTTTGAATCTATGGTTGAGTCTGGCATCGTTGAAGAATCTGCTTACTACGAGTCTCTACACGAAACGCCATTAATCGCTAACACCATCGCTCGTAAGAAGCTTTACGAAATGAACGTTGTGATTTCTGATACTGCAGAATATGGTTGCTACTTGTTTGCTCACGCAGCAGTGCCTCTATTGGCTGAGAAGTTCATGCCAAACATCACTACTGAAGTGATTGGTAAAGGTTTAAACCTGACTTCTAACTCGGTTGATAACGCTCGTCTAGTTGAAGTTAACGACGCGATCCGTAATCACCCAGTTGAATACGTTGGTGAAGAACTACGTGGCTACATGACTGACATGAAGCGTATTGTAGAAGATTCTTACTAAAGGATTCTTACTAATAGCAACTTGCTGTTAGTATAGAGTTCACTGAGGCCGAATTTATTCAGCCTCATAAAAAATGCCCCGCTTGATTACTCAAGCAGGGCATTTTTGTCTCTGTCTTTAGAGCTGTAATGAGCGCCTAAAAGACAAGACATAATTTCATGCAAAAGCGGAGCTTAGCGCGCTAAGTGAGCATTTTAAGTGAAATTATAACGCCGTATTTTAAAGTTGATTAAGCGATTTCTTCTACTTCAAAGCTGTGAGAAATCTCGACTCCACCCTTTTCCAGCATAATGGATGCTGAACAATACTTCTCTGCAGAAAGCGCAACCGCCTTTTCAACGGCAACTTCGCGCAGTTTACGGCCTTGTACTTTAAAGTGAATATGAATTTTAGTGAATACAGCAGGCACGGCATCGGCTCGCTCGGCTTCAATTTCCGCAACGCAATCTACAACATCTTGACGCTGCTTTTTCAAAATACTCATCACATCAAAGCTGGTGCAACCGCCCATGCCCAATAATAGAAGCTCCATCGGGCGCGCGCCCTGATTTTTACCTCCTAAATCTTCTGGTCCATCCATAACTACGGTATGACCAGTTCCAGACTCACCCACAAACTTGACGTCGCCGCCCCATTTAACTGTCGCTTTCATTTAATTTCTCCATAGAATGGCGCAAGGTTACCATAGCAAACAGCGATAGAATATTATCTATCAGTAATCTGAGACTTAATTACTCGTAGTAATAGCTGAGTTTGTTAAAATAAACTGGTACAACGAGTTACTCTACTGCAATATTGTTTTGTTAACAGATTTTTAAACTATAATTTGTTTAGTTGTGCCAAAGTTAGCCCAAGGTTAAAACCAACACACAAATATACGTTACTATTTACATTTAGTATTTTCACTCTTATTACCGCGGATGGGTAACAGATCTATGAGCCTTCATGGAATTAATAATAAAGCAGAATATATCGACACATTTCTAGAAACTGCACATAGAAGAAGATACCCAGCTCGCAGCACATTAATTTATGCGGGAGACCAAAGCGACTCCTTATTTTACCTCATCAAAGGCTCTGTTTCTGTCATTATAGAAGATGAAGATGGCCGCGAAATGGTCATGGCCTATCTTAATGAAGGTGATTTCTTTGGTGAAATGGGGCTGTTTGATCCAAACGCAAAAGCTCGCACAGCTTGGGTTAAAGCTAAGGTTGATTGTGAAGTTGCAGAAATTAGTTACAGCAAATTCTTAGAACTAGTAAAAACAGACCCCCGCCTACTGCACGCTATTTTTGAACAAATGTCCCTACGTTTACGCAATACAACGCGTAAAGCCGGAGACCTAGCCTTTTTAGATGTCACCGGTCGTGTTGCTCGTACCTTATTAGAACTTTCGCAAGAACCCGATGCAATGACACACCCCGACGGCATGCAAATTAAAATTACTCGCCAAGAAATAGGACGCATTGTTGGCTGCTCTCGCGAAATGGTTGGCCGGGTATTAAAAGCATTAGAAGAACAAGGCTTAGTCGATGTTGCCGGTAAAACTATGGTTGTCCATGGCACTCGCAGAGCCGCGACTTTACCCCGAAGAGATTCATAAAACCAACGTATACGAAAAGAGTTATACAAAGAAGTTAGACAATCACAAATACCCAGCAAACTGCGTTGGAATGTTCTAAACTTCAATAAGTATCTTTGGAGAAGTAATTTATGAGCGATCAGTCTCTATTCAACGACGACACCCCCTTATTTGTCGACGCTGAAAATGATCAACACACCCCCAGCACACCCGATCAAACCTGGAAAGTTCTTATCGCAGATGACGAGCCCGATGTGCACAAAGTGACGCGCATGGTTCTGCATAATTTTACTTTTGATGGTTTAAAGCTGGAATTAATCAGTGCCTACAGCGGCATTGAAGCGAAAGAAATCATGGCCAGTCGAGATGATATTGCGTTAGCAATATTAGACGTTGTCATGGAAGATGAGCATGCAGGGTTAGAAGTCGCTCGTTACATACGAGAAGATTTAAACAATCGCTACACGCGCTTAGTACTTCGAACAGGCCAACCAGGTCAAGCCCCAGAAAATGAAGTTATTCGTAACTACGACATTAACGATTACAAAGATAAAACAGAATTAACCACCACCAAATTAAACACACTGCTGTATGCCACTTTGCGCAGTTATCGTGACATTTGCACACTAGACCTAAATAGAAGAGGCCTAGAAAAAGTGATCAAGGCTTCTACCGATGCCTTTGCTTCTAATTCACTCAGTAAATTTGCTAGTGCTGTTTTGTCACAAATCACCACGCTTTTAGGTCTTGAGCAAAGTGCTTTATATTGTTCGTCTATTACCCATGACACACAACTCGATATCGAAACTCGCAGCTTTCGCATACTTGCCGCCACTGGTGACATGGAAACAGGCCATGCAGTTACATCATTAGAAGACTTACCAGAACAGGTTCAACAAGGCTTTAAACAAGTCTTAATTGATAATAAATCACATTATTACAAAGATTATTACATTGGCTACTTCTCTACCCAGCAAGGCAGTGAAAGCCTGCTGTACGTTACCTTTAATCACGAACTGAGTGATTTAGATAAACAGCTACTAGAGATTTATGCTGCTAACGTTGCTATCAGCTATGAAAATCTTCTCATGCGTGAAGATATTCAAGAAACTCAAAAAGAGCTGGTTTACATGCTAGGCGAAGCGGTTGAGCAACGTTCAAAAGAAACTGGAGCCCACGTTAAGCGTGTTGCTCAAATATCCCAACTGTTAGCACGTGCCTATGGCTTGCCTGAGCGTGAAGCAGAATTAATTAAACTTGCCTCGCCTCTGCACGATGTTGGTAAAATCGGCATACCCGATCATATTTTAAACAAACCTGGGAAACACACCGCAGATGAATGGGAAACCATGAAAACCCACTCTCTTATTGGTGAAGATATTTTAGCCAAGTCAGATAAAAGAATTTTACAACTTGGGTCTATTATTGCGGGTCAACATCACGAAAAATGGGATGGTAATGGCTACCCAAGAGGCCTTAAAGGAGAAGACATCCACATTGCTGGCCGTATTACTGCTCTTGCCGACGTCTTTGATGCCTTAGGCAGTAAACGCTGCTACAAAGACGCTTGGCCCATTGAAAAAATCATTGAACTCATTAAAGGTGAGAGCGGTAAGCAGTTCGAACCAAAATTGGTAGAACTGTTTGAGGCAAATATTGACAAGCTCGTTGCCATACGCGAGAAGTTTCCTGACAGCCACAATTGATTCATCCAAAGAATCGTCTGCTAATAAGCGCGAGTTTAAATAAATAATCGCGCTTATTTTTAAGCTACAGCCTAGCTCACAATAAAAGCCAGCTGTTTTAGAAAAACAATTCGGCCAACTTATCCCCAGGAAATTCAGCACGCATAAACGCTTCGCCAACAAGAAAAGCATTTACCTGCTTGGCACGCATAGCGGCAACATCATCACGGCTTAAAATACCACTTTCTGTTACGACCATACGATTTTCTGGGATTCGTTCGAGCAAGTTGTAAGTATTTTCTAAACTCACTTCAAAGGTATGCAAGTCACGGTTATTAATGCCAATTAAAGGTGTATCCAGCTTTAACGCAGAAGTTAGCTCTTCATCGTTATGCACTTCCACCAACACATCCATTCCTAACTCGGTAGCGATACCGGAAAAGTCTTGCAACTGCATATCGCTCAGCGAAGAAGCGATCAGCAAAATACAGTCAGCGTTAATGACCTTAGCTTCATAAACCTGATACGGGTCGACCAAAAAGTCTTTGCGAATCACCGGAATAGAACACGCATTTCGGCCCTGCTGTAAAAACGCTTCACTGCCTTGAAAATAGTCTTTATCGGTTAAAATCGACAAGCACGCTGCGCCTGCTTTTTCATAGGATTCAGCAATACGTGCTGGATCAAAGTCATCACGAAAAACACCTTTGCTTGGTGATGCCTTTTTAATTTCGGCGATAACCGCAGGCAAACCCGCATTCACTTTTGCTTGCATCGCATTATAAAACCCACGAGCTTCTGGCTGATCAAAAGCACGGGCAATCATTTCAGCAAGCGGCATCGCGGCATTGCGCTGTTGAACTTCAATTGCCTTAGTATCAAGGATCTTTTTAAGAATTGTTGGAGTGTTCATCAATTGTTTTCCTGTTGCCAAGCCAACTTTAAATTAAGCTTGGTCATCTGCTAAACAGCGAGTAAAGCTGACTAATTCATTTAATTTGCCTAATGCCAAACCACTAAAAATAGCATCTTGTGCCATCTCCACACCTTGCGCTAAAGTCGAACTAATATTGGCCGCATAAATCGCTGCACCGGCATTAAGCGCAATGATATCGGCTGCTTTTTTACCCGCCGTAGTTGCCCGCTTACCTAGCGCATCTTTAATTAACAAAAAACTTTGCTCGGCACTTTCTACCGTTAAGCCAATTAAACTCTGGCTATCGATCCCCAACTGTTCTGGAGAAATTTTATATTCGACTATTTCGCCATCTTTTAACTCAGCAACGAAAGTTTCTGCGGCTAAACTAATCTCGTCTAAACCATCACTAGAATGCACTACCAAGACATGCTCGCTACCCAAACGCTGCAGAACTTGCGCCATAGGCCGACATAACGCAGAGTTAAATACACCGATCACTTGGTTTTTAACCCCTGCAGGGTTTGTAAGTGGCCCAAGCATATTAAAAATCGTACGTTGTGCTAACTCTTTACGCGGGCCAATGGCATGCTTCATCGCGCTATGATGAGCCGGTGCAAACATAAACCCGACACCAATATCATTAACGCAACGCGCCACCTGCTTGGCATTTAAAGACAACGAAATACCTGCAAATTCAAGCACATCAGCACTGCCAGTACTGGAAGAAACACTGCGGTTACCGTGCTTAGCTACCTTACCACCGGCAGCGGCTACTACAAAAGCAGACGCTGTAGATACGTTGAACAAATTAGAACCGTCACCACCGGTACCACAAGTATCTACCGCATTAGGGTCATCAATTGCCACTCCCGAAGACAACTCTCGCATAACTTGAGTAGCGCCGGTGATTTCGTCAATCGCTTCGCCTTTCATACGCAACGCAACCAATAAACCACCAATTTGCGCAGGAGTTGCTTCGCCACCCATGACTTGACGCATAACCAAGATCATTTCATCTGTGGTTAAATCTTGTCGCTCAATCAGCTTGGCTAACGCTTGTTGAATATTCATATCGAACTTTCCTAAATCTGCATTTATAGCCAGCTATTTGCTGCGCTTCAAAAAATTATTTAATAACTCGTGACCTTGAACGGTTAGGATTGATTCGGGGTGAAATTGTACCCCCTCAATATCCAATTCTTTATGACGCACGCCCATGATTTCTTCCATGGAACCATCTTGGTTTTCGGTCCAAGCAGTTATCTCTAAGCAGTCTGGCAGAGTGGTTTTATCAATCACTAAAGAATGGTAGCGGGTCGCTACCATAGGATTATTTAAACCTTTAAAAACGCCCATATCCAAATGAACCATAGGCGAGGTCTTACCGTGCATCACTTGGCCAGCGCGCACAATGTCGCCACCAAATACTTGGCCAATACTTTGATGGCCCAGGCAAATACCTAAAATCGGTAGCTTACCAGCAAAATGACGAATCGCTTCCACAGAAATACCCGCTTCATTGGGCGTACAAGGCCCTGGTGAAATCACCAAGTGATCGGGGTTAAGCGCCTCGATCTGTTCGATAGTAATTTCATCATTGCGATAAACCTGAACATCCGCACCTAGCTCGGCAAAATATTGCACCACGTTGTAGGTGAAGGAATCGTAATTATCGATCATCAGTAACATAATAAATTCCTCCTATTGGTCCAAGCCAGATTCAGCCATCGCCACTGCGCGAAATAACGCGCGGCCTTTGTTTAAGGTTTCTTTCCACTCCAAGCGCGGCACCGAATCGGCAACGACCCCAGCACCCGCTTGAATGTTTAACACACCGTCTTTGATCACTGCAGTACGAATGGCAATAGCAGTATCCATATTGCCGTTCCAGCTTAGATAGCCCACTGCGCCGCCATAGACACCGCGCTTAACCGGCTCCATTTGATCGATAATTTCCATTGCGCGGATTTTCGGTGCGCCACTTAACGTACCCGCAGGATGAACCGCACGTAAAACGTCCATCGCGCTAATATCATCTTTAACCTTACCGGTAACATTGGAAACGATGTGCATCACATGGCTATAGCGCTCTACCACCATCTGGTCACTCACTTCCACCGTGCCCACTTTTGAAACACGACCGGCGTCATTACGACCTAAATCGATCAGCATCAAATGCTCGGCAATTTCTTTAGGATCGGATAATAATTCTTTTTCTAACGCCAAATCTTCTTCTGGAGTTTTACCACGATAGCGCGTGCCCGCAATCGGACGCACGGTAACTTCGCCATCTTCTAAACGCGCTAAAATTTCAGGTGAAGAACCGACAATATGGAAATCATCCAAATCCATAAAGTACATGTAAGGGGATGGATTTAGTGTGCGTAACGCGCGATAAACCTGAATCGGCTCACCGCCAAACGGCACCTTCATGCGCTGTGAAATCACGCACTGCATAATGTCGCCGGATAGAATGTACTCTTTGATGTCTTCAACCGACTGCTGAAATTCTTGCTCACCAAAGCCCGATTTAAAATCGCTTTCATCAACCACTTTGGGCTCTGTTAGTGCTTGACCAATAGATCCCTGATAGGGCTGGCGTAACTTAATACGCAGTTCTTCTAAACGGGCTTCGGCATTTTCTAAAGCGTTTTCTTTTGTGGGGTCAGCCAAAACAATCAAATAGATTTTGCCGCTGAGGTTATCGAACACAACAACTTCTTCCGACACCATCAACAAAATATCAGGCGTGCCTAATTCATCGGGTGGGCAGCTGTGTTGTAAGCGCTTTTCGATATAGCGCACGGTATCATAACCAAAGTAGCCAACCAAGCCGCCATCAAACGCAGGCATGTCTTCCAACACAGGGACTTTATATTTGGCTTGCAGCTTTTCGATGTAATCGAGCGGATCTTCAACTTCTTGCTCAGAAGTCAAAATGCCATCGACAAAATGGCGAATGGTGAATTCTTCTACCTTTAGTACTTCCGAACACGGTAAGCCAATAATGGAATAACGCCCCCACTTTTCGCCACCCTGTACCGATTCAAGTAAATAAGAATAAGGCCCAGAAGCGAGCTTAAGATACGTAGACAATGGCGTATCTAAATCCGCCATTACTGCACGCGCAACCGGTATACGATTGTAACCTTGCTGCGTTAATGTTTTAAATTGTTCAGGAGTCATGACCTAGTCCGTCAAGCAAATCAGATGCGATGGTTATATAAATATTGAATAAAAAATTGAGTCAAACTGGTTATTAGACTCTCACCATCGTTTTGAAAATAGATGCCCGTGTTGATTAGGACAAGTGAACTGAAAGGACACTGAAGTGCTCCTAGAAAGAAGGTTTTTTAAGAGACTTAACTATACCGAGTTGACCGGAATGAGTCTAGTTCTTACGCCAATCTACACATGGCCAGCCCTTCTGCCGAGCTAACTGAGCCAACTGCTGGTTTGGATTTAAAACCACCGGCTGTTTAACTGCCTCCAACAAAGGCAAATCGGCATGACTGTCACTATAAAAAACTGCATCAGCTAATTTAAAACCTTGTGCTTGAGCAAAATCTTTTGCCATTTGAACTTTGCCTTCGCCATAACACAAAGGTTTTGCTAAACCTTTTATCTTGCCAGCTTGCAGCTCAAAACGATTACCAATCACAAAATCTAACCCCAACGCATCGGCATAGGCTTTTGCCATAATTTCATCTTGGCCAGTGATTAAAATCAACTTAGTGCCTTGCTGACGATAAGCGAAAAGGAGAGAAGCAGCCTGTGGATAAATATAAAGATGTCCGCGTTGATTGAAAAAGTCTTGAATATGCTGCTGATACCTATCCACACTCATACCCTTAGTACGAGTGCGATAATAAGTAGACAAGCGCCAATGACTAACCTTCCCTTTTTTATAGGCACGATATAGCGATGTAAGGGCCTGAATGGCTTCAATAATTGCCCAGCGATCAAAACGAACACGCCACTTTATCCACAAGCTGCTGGCGTCTTTGTTAATCAAAGAATCGTCTAGATCAAAAAATACATGAGAAGCCTGATAGACCTTCGCAGTATTGTTTAGCGGCATAAAACGTGACTCTCAACAAAGTTGCCATTAAAAATTACAGGCTTCAAATTACCACAGAGGTACCGATTAAGCCTCCAAATTCCTACCCTAAATCAATATATTTCATCATTTTTAATTTTAAGGCTTGAAAAGAGAAGCGATTTGCCACATGTTTTATATAAGCGCAGACAAAATGTCTGGAGCAAAATTAGAATTTTAACTAAAAATAATTATTTTGATTTTTCTCATAGCGCTTTTGTAATCCATGAGCCATTATTAATACACGTTCACTTAAAAGGATTCGACATGAAAGGTTTGGAAATTAGCTTCCGTGATATTGAACACTCCGACGGTATCGAGCAGTTGATACGTGAAAGAGCCAGCAAAATAACGAATATTTATGATTCTATTACAGGTATTCGCGCAGTGGTTGCCATGCCACATAACCACAGTAATAAAGGGAAAATTGCTCACGTTTCTCTAGAGTTTGGTTTACCTGGTGAGACCGTTGCGATTACCCATGACAACCACGACAAAGCCGCACACGAAGACATGTATATTGCGGTAAAAGACGCTTTTGATATTGCACAACGTAAAATTCGTAAAATTCATGAAAAACGTCATGATTTAAAACGCCGAGCGGGTGCCGCTGCCACGCCGGAAATTGCTGAATAGTAGCTCAATAATTGTTAACAATGAAAATCTAAAGCTCAATTTTTGAGCAAATAACAATTCGATTAAAGACGAGTTAATCATTAGCCGAGTACCTTACTCGGCTAATCCAAACAACTGCAAACAACTACAAATACCCCCCAAGTAATACCGCTAATAAACCTGGTCTCACCAGTGAGGCATAAAGCTCTCCCATCACTTCAGGTGTTTCAGTAAATCCTTCTCTTACCCAACGGGTAATCACCATAAAAGAAGCACCGGCAAGATAATCAACCACATAGGGCAATAACCCCGCTCGGTTTTTGATACCATGAGCATCCATAAAGCGCTCAACAACACGAGAAACATAGTTCTTGAACTGACTTAGCATTAAGCTGTCGATATCATCTTGCATTAGCAAACGAGCAAAAACAGCGTTATCTGACCACTGACGAAACATGATTGAAGCAATAACGGGGTCGGCATCTTTACGCTGGGTTATATACTCATCAATTTCAGCGTAAAATTTTTCAAACATCTCATCGATATAAGCAATCAATAAGTCATCTTTAGAATGAAAATGCAGATAAAAAGTAGGTCGAGCAACACCAGACTGCTCGGCAATATGAGCAACCGATATTTTATTGTACGTTCTATCCTTCATTAACTCGAGCAAGGCATCAATTAATAAACGACGCGAGCGTTCAACGCGCTTATCTAATTCTTTTTCAGCCATATTGGCGACATCCTTATTATTTTTATGCTGCATTATGTAATAGATAAAAGCGAATAAACAGGCTTAGCGCTATTATTTTGATAGATTTATTGGTACATATGTACAATAAAATAACCGATTTCTTACTAATTTCTCGGCACTTCTATAAGAAGCTTTTTAAAAAGATGTTTCTTGAAAAGAGCTTTTTAAGAAGGGGTTGAAAATCTACATAATAACAGCCACAAAAAAAGCCGAATCATTTCTGATTCGGCTTTTTTTATACTAGACACATACAGTTTTCATTTTAAAGTATATTTAAAACTAGAACTGGGCAGCTTCCATTGCGTACAAACACTCAGCACCGCCTTTAACAGACTCGCTCAAAGAAATGTATCTTGGCAATAAACGCTTGGTAAAGAAGCGAGCAGTCGCTAACTTATTCGCGTAGTAAGGCTCAGAACCTTCTTTTTCTAGTGCCTTCTCAGCCATCATTGCATACATGTAAGCAAATGAGGTGTAACCAAATACTTGTAAGTATTCAACAGAAGAAGCACCTAGCTCGTTAGCATTGTTTTGCGCTTCGCCCATTACCCAATCGGTTAAATCGGTAAGGTTAGCAATCGCTGCTTTAAGCGGAGTAATGAACTCAGCCATGGCAGGGTTGCCTTCTTGGCTTGCACAGTACTGAGCAATTTCGTCGGCATAAATCTTGTAAAACGCACCACCGTTAGCGGCAATTTTACGTGCAATAAGGTCTAACGATTGAATACCGTTGGTGCCTTCATAAATCTGAGTAATACGTAAATCACGCACATGCTGCTCTTGGCCCCACTCACGAATGAAACCGTGACCACCAAAGATTTGCTGGCCAGCAACTGCAGATTCTAGAGCAAGGTCTGTTAAGAACGACTTAACGACAGGCGTTAGTAAAGAAATCATCGCATCAGCGTATTCTTTAGTTTCTGCGTCATCAGAAAACTTAGATAAATCCAACCATTTAGATGCATACATAGAGAAAGCACGAGAGCCTTCTGTATTAGCACGCATGGTCATCAACATACGACGAACATCTGGGTGTACGATAATCGGATCAGCTGCTTTTTCTGGAGCTACTTTACCTGTCGGTGCACGAGACTGAATACGGTCGTTGGCGTAAGTAACCGCATTTTGGTAAGAGTTTTCAGCAACACCAAGACCTTGAATACCTACCGCAACACGCTCGTAGTTCATCATGGTGAACATAGCATTTAAGCCTTTGTTTTCACCACCCACTAACCAACCTTTAGCGCCATCGTAGTTCATCACACACGTTGCTGAACCTTTAATGCCCATTTTGTGCTCAATAGAACCACAACCCATCGTGTTGCGCTCGCCCAAAGAACCATCTTCGTTCACTAAGAACTTAGGCACTAAAAACATAGAAATGCCTTTAGGACCCGCTGGGGCACCAGGAAGTTTAGCCAAAACAAGGTGAATGATGTTCTCAGCCATGTCATGCTCGCCCCAAGTAATAAAAATCTTGGTGCCAGAAACGCTGTAAGAACCATCGGCATTAGGCTCTGCTTTGGTCCGCATAATGCCTAAATCGGTACCACAATGTGGTTCCGTTAAATCCATTGCACCCGCCCACTGGCCCGAGTACATATTAGGAAGATATTTATCTTTTAATTCTTGGCTACCATGAGCATCCAAAGATAAACACGCGCCTGCAGTTAACATAGGTGCTAAGCCAAATGAAATGTTAGAACCTTGGATCATTTCTTCAACTTGGCCTACCAACATTTTTGGCATACCCATACCACCAAACTCTGGGTTACCGCCAAGTGCACCCCAACCGCCTTCACTGTAAGTTTGGTACGCTTCTTTAAAACCTGGAGGAGAAGTTACTTCACCATCGTTCCATTTTGAACCCACTTCATCACCTTCACGGTTAAGTGGTGCTAAAACGTTACCTGCAATTTTACCTGCTTCTTCAAGAATCGCTTCTGCTGTTTCTGTTTCAACAACTTCCGCTAAACGTGGGTTATTAGCCCACATAGTCGGAGCATCAAATACTTCATTTAGTAGGAAGCGCATATCGCGCAGGGGAGCTGTATATTCAGGCATAACCTTTCCTCATTTCATAAATTTAGCGATTGAGTATTTTCTGGTAAGTTCCCAGTGATACTAAGCGCTGTGCTCATCTGAGCAAGCTCATAGAGCCAGTCCGTGATTTAACTGCGGCGTATTTTAAACGATCTGGCGTCACAGTCGACCTTACAAAATCAATAATCGGTCAATTAGAGCAAAAAAAACGGTGTATTTACTGCAAACTGCAATAAAAACACGTTATTTTTGAGCGGACACAAAAAAGCCGTACTAAAAAGTACGGCTTTTTGGGTCTTGCGTAATTACTTACGCAACGTCTTAGAATGCAAAGTGTTCTGCATCTAGATCCATCAAGCTGTCTGCGCCAGCTGTCATGCTTAGTGCATGAGTCGCTGTACGTGGCAAGATACGCTGGAAGTAGAAACGGGCAGTTTTCACTTTAGCGCCGTAGAAATCTTCTTCAGTTGTACCGTTAGCCAGTTGCACTTGTGCAGCTTTAGCCATCTTAGCCCATAGGTAAGCAAGTGATACGTAACCAGAGTACATTAGGTAATCAACCGATGCTGAACCTACTTCGTTACGATCTTTCATTGCAGACATACCGATCTTCATCGTTAAGTCGCCCCACTCTTTGTTCAATTCAACAAGAGGTGCAATGAATTGTGCCATCTCTTCGTTGTCCGCTTCTTCTTTACAGAAGGTGTGAACCATCTTAGTGAAGTTCTTAAGCGCTTGACCTTGAGTCATTAGAACTTTACGGCCTAGAAGGTCAAGAGCCTGGATACCAGTCGTACCTTCGTAGATTGTAGAGATCTTAGCATCACGTACTAGTTGCTCCATGCCCCATTCAGCGATGAAACCGTGACCACCAAACACTTGAACACCAAGGTTAGTTGATTCACAACCGGTTTCAGTTAGGAATGCTTTACCGATTGGTGTTAAGAAACCTAGTAGTTCGTCAGCTGCTTTTTTCTCTTCTTCAGAGTTGCCTTTGAGCGCGATGTCGTTTTGTAGCGCCATCATGTATACAAGTGCACGACCACCTTCAGCAAACGCTTTCTGAGTAAGAAGCATTTTACGAACGTCTGGGTGAACGATGATTGGGTCAGCTGCTTTTTCTGGGGCTTTAGCACCAGTCAAAGAACGCATTGCTAGACGGTCTTTCGCGTATGCAAGTGCACCTTGGAAAGAACCTTCAGAAGCCGTTACGCCCTGTAGAGCAGTACCGATACGTGCAGTGTTCATGAACGTGAACATGCAGTTTAGACCTTTGTTTTCAGGTCCGATTAGATAACCTTTCGCGCCGTCGAAGTTCATTACGCAAGTAGCGTTACCGTGGATACCCATTTTGTGTTCGATAGAACCACAGATTAGGTCGTTACGATCAGCAACAGAACCGTCTTCGGCTACGTTGAACTTAGGTACGATGAATAGAGAAATACCTTTAGTACCTTCTGGCGCACCTGGTAGACGAGCTAGAACGATGTGAACGATGTTGTCCGCCATGTCGTGCTCACCAGCAGAGATGAAGATCTTAGTACCAGAGATAGCGTAAGAACCGTCTGCATTTGGCTCAGCTTTGGTTTTAAGAATACCTAGGTCAGAACCACAATGAGGTTCAGTTAGACACATGGTACCTGTCCACTCACCGCTAACTAGCTTAGTTAGGTACTTGTCTTTTTGCTCTTGAGTACCCCAGCTGTGAATAGTATTCATCGCACCGTGAGATAGACCTGGGTACATGCCCCAAGACCAGTTAGCAGTACCAACCATTTCAGAGAATACAGTACCTAGAGATTCTGGAAGGCCTTGGCCACCCACTTCTTCGTCATGAGCAAGAGAAGGCCAGCCGCCTTCAACAAACTGCTTGTAAGCTTCTTTAAAGCCAGTAGGAGTAGTTACAGAACCGTCTTCGTGACGAGTACAACCTTCAGTATCACCAACACGGTTAAGTGGTGCAATTACGTTTTCACAGAATTTTGCACCTTCGCTAAGAATAGCGTCGATCATCTCTGGAGTAGCAACTTCTGCGTATGCAGGCAGTTTGGCGTAAGTACCTGGCATATCCAGTACTTCGTCCATTACGAATTTAATTTCACGAAGGGGAGCTTTATATTCTGGCATCAGGGAAACCTCTTAGCCTATATGTTTATGAACGGCAAAGCCGATTCTTGATTAACAATAGATAACTGCGATCACTATGTGAGCAATCGTATAAGCAACTATCCAATTCAAACACTTGTTTGAAACATACGTTTACTGACTTATTTTGTCAAGCCAGCTTGATAAATTGCCTACAAAAAATAACATTCCACGGATGAAGTTTTTAAGAATTAAAGCTGCGAAAGTGAGATGACACGGGGGGATGGGGCTAAGCAATATCGTTTAATAACTGCCCTGCCGCTTTAGAAGTATCGTTTTGACTAATTGCCAAAATAATTTCATTTATCTTAGCAATTCGATCGCTAAGCAGAGGAGCTTCTTTTGCATTTTTCTCATTTTGTAATGCAAAACTAACAGATTCTTCCGATGCAATCGCTTCGTTAGGGGCAGGATTTAAAATAGTACCACTACTGTTATCTGACTTAGTGGTCGATTCTTTTTCACTGTTATCTGTTTGCGATGCAGTGCGACTTTCGCTGGCCAATTCTGCACGGGCCTGATTTGCTTGCTGCGATGCTAGCGCAGCTACTTGGCGATCTTGCGTCGACGGCTCTGCGGGTGCAAGAGCTGCTCTTAATACTATTTGCATTTTTTCTAACGTAGCCTGTGGATTACCATTAACCACTCCCACATCAATAGACACTTCGCCACCAACTGCATAGCTCACACCATCTGGGCCACGCTGGTAGGTATAATTGGCAGAACCGGCATACTGACCACCAACCGCACTGTGAGCTTGTTCGTGGGCACGAACCTCAATATCTCTTTGCGACAGTTCTCGTATCACCGCTAAATCTTGTTGCTCTTGTTTTTGTTGCTGCTGCTCTTGCGCTTGCTGTCTTTGTTGCTCGGTACGTTTGTTATCACCAATGCTATCTGATGTATTTTCGGCCGTGCCATTTTCAGACTGAGAGTCGTTATTTTGAGAACGATTAGAATTACCCGTACTGTTTTGACTTGGGTTTGTATAAATAAATGCACCAGCAGGCGTAGCAATTTCAGGTTGTGCTCGCTCTCCAGGAATTTCACGAGAACCTGTTGCATTAACCACAGCTTCTATCGGAGGGAAGTTGCCAGAACCACTGGTTTCAGCAACTTGTGACAAGGCAGCACCTTGCGTTGCACTAATAGGCGACACACTTGTTGGGCTATAAGAACCTGCATTGGTTGAAATTTGCATAATCTTTATGGCTACCTAAACGATAAAGGCAAGTTACGCCTTAACATCCAGTAAAGTGCCAAGCTGCTGATCGGCAGACTGTAGGACTTTAGCGTTTAATGCTACGCCCTGCTCACCTTCTTTAAGTTTAACCAAGGCCTCTGTGGCCTCAACCGCACCCTGAGTAGGTCGAGTAGTAGTTGCTTCAACCACTTGTTGAGCAGCCTGCTTTACTTGCTCACTATTTTGCTGGATTCCCGCTGCAGCAATAGTAAAAGAAGAACCTGATGTTGAACCTATATTCATAACTGCCTCCTAATAAACTTACTGGTTACATTTTATACAGTAAAATAAAAAGAGGCCAGCATTTTAAGTCGCTTCATTAGAATGTATGGTTATATGATGCTAAAGAAAAATCGTGTTTAAACTGCGCTATAAAACAATTCGTTAGCATTTGCTGTTGTATTTTTTAACAGTTCATTTAATCGCTGCGGCTGTTGAGTTACTTGATGTTTTGAATTTATACCTAGCTTAGAAAATAACGCTTGGTCTTTATTTGCCGCGGGATTAGGAGTAGTTAATAAGCACTCACCATAAAAGATAGAATTTGCCCCAGCAAAAAAGCACATAGACTGCATTTCTTCTGACATTTCTTCGCGCCCAGCACTTAAACGAACATAAGATTTTGGCATCATAATACGCGCAACAGCTATGGTACGAATAAACTCAAAAGGATCTAGATCATTAACTGATTCTAGCGGCGTGCCTTTTACTTTAACCAATTGATTAATGGGCACAGAATCTGGATGTTGCGGTAAGTTAGCCAATTGGCGCAACAATCCCATTCGATCCTGTTCTTGCTCTCCCATTCCCACGATGCCACCCGAACATACCTTCATACCCGAATCACGCACATTCTGCAGGGTTTCTAAACGATCAGAATAAGTGCGTGTGGTAATTATTTCGCCGTAATATTCTGGGGAAGTATCCAGGTTGTGATTGTAATAATCCAAACCCGCTGCCGCTAATTGTTGTGATTTTTCAGAATCAAGCATGCCCAGCGTCATGCAGGTTTCCATACCCAAATCTTTAACTCCTTTCACCATAGCCAATACCATGGGCATATCTCTAGCGTGTGGCGAGCGCCAAGCAGCTCCCATACAAAAGCGATCTGAACCAGCTGCTTTTGCCGCTTTTGCTTTTTCGATAACCGCTTCAACAGCCATTAATTTCTCTTTCTCTAACTGTGTGTCAAAACGCGCACTTTGAGGGCAGTAAGCACAATCTTCGGGGCAAGCACCGGTTTTAATAGATAACAAAGTACTTACCTGCACTTGGTTGGGATCAAAGTGCTGACGATGAACAGTCTGGGCCTTAAATAACAAATCGTTCATGGGTAAGGAAAAAAGAGACGCAACTTCCTGCTGCGACCAATCATGGCGTAATTGTTCTATTTTCTCACTCATTTGGCCAATACCCTCTTCACACCGCTTTTATTAAAATCATTAATTAATTTGCATAATTAAATGAATATTAAACAGGCGCATGAACGGGTCAAATTCAATCATTAAAAAGGTATACCTACGATTAAAAAACGTACTATCTTCTTTACTCAACAAAACTTGTGAGCTTTGCCTAGAAGACAACTTCGATGAAGGTTTTTTATGTGCTGATTGCGAAAACTCGCTGCCCCAATCACAGTCTCGCTGCCAAATGTGTGCAATTCCCCTGCTTAGCCCGGGTTATTGTGGGCAATGCTTGGCCCATAAGCCTGCCTTTGACCTTAGCCATTGTAATTTCAACTATGGCGCACCGATCGATTCTTGGCTACATCAACTAAAAGACCAACGCAAAACACAGTGGGCGCAAAAACTGGCACAACTCATGTTACTTAACCCACCACCCTTTTTAACAGAAGTCGATGTCTTTACCTTTGTACCCTCTACTCGCTGGAGCTTGATCAAGCGAGGGTTCAATCCTGGCGAATTAATTACCCGAGAACTAGGCCGAAAATTGAATAAACCGGTAATTGCAAAATTGGCCAAGCGCAGCCACGGGAGCGAGCAAAAAAACCTTAATCGCCAACAACGCATTAATAATGTGCATAAACATTTTCATTCTGCAGGCAAGCAACTCAACCACCAGCACATTATGCTGATTGACGATGTTATGACCACAGGAAGCACCGCCCACACCATGGCAACCATTCTTAAAGTTTCTGGGGCAAGCAAAGTCAGCGTCTGGTGCTTTGCACGAACACCTAAGCACTGAGTATCAATGCACAATTAACCTTAGTGGCTTCGTGAACATGAGAGTGTATTTACTGTGATTCGATATTAGCTCGGTTATAATGAACACAAATTCACTTCGCATGCTCAGTCATGCCGCGGCTAAAATGAACAGTACCGAAGATCAAACACTTCACCCCTATCAAAGTCTCAGTCCTGATTACGTGATCGACGCGGTTGAAAGCCTAGGTTTGCTTACAGATATGCGTCAATATCCGCTAAACAGCTATGAAAACCGTGTTTATCAGGTAGGAATTGAAGAAGCATCACCGGTTATCGTAAAATTTTATCGGCCTAATCGTTGGTCTAAAGAAGCCATTTTAGAAGAGCATCAGTTTTTATTAGAGCTGGAGGAAGAAGACTTACCGGTTGTAGCGCCTTTGCAATTCAATGGCCAAACTTTATTCGAGTTCAACGAGTTTTATTTTTCAATATCACCGCGTAAAAGTGGCCAGTCCCCGGAAATTTCAAATACCGATCAGCTCGAATATTTAGGTCGTTGGCTGGCGCGACTGCATCAAGTAGGTGGCGATTACCGCTTTCAGCACAGACCTATTTGGAATGGAAAATCAGATCTTGGCCATTCCCAAGACAAAACCATTATTCAGCAAAGCTGTGAAACCGTATTAAAGTCAGGCTTGCTGCACGAAGACTTTAAAGTTGCTTACGAATCCATGTGCCGTGATTTGAACGAACTAGTTGCGCAGCAATATCAACCAAACATGAGCGACACTCTACGCATACATGGAGATTGCCACGTGGGTAATTTGTTATGGCGCGATGAACAGCTTTACATGGTGGACTTTGATGACTGCGTCCAAGGCCCAGCGATGCAAGATATTTGGATGCTGCTGAGTGGCAATCGTGAAGAACAAACACAACAGCTAGATGCCATTCGTAAAGGCTACGAAGTGTTTCGTCCTTTTCCCTACCATCAACTAAAGTGGATCGAAGCGCTGCGCACTATTCGTTTGATTCGCCATACCGCGTGGGTCGCTGAACGTTGGGATGATCCAGCATTTCCGCTTGCATTTCCATGGTTTACTGGCGTTCAATACTGGTCTGGGCATGTTTTATCATTACGCGAACAATTATCAGCGCTGCAAGAACCCCCTCTTTATATTGCAGAATAATGCCCATATAAAGGTTATAAGTACAACAAACTAACACCTCATACACCACACTGTTAAAGGATACCCTCATGATTAAAAATATATTTGCCATTACTTTACTGACGCTTGGTACGCAACAAGCATTAGCCAATGACATGAATTCAGCAGCACACGAAAGCGAACAAACACCGGCTAATCTATCGGTTCCTGAAGGTCTATATGTTGGTGGTGGTCTCAATTACAACTCGATCGACCTTGAGCCATTATTTTCTGGCGCTGACCGTGAAACCGCCATGGGTTTTCAATTGTTTGCGGGTTTACCGATTGCCAGTTCAATCGCCGGCTTTAAAACCTTTGCCGAAGCTGGATTCTTTCAAACAGAAAACTTCAACTTTGGCGGAGGTAGCAAAGAACGTGTTAGAGGTATCTGGGGCGCTGGGGTTTTACAAAGAGATTTAAATGAAATTGACCCAAATCTTTACGCATTAATACGCGCAGGTATTGAAATGGGTGACGACGACGGCGTCTTTATGGGCTTTGGTGCGGGTTACCGTATGTCTTCTAAGGTTGATTTACGCGCAGAATTTTTAAACAAAGACTTATTAACCTCTTATCAGCTTAATGCACTAATACGCTTCTAAACCTAATACCTAGGTAAAACTCCTCAGTCATTAAGCTATTTATGGCTTAATGACTGAGTTAGCAAACCACTACAAAAGGCTCAATAGCTGCTTTATCTCATCAATAAAAACATCTGCCTGTATTTCATTACCCGCATCATTGATCGGTAAACCATGGTTATAACCATAAGTAACGGCCACCGTTTTAACACCGGCCAAATAGGCTGACTTAACATCCGAAATCGAATCACCCACCATAATAGCATCATGGGGTTCAACAGCTAAGGCTGTTAATGCCGTTTGAACAGGCAATGGATGAGGTTTTTTTTCTGCTAAGTCATCACCACACAGCACACAAGAAAAGTACTGATCAATATTTAATGTTGCCAGCAAAGGCACAGCAAAACGTCTTGGCTTATTGGTAATCAACGCCATCTTTATATTGGCATTCGCTAAGCTAGACAACACCAGCTCTACATCAGGATACAAACCCGTAGCCGCGGTTAGACGCTGTTCATAGGCTGATTCAAATTGTGCATAGGCTGCGACATAAGCAGGGTCTTCAGATTCATGCGCAAAGCGTTGCTGATGCAGTTCATCACCCAAATCATCGTTCAGCAGCGCACGCTTAACGAGTGCCGCAGCACCATTGCCGACCCAGCGATTCACTTTAGCTTCACCCGCTGGGGCCATTCCAATATTTTTAAGCATGCTATCGGTTGCCGCTGCAATATCCGGTACGCTATCGATCAAGGTGCCATCTAAATCAAATAACACAGCTTTTATAACCTGCTTAGCAGCTAAATTAGCACCTAAATCAGCACCCAAATTAGTATCCATGCAACTAAACCTTTGCCAGTTCAGTGCGCATGTCATCAATTACCTCTTTATAGTCTGGCTTACCAAAAATAGCCGAACCCGCGACAAACGTATCAGCGCCAGCTTCAGCACACGCGCGAATGTTATCGACTTTCACACCACCATCTACTTCAAGACGAATATCATAACCAGAATCATCAATCATACGACGCGCTTCTTTTAACTTATCTAACGTATGCGGAATAAATGACTGCCCGCCAAAACCGGGATTCACCGACATTAACAACACCATGTCGAGCTTATCCATCACATGCTCCATTAAATGCAGTGGCGTGGCCGGATTAAACACCAAGCCGGCTTTGCAGCCGCCATTTTTAATAAGCTGCAAACTGCGATCAATATGCTCAGAGGCTTCTGGGTGAAAAGTAATATAGGTCGCACCCGCTTTAATAAACTCAGCAATCATATGATCAACTGGCTTTACCATTAAATGCACATCGATATCCGCAGTAACACCATGTTTACGCAATGCCGAACACACCATAGGGCCAATGGTTAAATTAGGTACATAATGATTATCCATCACATCAAAATGAACAATATCGGCGCCCGCCGCCAACACATTGTCGACTTCTTCGCCTAAACGAGCAAAGTCAGCAGCTAAGATAGAAGGAGCAATTTTATAATCTGGCATATAAGTCTCGAGATACGCGCAATAGCGTCAGTAAGAAAAACAAAGATTTGCTTATTTTAAAGGGAAAGGGCAACAAAAGTAAGGAGCAACTGTGATAATCTAATGAGCAGTTAAGGTCGTAAAAATCTAATTATGAAAAAAACAGTCAGCTTTCTTAAACAAACCATTGCACTCTCTTTAACGCTTGTAGCAGGCTGGATTTATTCTTTAACTACAGTCTTAACCCTGCTAACAACACTATCGAGCATTACTTATGCAGAAGAACCCCAAAACAAACCCTATTACCTGCCCGATATTGAAAACAAAAGAAGCCAACTTTTACTAGAACATATGCGCATGCTTAACCGCGAAAATGAAGTGGTTATGCTCGACGCCGAAGAATCGTTTTATGGGCTTTTTTTGGCAGAAGAAACTGGCAATCCACAAGGCGCTGTTTTAATTTTGCCCGACATTCAGCAGCATGGCCATTGGCCAAAAATGATCGCACCATTAAGAGAATATTTACCCAGATTTGGCTGGGCAACCTTGAGTATTGAGCTGCCCTACCCTCCCGCTAAAGTAAGAATTAGTCGAGACCAAGCTGAACCTGAAGAAACATCTAAAGAAACAACTGAAGAAACAACTCAAGAAACAACTCAAGAAACAACTGAAAAAACAACTCCAGCATCAACAGATGCCATCGCTGCCTACCAACAACAAATGCGAGCTCACATTAATGCAGCCATTAACTATTTAAAGTCGCGCAACCAACTTAATTTAGTCATTGTGGGTTATGGTGCCAGCGCTTCTTGGGCCATCGATTATGCCCACCAACAAACAGGCAAAGGACTCACGCTTATTACCATAGACGCACTTAACAACGCTTGGGCACCAGAAAATATTCAGCAACAAATTGAGAAAATACAAGTGCCTTATCTTGATCTTATTCACCCAGATCAACAACTCGTTCAACGCTTGGCGCGACAACGGCTAAAAATAATGCGAACCTCGGGTAATAACCAATATCAACAAATCACTACAGCAAACATTGCAAACTACAAGAGCCCTGAAAACTCAACAACACGGCGTATTAGAGGTTGGCTTATGACTAACGCCGGGGGCAAAAAAATTAATCTTGCGCGTTAGCTACTTTAAGCATCAATTTTTGCTTATTCTTTTTATTGATCATTAATGGATACTTGCACAACTTAATTCCATGAAACAACCAAAAACACCAACGCCACTGGTTTTAAATCGGTGCATTCAAAACATGCTTAAAGACGCAACAGTCACTGCTCAGTTTCTGCCACAATGTGAAGAAATAAAACTCTGGCTGGTTGATCCTAAACCCATGCAGCGGCCTTTTAGCCAAGAAGAAATTCTAGCCATTCAAGCCTACCCCGCTTATTGGGCTTTTTGTTGGGCCAGCGGCCAAGTGCTAGCGCGTTATATATTAGATAATCCAGAAATTGTAAAAAATAAACGAGTTATGGATTTTGGTGCAGGCTCTGGCGTAGTCGCCATTGCCGCAATAATGGCAGGAGCAAAACAAGTGATTGCCTGCGACATTGATCCCGACGCATTACTGTCTTGCCAAGAAAACGCCAAACTCAATAACATTAGCTTTGACCTTCATCACGATTTATTTGAATTTGACCAAGAGCTCGATTTACTCATTGCTGCTGATGTACTTTACGACAAAGCCAACTTACCTTTACTGGATGTATTTTTACAAAAAGCACCAGAAGTTTTAGTTGCAGACTCACGAGTTAAAAACTTTAATTTCCCGCCTTATTCAGCCATCGGTCACATAGAGTCTTTTACCGTACCCGATCTAGATGAGTTAGATGAATTTCGTCGAGTAAACCTATACAGAGCAGCCCTAAAGACTAGTTAAACAACCAAAAGATTAGCTAGATAACCAAAAAGTAACCGGGCCATCGTTAACCAAAGCCACCTTCATGTCCGCACCAAAAGAGCCCGTGGCAACATGAATATTCATTGCCTTGGCTTTGGCGATAAATTCTTCATACAAGTTTTCAGCCAACTTAGGATCAGCAGCCTTAGAAAACCCGGGGCGTAAGCCCTTATGTGTTTCAGCTGCTAAAGTAAATTGAGAAACCACCAGCAAACTGCCGTTTATCTGCTGGACATTTAAATTCATCTTATCGTCTTGGTCAGCAAATACGCGATAATGGCTGACCTTATGTAACAGTTTATCAAGGGCAGCTAAGTCATCACCCTTTTCTACTCCTAACAACACCAATAAACCTTGCTGTATGTCGGCGATGGTTTGCCCTTCTACCTTAACGCTCGCTTCTGAGACTCTCTGGATCAATGCTTTCATACTTATCTCTTGAATGACTTTTTTGAATGACTTTTTTAAATTGGGCTGTTAAATAGCCTAATCAATATAAAGTAGATTGAGTTTGTAGGCCTCTGCTGTCATTATATTTGAATGAAAAAAATAAAAAACACTGCATGGCTATGCAGCCTAATTGTCTGCTTGACGGCCACCAGCTTTGCCACCGAAATTTATATATCCATCGATGAAAATGGCAATCGTATCTTTTCTGACGTACCCGGAAAAGAATCACGCACGCACAAACTAAAAGAAATCAGTACGATTCCTGCCATCAAGATACCACAGCGCACCAACGCAAAAGCCAGAGATAATAGCGAAGACCCTCAAGCCTACCAATCTATTCAAATTATCAGTCCGTCACCAGACAGCCACTTAAACAGAGGTGAACTCGGTAACTTTATTATTACCGCGCAAATATCACCACCACTGCAAGAACAAGACGAAGCCGTCTTGCTATTTGATGGCCAAGAACTCAGCAGTGGCAATCAACTAAGCTGGCAAATAAATAATGCCGATCGCGGCACCCATAACTTAAAAGTCATCGTTCGCCAACGTGATAACCAAATAGTCAAAATATCCAGTCCAAGCCAGAGTATCCACGTTAGGCGCTAACCTATAAAAAGACTAAGGCACCCTCGCCAACGCGCAACACTTATGCACCACGCCAATGCACCATATTAATGCGGAAAATACAAAGATGCGCACCAAAGTAGAGCATTTTTAACACCAATGCTCTATTTTATTTCTTCCGTGAGTTATTATCTTCAGCTAGGCCACTAGCAGTCTCCATTACCTCGATTAGCCTGAATGCCAACATGGTTTAGTTATTGCATAAGCCTTGATAAATAGGAATTAATTACATGATCGCATCGGCAGTGCTTAACCAACAATTATTAGAATATTTAAATACCAGCATATTATTGCTCGACACAGATCTATGCGTTATTTATATGAACCCAGCAGCCGAAGTATTACTGCAAGTAAGTGGTCGTAAAGGAGCCGGCGAGTCATTTTACGATCTTGCGTGGGAATCTGAAGCAGATAAAAAAGCACTACACCGGGCACTCAAAACCGGCTTTACCTTCACTAAACGTGAAACAGAGATTATTTTACACAACGCTCGCGCGATTACTGTTGATTATAGCGTTAGCCCCATCATGCACCCAGAAAGTCACTCACCTTGTTTATTAATAGAAATTCAAGGGCGTGATCGTTTACTAAAAATTTCACGCGAAGAACAAATCATCTCCAAGCAAGAAACCACCCGCGAATTAGTGCGTGGCTTAGCACACGAAATTAAAAACCCGCTGGGTGGCATTCGCGGTGCAGCACAACTTTTATCGCGCACGGTGCCCGACAACTCCTTAGATGAATACACCAATATCATCATCGAAGAAGCCGATCGTTTACGCGACTTAGTCGATCGCTTATTAGGTTCAAATCAGCTACCAAAGCAAGAAGCCACCAATATCCACGAAGTGCTAGAACGGGTCTGCCAGCTGGTCGCAGTAGAACAAGTAGGCAGCCTTCATATTGTTCGTGATTACGATCCATCGATTCCTGAATTTATTAGTGATAAGTCACAGCTGATTCAAGCGACTCTTAATATTTGTCGCAATGCTGTGCAAGCCATGGTCGAGTCAGAAACCGTTAAGCCGACTCTCAAGCTCAAAACCCGCACCAAAAGTCAGTTCACCATTGGTAATCAGCGTCATCGTTTAGTGGCCCACATCACCATAGAAGATAATGGTCCGGGTATTCCTGCGCAGTTAAAAGACAATTTATTTTACCCCATGGTCAGTGGGCGCGCCGCAGGTACCGGATTGGGTTTATCCATCGCACAGTCTTTGATTAACCAACACAACGGCATCATCGAGTACGACAGCGAAGCTGGCCGCACCGCCTTTTCTATTTACCTTCCCCTTAAACTCGCTTAGGAGCAATCACTATGAACACTGTATGGATTATTGACGACGACAAATCCATTCGTTGGGTGCTCGAAAAAGCATTAGAACAAGCCGATATTCCTTGCCGTGTATTCGACAGTGCAGAGTCCATTATGGGGCTGTTAAAAAAACAGCAACCTGCCGCGATAATGACCGACATTCGCATGCCGGGTATCGATGGGCTCACGCTACTATCACAGGTCAACGAGGCTTATCCTGAGCTGCCGGTTATTATTATGACCGCCCATTCCGATTTAGACAGTGCAGTATCGTCTTACCAAAGTGGAGCGTTTGAATACCTACCTAAACCGTTTGATGTAGATGATGCCGTTACCTTAATTAGACGCGCCATTGCACATTCTGAAGAACAACGCGCTGCAAAAAGTACCGAAGAAGAACTGACAAAACACACCGAAATTATTGGCGAAGCACCTGCCATGCAAGAAGTGTTTCGTGCCATTGGCCGCCTATCGCAATCGAACATTACCGTGTTAATTAATGGTGAATCCGGCACGGGTAAAGAACTCGTCGCACATGCGTTACATAAGCACAGCCCAAGGGCGAGTGAAAACTTTATTGCCCTAAACATGGCAGCGATTCCAAAAGACTTAATCGAATCAGAATTATTTGGCCACGAAAAAGGCGCTTTCACCGGAGCCGGTGGCCAACGCCGAGGACGCTTTGAGCAAGCCAATGGCGGCACTTTATTTTTAGATGAAATTGGTGACATGCCCGCCGATACCCAAACTCGCTTATTACGGGTATTAGCCGACAGTGAATTTTATCGTGTGGGTGGCGCAACGCCAGTTAAAGTAGATGTTCGTATTATTGCCGCCACCCACCAAGACCTTGAAGGTTTGGTAAAAGAAGGCCGTTTTCGCGAAGATTTATTTCACCGTCTCAATGTAATTCGTATTCATATTCCACGCTTAGCCGATCGCCGTGAAGATATTCCGCGCCTACTAAAGCATTTTTTAAATTCTGCGGCTGAAGAATTGGAAGTTGAAGTCAAAACTTTAAAACCAGAAACCTCTGCCTACTTAGCAAAACTAGATTGGCCGGGTAATGTGCGTCAATTAGAAAATACCTGCCGCTGGATTACAGTAATGGCATCTGGCAGAGAAGTTCATATTAACGACCTTCCTCCCGAGTTATTAGACCAACAAGGGATTGCACAATCCTCAGGAAACTGGGAACAATCTTTACGCTATTGGGCCGACCAACAACTCGCTCAAGGTACGCCAGCGTTACTCGATATTGCAGTACCTATCTTTGAGCGCATTATGATAGAAAGCGCCCTTAAACATACAGCAGGTCGCCGCAGAGATGCCGCTGTATTATTAGGCTGGGGACGTAATACCTTAACGCGTAAAATCAAAGAGTTAAACATGGATTCAGAAGAAGCTAACGAAGATGTAAACGAATAAAACCCTTACGGTTAGCGCACGATCTCGCGCCAATACAACCTGCGGTCATTTCCTCGGAATTGACCAAAGGTGACTGTTCCAAACGGGTTGTCAGCATAATTACCATCGTCATTATTTTCAGTGTTGAGCCAGGGTAAATATGAATTCGTATCTTGCTGATACTTGCTCGAGCCTTGATTACCTAAACCAGCTGCATCAAAATGAATAGAGCCTTCACCAGAAATTATGTTTGAAGTTAGTGGTGGAGAGGCAGGCAATATTTCATTATCTCCACCAACATTACTCAGTGTTAAAACCGTACAGCTATCATCTGTATTGACAACAAATCTCGTTCCATCAAAATATTCCGTTTGCACCATCATATCTAAAGGGGATGTTTCTGGGCCAAATACGTTATTCAATTTTAATTGGCCAAAACGCACATCTAAATTACCCGCCAACGCTAGCGCATTACAATTTCCATCCGTGGTGCAACTTGTACTGGTATCAGCTCGCATATTCAAACCGTTTAATGGGCTGACATTACCATCGTTGTCCGCTAATTGAATACCGATTTTTAAATCCTGATAAGGGCCGTCTAGCACATTAGGCGTACCCGAAGCTAAACGATTAAAACTGCTCGTATTAGAAAAAATATAATCGCCACTACCCCAGCTAGTAGAACCAAATCCGCTTAACCTTGGTTTGTAATCAACGCCTTCGTTATTATTTTCTGCTACTAAACTTATGGTTGCCTTAGCAAAACCACCGCCATAATTTAATGTTTTAACACCCGCCGCATTACGTGCTTCTAACTCATAACTAATATTAATTCCCGGCTGATTCATGTAACTAAAACTATCACCACCAGCAGGAACGCAGCTATTGGTTAATACAGAAGAAATAAGAGAAAAACTGGCGGGGTAAAAACGCCCAACGTTGGTTTTAACGCCTATTATATTCGCACCAGCAGCCGATAAATAATTATTTAAACTCACATCAAGATCAATAATTCCTACTTCATCCCAAGATAAATTAACAGCAGGATTTCCATCTGTAATTCCTGCAGTAAAAAACCCTGCTCCTGCCGAAGTGTTGATAGTAGTCGATGAAAGATTGCCAACATTACCTGGATTCGGAAGTGTTAATGTGTGGGTAATTGCTAATGACTGAGCACTGCCATTTAGCTCTTGGCCAAAGTTAGGTGTACTCGTGTTGTTAGTCACATCGCTGCCAGCATCTGGAAAACCATCATTATTAGTATCATCAATTGCTTGCCAATTTACTGCACGAACCCTCATCGAAAAATCAGAACCCGCACTAACAAAACGCGTGCCACCTGAGTTGCTTGCTTCATAGTCACCCGTTAAGCCTAAGTCAAAGGTAAATGGTCGTACTACAAATTCGTTACTACTGCCTGTTAATGTGAAGGCGGGATCAAAATCTGGATTAGGCGAAGGCTCTGGAACATTTAAATTCGCATGAAGTTGTATTTTACCCGCATCAGGAAAAGTAAAATGAAAAGGTGCGCTGCCATTAGCATCAAATATCATATTAAGATTTGTATACGCTAAACCACTGTTATCATCTGTTCCGGTTATATTTTTTGTTTCATCAGCACTAACTAACAACTGTGCGGTACTACAACTATCAGGATCAACACAGCTATAAGCCAAGCTGACCGTCTGCGGCCCTGACAGAGCAACTTCACAGGCACCTGTGTCGGTATTGGTTCTAACCGCTCTCAACTCTAAGCTTTGATTATTAGGCGCTACACTTGAAGACTTGCCTGATATTTGCGTAGTGATCGGATTATTATCAGTATTACTAGCATCGGCATAAAAACGAAAAGCGGCATCTAAGAAAGAAATTCTAGGGTCTTCGCTAGTGCCATCCTCGTCAGAAAATGTACCATCGGTCACATCGATATCAATATTTGCTAAAGCCGATGTTTGCTGTAAATAAAAACTCGTACTAGAAGTACCTGCGAGGATTGTCACTGGCGAAGAAATTATTTCTGTCACTGCTGGCGTTGTCGTGATACTAATGTTGGTATCACTAAGAACATTTACGGGATCATGATCAATGTTGTGAGCCGTAAGAGTGACCTCTGAGCCTTCACATGTTAGCCCAGGGCTCGTAACAGAAATATCATAATGGTCGACAATAACAAATGTTTGTATTGGCTGAGCTGCGCAAACTTTTAAATCACCAATTTCATGGATATTTGCCGAACCACCAGTTGATCCAGTAAAAGACACTACCCAGTTTTCAGGCACCACTGCTTGATTAGTATTTAAATCATAAATATTAAATTGTGGAATCACCGTTTGATAAGATGAACCTGTTCCTGTTGTATCTCGCTGAACACTGACAGTTGCGACTCCACCTCCAGACGTATGATCAATAATAATTTTATAACGGTGTCCTAGATTTGGATTGTTACCGCTTTGATCTATACCTGGTGTTAAGCTAGAAGTTCCCGTCAAGAAAGGATAACCCGAAGTTCCATTACCCGATCCTCGCAAAGAAATACTATCTAGCACTCGACTATTGCTACCGCCCCCCTCTCGACCTTCTCCACTAGTCGAAAAATTACCATATTCATCTAAACCAACTCCAAGCCAACCACCCGCAAAACCATTAATACCCGTTTTTTGTGCATAACCTAAAGAACCACCAAATGCGCCAGCTGTAGGGGTAACTGAAGCATCCGAAAAGTTAACAGAGATTCCGTCCGCACCACTGCCACCGTAGCCATAGTAATCAAATTCAATTTCTATTCTATTGTCTGCTCCTGGAAATTGATTCAATAGTGTTGCAAAAGTAGAAACATCATTCGATGCATCCGTTAAACGCAAGCGCCCATTAGCAACAATCGTTGGATCTAGAAAAGAACCACTACTATTTCCCACAGACCAACTATCAGATAAATCACCGGGGCCAACAAAATTATCGGTAATACAATTGATTCCGCACGATAATGAAAAGCTAGCAGAGCTATTATTCTCGATACTATTACCATCAAGATCTTCTACATTATTAACAGTCAGTGTATAAGGGGTTAAGTCGCTTAGATCATTTGCGAGAGTTAAAGTGACGGTGTTCGAAGCAACCGATGCTTGTGTTATTGCTATGGAATTTAACCCTGCACTCACTAACGAATAATTATTAATATCTTCAGCTGTACTAGCATCAAGGGGTTCTGAAAATTGTATGTCTAGTGTGGATAAATTATCGCAACTAGTAACTACAGTGTTTATTTCGGGAGCGACGACCAAGGGGGCTAAAACGACAGTATGTGATACACCATCATCATTACTTACCGTTGTAAAAGCATCTCGACTTCCTGTTGATTCTGCGTTTGTTAATAACTGATAAGCAGACATCGCAGTGAGACCAAAGTAATCACCACCTGTCTCTAAATCATAAATTTCAGTCATTGCATTATTAGGGGTAAATGATTGATTACCCGCTTCTAATGAATAAAATGTAATTAACATTCCATTAGGATTTGTAGGATTCACTGAATTGGCTCTAATATTGCTGCCATTCATTCCTGTATTTGTTGCAAAGCCATCAATGGGCATAATGTTAGCACCGCGATAGACTTGCATATTAATAATTACGTAACGTGGATTTCCCCAGCTCCAAGGGTAGCTTGCTGTCGGAGTATTTACGACATCATCATTGGTAGCTACTTTATAATAAACGGACTGTAACACATTATCATCTTGCTGCTGACTCCCTATTTCTGTCCAACCTGACGGGGATGCTATCGAACTTCCACTGTAACTATCACGAATGGTGATATGTGTAATTAAGACATCACCAACAGCCAAGTTAGAGGGTGCGGTGAATGTATAATTCGTAACACGCCCTGAAGCACTAGCATTACTTTCAAAAGTAATCGCTGCAAATGTATTCACACTCAGCAGTAATGATAATGTTATAAAGATTCGTAAAGCAACTGTAATTGCTGAGTTAATTATCATTTTAACCGTACCTCTATCGTGCGCTGGGAAATTCCACTGCTGCAGCTACCCGTGCTAACGATGGTGCAAAACGTTTCACTATTAGCGACAAAACTGGTGCAGTTTGTTTCAGCTTTGCATTGACTTAAGCCTGGCTCGGTAAAATTATAAGTCACGTTTTCAGTTCCTCCGCACGCACAAGGCTCTGTACTCAATACACTTTGTGATCTTAATTGCGCACCACTTTCGGCGGCATAAAATGCTCTAGCAGAAAGTACATTCTGGCTGTACGCTTGGCTGCTACTCGCCGTTAATTGATTCACGGCTACGGCAATTAAACTCATTATAATGATAATAAACAGCGCAACGGGTAAACCCAGCCCTGCCTGCTTGGTATTAAGGAACATTGCGCAATTGAACCTCTTGGCTAACATTAATCAACTCACTTGCGTCGTTAGGCCGAACAATGCTTACACTCATTCTCACTACCGCATTTCTTTGTAATTGTGCAGGGCTGTAGTTAAACGATAGATTCTGCAAGGAATCTGCAATCAAGACTTTATCCGCGCTTGCAAAGGGAATGCTATTTTCATCTGGGTAGAAGCCATAATTCTGATAACGCCATAAACGCCCATTGCTATCGTTGCAAAAACTGA
>OJEW01000174.1_pt1 | contig 15722 bp, 18 predicted proteins | sample 1593861 | NCBI WGS metagenome assembly OJEW01 (sample SAMN05416806, study PRJEB24817) | seawater metagenome | isolation source: Sea water | place: Canada:Atlantic | collected 2013-11
TACCTGGCTACGAACCAGGTGGTCGTAGGTTCGACTCCTACCAAGCGCACCATTTTTTCTTCTGTAATATCCCCCAAAAAAACATACTTCTTAAATGCTAGCTTTCTAATTACTGATGCTTTCTAGCTCTTTGTGATTTTCAGCTCTTTGTCTTTCTAGCCTTTTGTTCTTTCCAGTTCGTATATTGCCTAGCTTCCTGCTTTTTTAGTTCTCGGCTCTTTCTTTTTTTAATTCCAGCTTTGCTGCTATCTCTACTATTCTTTTAAAAGGTAATGTTAGGGTCGCGAGTTAAATTTATTTTGATAAAAAATCGAATGAAAATCGTAAGAATAAATGGCCAGATTGTTATGAGGCGTTGTTTGTTAAGCGGTTTTTTGTAAAGAAAATGTTCAGTTAATGTATCAAAAGGTGTCATAAAACTTGTCAAAAAGATGGTTTTTAAGTACATTGACCACCCTTTTTGTCGATTTAGGGGAGCGTAGTACGCTCAAAAAATGGATAAGTAGATTTATTTAATGAGGATCAGCCGGCATGTCTGAGCTAGTTTCGAGTGGTTTGGAACTGATGGTCTTTGGTATGGGAACAGTATTTACCTTTTTGGTAGTACTCATTTTCGCTACCAACCTGATGTCCATAATAGTAAATAAGTTTGCACCTGAACCCGTTGTTGTTCCACAGGCCGTGGTAACAGCACCGACTCAAGGCGCAGACCCGCAGTTGCTAAAAGTATTAGCAGCGGCAGTAAAAGAGCATCGTGCGCGCCAAAAGTAGTGCACGAATTCGGATCACCTATACGTCAACAACGTTAACGGAAGAAAAGGCCATCACCCATGACCGATTCTAAGAAACCTCTTGGTATCACAGACGTCGTATTACGCGACGCACACCAGTCTATACTGGCTACACGCATGCGCATTGATGACATGCTTCCTATCGCCGAAAAACTAGATCAGGTTGGCTATTGGTCACTTGAATCTTGGGGCGGTGCAACATTTGATTCGTGTATTCGTTTCTTGGGCGAAGACCCTTGGGATCGTATTCGTGAATTCAAGAAAGCGATGCCAAAGACTCCGCATCAGATGCTTCTTCGTGGACAAAACCTTTTAGGTTACCGCCACTACGCAGATGATGTTGTAGAAAAATTCGTTGAACGTGCTGCCGTAAATGGCGTAGACGTGTTCCGCGTATTTGATGCAATGAATGATCCGCGCAACCTTGAAACAGCTTTAAAAGCTGTTAAAAAGCAAGGTAAGCATGCGCAAGGCACATTGTCTTATACCACTAGCCCAGTACACACTCTGGATTCTTGGGTAGACCTAGCCAAGAAAATTGAAGATATGGGTGCAGACTCTATCGCCATTAAAGACATGGCCGGTGTTCTGACTCCATATGATGCTTTCGAACTTATCACTAAGTTAAAAGCACAAACTGATCTAGAAGTTCAATTACACGCTCACGCTACCTCTGGTTTGTCTGATATGACTATCCTGAAAGCCGCTGAAGCGGGCGTTGACCGCGTAGATACTGCTATCTCTTCTATGTCTATGACTTATGGTCATACTGCAACAGAATCTGTTGTAGCGGCATTAAAAGGCACAGGTCGTGATACTAATATCGATCTATTGTTGCTAGAAGAAATCGCTGCTTACTTCCGCGGTGTTCGTAAGAAGTACGCTAAATTTGAAGGCGCTCTGCGTGGTACAGATTCTCGTATCCTAGTTGCTCAAGTTCCTGGTGGCATGTTAACAAACATGGAAAACCAGTTAAAAGAGCAAGGCGCATCTGACAAGTTTGACGAAGTATTGGCTGAGATCCCACGTGTACGTGAAGATCTAGGTTTCATTCCTTTGGTAACACCGACCTCTCAAATCGTAGGTACTCAAGCAGTATTGAACGTATTGACGGGCGAGCGTTACAAGTCAATCTCGAAAGAAACTCAAGGCATCTTGAAAGGCGAATACGGCGCAGCACCTTCAGCGATGAACGCTGAATTACAAGCTCGCGTATTAGACGGCGCTGAAGTAATTACGTGTCGCCCAGCTGATTTGATCGATGACGAAATGGATAAGATCATTGCCGACGTTGATAAACTTGCCGCTGAAAAAGGCTTTAAGCTTGCAGCTGACAAGATTGACGACGCACTGACTTACGCTTTGTTCCCACAGGTAGCTCCTAAGTTCTTGGAAAACCGTGGTAACCCAGACGCATTCGAACCTGCGCCTAAAGGCGAAGAAGAAGATACCTTCACTATCTCAGTTGATGGCAACGAATACGTTGTTAAAGTTGACGATGGTGGTGATGTTACCGAAATGGCTGCCGTTAATGGCGCGCCAATGGGCATGGGTGGCGCAGCTCCAGCAGCAGCGGCTCCTACAGGCGCAGTCGGTGGCGGTGAGCCACAGAAAGCACCTCTTGCGGGTAATATCTGGAAAGTACTTGTTCAGCCAGGCCAAGCCGTTGCTGAAGGTGACGTTGTTGTCATTCTTGAAGCAATGAAAATGGAAACTGAGATTCGTGCACCTAAAGCAGGCACCATTGGTAGTATTACTACGAGTGAAGGCGCTGCGGTTAAGGTTGGCGATACTTTGTATACCATCGCTTAAGGAGCTGGTTAATGGAAAGCTTAATTAATCTTTGGCAGGACACGGGTTTTTACCAGTTGTCGATTGGCCAATTTGCGATGATTTCAATCGGTTGTTTATTGCTGTTTTTAGCCATTCACCCGAAGTTTCAGTTTGAGCCTTTGCTGTTATTGCCAATCGCTATTGGTACTATCTTTGTAAACATTCCTGGTGCAGATTTTTATGCACCGGCTGTTTACGCGGCTGATGGCCACTTAGATAGTCCAGCAGGTTTGCTGTACTACATTTACCATGCAGGTATTGAAACGGGTTTATTCCCGTTGATGATCTTCATGGGTGTAGGCGCAATGACGGATTTTGGTCCGTTATTGGCAAACCCTAAAACGTTATTGCTAGGTGCAGCCGCTCAGTTCGGTATCTTTGGTACGGTAGCGGGCGCGGTATTAGCAACGGATGCAGGCTTGATGGATTTCACCATTCAGCAAGCAGCAGCAATTGGTATTATCGGTGGTGCTGATGGCCCAACGTCTATCTTTATTGCTTCTAAGTTAGCCCCTGAACTATTAGGTGCTATTGCGGTAGCAGCGTATTCATACATGGCATTGGTTCCTATGATCCAGCCGCCAATTATGAAGCTGTTTACCACAGAAGAAGAACGTAAAATGGTTATGGTTCAGGCTCGTGAAGTAAGCCAGTCTGAAAAAATCATGTTCCCAATCGTTGTGCTTGTATTGGTAGCATTATGCTTACCTTCAGCAGCACCGCTATTAGGTATGTTCTGCTTCGGTAACTTGATGAAAGAATCTGGCGTAGTAGATCGTTTAAGCGATACTGTACAGAATGCTTTGATCAACGTGGTAACTATCTTCTTGGGCCTAGGTGTTGGTTCTAAGATGAGTGCTGAGTCTTTCTTGAACTTCGATACACTCAGTATCTTAATTCTTGGTTTGACGGCATTCTGTGTAGGTACAGCAGCAGGCGTATTGATGGCCAAAGGCATGAACTTGGTCTTTAAAGAAAAAGTGAACCCTTTGATCGGTTCTGCAGGCGTGTCGGCAGTACCGATGGCAGCCCGTGTATCGAACAAGGTTGGCCTTGAAGCGAACGGTCAGAACTTCTTATTAATGCACGCAATGGGTCCAAACGTTGCGGGTGTTATTGGTTCGGCAGTAGCAGCAGGCGTAATGATCAGCTTCTTAGGCTAAGTATTAAGTTAGCCAAGACGTTAGATGATTAAAAAAACCGGCCTCATAGCAATATGAGAGCCGGTTTTTTTTATCCAGAATGAACCAAGATAAGCCAAGATTAACCATCAGCCCCAGTAATCACCAAAGCCCTCTATCTTCAAATATTTACACCAACAATTCCTTCTGCTTTCTACCTTCTACCTTTTGTCTTTTGCCTCTCTCCGTGAAGCGAAGCGCCTCCGTGAACTCCGTGGTAAATATCTTTATCTGCACAGAAACCAGCGAGCCAAGCCCAAAAGCCACCCATAAAAAAGCCAGCAACAAGGCTGGCTTCAAGTCGAGCTTCAATCAATACCAAATCAGCGCAACCAGCACAATCAGCTAATCTTGCCTGTCACTCGAGCGCGTTTAGATCCCACTTCAACCGCTGCTTTATTGGCTGCTGCTTTCTCTTCCAAATGCGTATCGACTAAATTCTTAACCGCAATAATCAACCCCATCGCCACAAAAGCTCCGGGAGGTAAAATAGCAAACAAGAAATCAGGGTAATCTTCAAAAATAACAACCTTCCAATTCACCGCCATTTCACCAAAGATTAGATCCATATTGGTAAAGAGCGTGCCTTGGCCAATGACTTCACGAATAACCCCGAGCAGTATTAATACAACCGTAAAACCAAGGCCCATGGTTAAACCATCAACCGCTGAAGGAATCACACCGTTCTTACAAGCAAATGCATCAGCACGGCCTAAAATAGCGCAGTTTGTTACGATAAGCGGAATGAAGATGCCAAGAATCTGGTACAGCTCATACGTTAACGCCTGCATCACTAGCTCGGTCACGGTTACGAATGAAGCAATGATCATAACGAACGCTGGCAAACGCACTGCGTCAGCAACGTGGTTACGGATGAGTGAGACTGCAATATTAGAACCGACTAAAACTAAAATAGTCGCCAGACCTAAGCCTATGGCATTCACGACGGTTCCCGTCACTGCTAGTAGAGGGCAAAGACCCAGTAGCTGAACGAGGGCAGGGTTGTTTTTCCACAGACCGTCTAATGAGATCTCTTGTAAAGATTTATTCGCCATGTGCAGTAACCTCTTGCTTGGTTTCGTTAGATCGCTCGACGATATCTTTGCCGTGTTTCTGGAAGAAGTTAAGCGCTAAGCGAACAGAGCGAACAACAGCTCTAGGAGTAATCGTCGCGCCAGTGAATTGATCAAACTCACCGCCGTCTTTTTTGACTGCCCATTCATCTTCTTTTGGTTCAGTCAAAGATAAGCCAGAAAACTGAAGAATCCACTGGTTTTTCTTCGCTTCAATCTTGTCACCCAATCCTGGGGTTTCTTTATGATTAACAACTCGCACACCGGCCAAGCTACCATCAAGTTTAATACCGACAATCATATCGATATTGGCGGTATAACCATCGGGCGCGGTTACCGGTAAAATCACGGTATGTGCTTTGCCATCTTTACGAGCGATGTAAGCAACCGCGTCGTCGGCGATAGGGCCTAATAAACGAACATTCAACTCACTATGAATACCATCGTATGCAAGGGCCACGGTATCGTTCAATAAATCGTTATCGTAATCTGATTCCGGCACAATTTCGTGCAGCGCTTTGGTTTGAGCAATCTGAATATTTTTTTCGATACTGTCTTTGGTCGCCACTTGAGCGATACCAATAGAGCCAGCAGTTACAATGGCAAATAAGCCAAGGCCAATTGCATTTTTACGAATGGATAAAAGCAGTTCGTTCATGATCAACCCTCCTTGCTGGTGCTGTCGGTTGTTGAAGTCTCAGGCTTAGCTGGCATGCCACGCTTCGCTTTTTCGTGGCCATACGTTCTTGGCTGAGTATAAGTATCGATCAGCGGTGCGGCAAAGTTCATTAGCAGTACGGCAAACGCCACCGCATCAGGGTAAGCACCCCAAGTACGAATCACAAAAATCAAAATACCAATACCGGCACCATAGATGATCTTACCCAGTGGTGTTGTTGAAGCGGTAACGGGATCGGTGGCAATAAAGAACGCCCCAAGCATGGTCGCGCCGGTGAACATATGCAGTGACCAAGGCACGTATAAATCAGCATCCCAGCCAAAAATAACCGAACAAGTACCCAGCGCGGCTAAAATGCTAAACGGAATATGCCAAGTAAAAATACGCAATGCTAATAAGGCTAAGCCGCCCAATAGAAACGCGATATTAACGAACTCCCAGCCACCCGCGAACCAGTTATTGGCCGAACCGCCAGCAACATCGCTAGAAAATAATGGGTTTTGTAAGATCTCTATAGCCGTTTCATTTTTGGCTAAGTGCTTATAAGTATCTAACGGCGTAGCGCCAGTGAACGCATCAGATAAACCTGCAGTTCCAGAAAAGATAACACTCAGGCTATCGGTAAAAGGAATCGTCTCTGCGCCACTCATAAAATAAGGCACTGCCCAGTTTGTAGTCATTTGCACCGGAAAAGAGATGAGAACTAAGGCATAACCGACCATGGCCGGATTAAAAGGGTTATTACCTAAGCCACCGTATAGATGTTTTGCAAAAATCATCGCAAAACTCACGGCAACCACCGTCACCCACCAAGGTGCGAGAGGGGGTAAAGCAATACCCAATAAAACCGCGGTTAATAATGCACTGTTATCTTTTAAGAAAAAGCTAATAGGGCGCTTACGAATTTTTAAAATAAGGGCTTCGCATACCACGGCCGTTAGACTGGCCAGTGCGATATTAATTAACGTACCCCAGCCAAAGAAATAGGTCAGTGCAATAATACCCGGCACCGTCGCTAAAATAACCAACAGCATAATGCGGCTAGTGGTATTGCCACCATGGGTATGAGGAGAGGTGATCTTCACAAAGCCTGAATTAGAAAGAGCCATCTTATGCACCTGCCTTATCAAACTGAGCTAATTCTTCTTCCAGCTCTTTTAATTTTTGCATTTGTTTATCTAAGCCTTTTTGTAATGCTGGCAAGGTTTCAGAACCTTGCTCTTGGGCTAGCTCGAATCGTTGTTTGGTTTTATCAATACGATCTTGCTGAGCGCGTAATTTCTTTTCGATATCGTCGCGAGTGATTTCTTTTTTCACCACGGGTGCAGACTTCTTAGCCTCTGCAACTTGCAGTGCTAATAACTTCACTTTATCGCGACGGGTAGCGACTGCTTTTTCAAAGACTTCCATATTTTCAATAGGTGCTGCAATAGGCGCTTCAGTATCGCCATTGTTCTCAGCCGCCGCAGCCGCTTTGAGTTCGGCTACTTTATCCATCGACTTCTTCAAGCCAGCTTGCGCCGCGTCTAATTGCTTTTGCAGTTTTTCTAAATCAACAGGCTCAGGCTTGACTGCCGCTTGAGTGGGAGAAGATTCGTCTGGGTTGGCATCGCCATTTTTAGCCGCCTCTTCCGCTGCTTTGGCGGCCGCCGCTTTTTTAGCCGCTTGGGCTTTTTCAGCCGCCGCTGCACGGGCTTGGCGTTTCGCTTCTTTCTCGGCGGCTTCACGATCTAAGCGATCTTGGCGCGCTTCAAAGCGAATTTTAGAGCGATTCGATTTATCTTGAGCAGCCCGCTCTTCTTTAATCGCCCCTTTGGTATGACGGTAATACTGCACCAGTGGAATCTGGCTTGGGCAAACATAAGAACACGCCCCGCATTCAATACAGTCAGCAATGTTATGTTGCTCGGCTTTATCCAGCTCACCCGACTTGCTGAACCAATACAACTGCTGAGGCAGTAGATCGGCTGGGCAAGCCTCTGTGCATAAACCACAACGAATACAAGCAGAAGCAACATCGTTTGCCGGAAGCTCTTTTTGGCTCGGCGCTAAAATGCAGTTGCTCGATTTTAAAATGGGCAGCTCATCACTGCTAAGCGTAAAGCCCATCATAGGGCCACCCATAATGATGCGAGGCTTAGCGGCAGAAGCTGCGCTATTGTCAGAACCTGCGCCAATAGAATGCCAAAACTTCTGGAACAAACTCTTTTCTTGTTTAAAACCGGCAAAGTCTAATAGATGCTTTACCGGAGTGCCGATTAATACTTCCACATTCTGTGGTTGCTCAATCGACTCGCCAGTAATGGTAGTAATGCGCGAAATTAACGGCTTGCCTTCAGCGACCGCGCGATAAACTGCTTCACAAGTCCCTACGTTCTGGCAAACAATACCAATCTCAGCAGGAATACCACCACTAGGCACTTCTTTACCTGTTAAAATTTCGATTAACTGCTTCTCGCCACCAGAAGGGTATTTGGTCGGAATAGTAACAACGCTAATAAAGTGCTCACCATGAACGTGATGAAGCGCTTCTTTCATCGCCTTAATCGCTGCAGGCTTATTATCTTCAATACCGATTAAGCAATGATTGGCCGCAGTAAGCTTTAATAAAATTTGAATGCCGCGCAGGGTTTCTAATGCGCGTTCTTGCATTAGCATATCATCGGCGGTGATATACGGCTCACACTCCGCACCATTGATGATCAAGGTTTCAATGTTCTTACCGTTAACCGCCATTTTTACCGAAGTAGGAAAGCCTGCACCGCCCAAACCGGTGATGCCACAGTCACGAATGCGGTTAATTAACAGCTCGTTATCGGCATCTAAATAATCAGCAATGGCACGAGAACCGTTAGCGATTTCTTCGAGCCAAGTATCTTGGCCATCGCTATCAATAATGATGCAAGTGCCTTGAAGACCAGAACTATGAGGTAACTCACGCTGTTCTATCGCCACGATCTTGCCAGAAGTAGGCGCATGAATCGCCGCACTAACAAAGCCTTTAGGCTGAGCAATTAACTGACCTTTTAATACACGATCGCCGACGGCAACAATAACATCGGCGGGTGCACCAATGTGCTGGCCAACAGGCACAATCAGCTGCGACGGTAGAGGCAATACTGTAATGGGTGTTTGAGTCGACTGATGCTTATTTTCTTGAGGGTGAATACCACCGCTAAAAGAGTGCAAAGTAATTGGTTGCATTAGTGCACTTCCTTTTCATGAGGTATTTCATGGGGTGTTTCGTGTGGCTTCTCTGTCGTCGCAATTAAATCGTCAGGTTTATCCCAGTGCCAATTTTGTAGCGTTGTTGCAATCGGCACCATATCAATACAATCGACAGGGCAAGGCTCTACGCATAAATCACAGCCCGTGCACTCATCAGTAATAACCGTATGCATCTGTTTGGCGGCGCCCATAATGGCATCAATAGGGCAGGCCTGAATGCACTTAGTACAACCAATGCATTCATCTTCACGAATAATGGCCACCATGGGAACATCTTTCTCGGCGCCATGCTCAGCATCAAGCGGTTCTGGTTCAACGCCTAATAAATCGGCTAGAGCAATAATGGTGCTTTCACCGCCAGGAGGGCATTTATTGATTTTTTCACCAGCGGCAATTGCCTCGGCGTAAGGCTTACAGCCAGGATAAGAACACTGTCCACATTGAGTTTGTGGCAGCAAATGGTCAATTTGGTCGACAATAGGATTGCCTTCCACTTTAAAGCGAACCGCCGCAAACCCTAAAATGGCACCAAAAATAATGGCAAGCGTCGCCAACAGCACAATGGCAATTAAAATAGAACTCATTATTAAATGCTCACCAATCCAGTAAAGCCTAAAAAGGCTAACGACATTAGACCTGCTGTTACCATCGCAATCGCAGAACCTTGAAACGGCTTAGGCACATCTGCAACGGTGATACGTTCACGCATTGCCGCAAAAAGAACCATAACCAAAGAAAAACCAACGGCCGCGCCAAAACCATAAAGAATGGATTCAACAAAACTGTTATCACGCTTAATGTTTAACAAGGCAACACCCAGTACTGCACAGTTAGTAGTGATTAGCGGTAAGAAAATTCCCAATACTCGATATAATAATGGGCTAGTTTTGCGAATGGCCATCTCGGTAAAACCAACCACCACCGCAATCACCATAATAAAACTGATGGTACGCAAATATTCCAACTCTAAAGGAATCAGCAAGTAGGTATAAACCAAATAGCTGCACACAGAAGCCAAGGTTAAAACAAACGTTGTTGCGGCTGACATGCCTATCGCGGTTTCTAACTTATTCGAAACCCCCATAAAAGGGCATAAACCTAAAAACTGAACCAGTACAAAGTTGTTCACTAAAATCGTACTGACCAAAATCAATAAATAATCGGTCATAATCTGATGCTCACTCTCGTCTTGGTGAAACTTAACGGTTTGGCTGTGGATTGTATAAAAAATAAACACAGCTAGAAATTCGGCGCCTTATTATCCCAAATAGGCGTTATTTCTTTCAAGCATGTTTTTCAATATTTTAAGCTCATTTTGTTATATGTATAGCGCTAGTTAGCTTACTTCCTTTAAATAGCTCTCTATCTCCTTTAAATAGCTCCATATCCCTGTAAAAACTCGTATACAATGTCGGCATTTGCATCCTAGCGTTCATCTTTGGCATTCATCTTTGCATGTAGGTAATCTATGACTGATATTCTTTTAACTCAGACAAGCATTGAAGAGGCGTTATCGTCTTATCAAGATCCTTACTTAAATACCGACCTTGTCAGCTTTGGTGCTGTACAAAAAATAGATATACAGGGCGGTAAGGTCACTGTCGATATTCACCTGCCATACCCCTCTGAATTTGTAAAAGGCGGCACAGAAGAAATTCTTAAGGTAATGGTCGGTAATGTAGAAGGCGTAGAAAGCGTCGACATTAATATCGGCTGGGAAGTCAGCGCGCACAAATCACAAAATACCGTTGAAGCCATCAGCAAAGTAAAAAACATCATTGCAGTAGCATCCGGTAAAGGCGGCGTAGGTAAATCCACTACCTCCGTTAACCTTGCGATATCACTCGCTAAAGACGGCGCAAAAGTCGGGCTGCTAGATGCCGACATTTATGGCCCAAGCCAAGGTCTATTAATGGGCGTTGCAGAAGGCACACGCCCAGCGACCATCGACAATAAATGGTTTGTCCCTGTCGAAGCGCATGGCGTAAAAACCATGTCGATGGCCTACCTGACCACCGATGACACACCCATGGTATGGCGTGGCCCAATGGTGTCTGGCGCATTAATGCAAATACTGACCCAAACCGCTTGGGGAGAACTGGACTACCTAATTATCGATATGCCTCCGGGTACGGGCGACATTCAACTGACCCTTTCGCAAAAATTCCCAGTGGCCGGTTCCGTTATTGTTACCACCCCACAAGATATTGCGTTATTGGATGCGAAAAAAGGCATCGAAATGTTCCGTAAAGTGAACATTCCAGTATTGGGTATTATCGAAAACATGAGCATGCACATCTGCTCAAACTGCGGCCATGCTGAACACATCTTTGGTGAAAACGGCGGACAAAAAATTGCCGATCAATACGATACACAACTACTAGGCTCTTTACCGTTATCGAAGTTTATTCGCGAACAAAGCGATGCAGGAACGCCGGTCGTGGTTGAACAAGAGAATAGTGATGTCGCTCTGATGTATCGTAACCTTGCCCGCAATGTAGCCGTAGCCTTAGCAAAACGAACGGCAAACGACCAACAAATTCCAAATATTAGTATTTCAGACGACTAGTTCGCTGGCTTTAAATTAAAAGAAGGAAGATCCCATGCGCTTAAGTGATGGTGATATTGAACAAAGAATCGAACAAGGTTCAATCAAAATAGAGCCTGCTCCAGCGCCAGAATCGATAGCAGGTATTAGCGTCGACTTACGGTTGGCGAATAGCTTTCGCGTATTTAGCAATAATACCGTTACGCACCTAGATTTATCGGGCGAGCGTGAACAACTTACGCGCGACATGGTGCGTATTATGAGTAAAGAAATTATCGTAGAAGATGACGAGCCTTTCTTTATTCACCCTGGTGAATTAGTACTAGGCGCAACGCTAGAATCGGTAACCATACCCGATGACCTAGTCGGCTGGTTGGATGGCCGCAGTTCATTAGCAAGACTTGGCTTAATGGTTCACGTAACCGCAGGCCGAATCGACCCTGGCTGGGAAGGACAGATCGTACTGGAATTTTTTAATAACGGTAAATTGCCATTAGCATTACGCCCAGAAATGGTGATATGTGCCATGTCTTTTGAAACCTTATCTAGCCCAGCACTACGCCCTTATAACAAACGCGTAGATGCAAAATACAAAGGCCAAAAAGGCGCAGTATTTAGCCGCATAGCCAACGATTAAATCTGCTTTATAGCGCTCTCTAATCTTCTATATTGTAAGATTATCGAGAGGGCTGTTGGTGCCAGCGAAATGCTGGCCTAACACATGAGTGTAAATTTGGGTCGTAGAAACATCTGAATGTCCGAGTAGTTCCTGTACAGTGCGAATATCGCGACCATTTTGTAATAACTGAGTTGCAAACGAATGCCTAAAAGTATGGCAGCTAATCTTTTTTCTGCTTAACCCACAAGCTTGAACAGCCTTCTGTAATGCTTTGCGCGGTACAGAATCATGTAGGTGATGGCGACAAGTTTTTTCGGTTATCGGATGCTTACAAATACCACTCGAAGGAAAAATAAACATCCAGGCTGGCTGGCGAAAAGCGTTGGGATATTTCTTACCCAGCATGTGGGGCAAAGAAGGGCCAATCCCTCGTTTATTGTCTTCCTGCTGTAAGCTAATCGCACTTTCAATTAACTGCTGAATGGGTGCGGTTAAAGAAGGGCTTAAAATTGTTTGCCGGTCTTTTCCACCTTTACCATCATGTACTGTAATTCCTCCATGTTGGAAATCGATATCTTTAACTCTTAATCTCAAACACTCGGTTATTCTTAGCCCGGAACCATATAAAATAGAAAAGATTATCTTATCTCTGGCTGACAGGTTGTCCAGAATTAATTGAACTTCTTGCATCGTGAGAACAATTGGCAGACGACGCTGACGCTTTGCATAAGTGAACCCCAAATCCCCAAGTGGTTGGTTTAAAAACTGGTTATATAAAAAAGCTAAAGCATTTAAAGCAGTTCTTTGAGTATTAACAGCGACATCTCGTCGATTAGCTAAATAAGAAAGAAAAGCAACTACATGTTCTTCTGTAAGATCTTTTGGATGTTGAAGGCGATGAAATCGAATGTAATCACGAATCCAGTAGAGGTATGTTTTTTCTGTACGCATACTATAGCCACGCATACGTATATTTTGCCGAATAGAATTGAGAAATGGACTTTTAGACATACACTAATACCTTTATTAAAAGCACTAATTAACTGTGATTTAAAACACTGGTTTTATATACAGTTTATATTGTAATAATAGGTCGTTTTTTGCGCAGTTGCACGGATAGTTTTGTAAGTGCGCGCGTTTGCACTGGCGAAGTTCTTGAAAATGTAGCAAAATCAATAAATTATAAATTAAGACACAGGGATAACGATACCTCGTTATTTTTTGAAAATGCCCATGCGCGTTTATCTGGAGCTTGGAAATGGATTTCATGAATTACCGAGTTAAATCAATTAGTTGCCGTGAAGTCTCTAAAAGAGCCTTCCGTGCAAACGCGCATGCGCATGATTAAGCTGTTAAATAGGTTTTTATGTATCAGAAATATTTTGCTTTTCATACATTACTTATAGTGATAACTGTTTTTAGTTTAGAGCTCATTGGTGTTGAGCCCTTTCATCTAAATCAAAGTAATTTTACGAGTCTTATTGAAAAGTCCGTTTTTACAATTTTGGCAGTTTGGCTTGTGATTCCAGTCGCTGGAAATTGGCTGTCGATGTGGTGGAATTCACTTAAAAATACCAGGTTCTTTTGGTTTTTATTGATAATGTTTCTTGGGCCGTTTGCTACGGTTCCTTACTATTTTTTTATATATCGAAAAAATGAAAGTATTTAACAATACATTGGTGAATGTCCCTACGGGACTGGGACGCTTACGCGCCCCACAATATTGGCGTTAAATGCAAATGGAAGTTTATGAGTAGCTGTAATGAAGATCAAAAGAGGATAATCTCTAAGTTGGAAGGCCTTCCAGAGCCTGATGCATTCTTTGAAGTTTATTTCTACAATACTGTTTCACGAAAATACTTACCTAACGGTACTCGATGTCCAGTTATTCCGTATGAATTCGTATTTTCTAATATCACAGTAGATAAAAAGCTGTTTCTCGAAAAACAGTGTAAAGGGATTTTAAGTAAAGCATATGCTCTAGGTGATGCATTACTATCTCATGATAACAAAAAATACGAATTATTAAGAAAAGAAATGACTGAACAATACTCTGTTTTTGATGAGGCAACATATAGTTCAGTTAGCTCGCGTGGTATGTTCTTAGCCAAATAGCATTTAACAATACGCTGAATGTTGTTCCGGCCAAAAAGACGGCCTCCACTGGACGTGCTAGACGCACGCCCATTAGCTAAAACGTTATGTTTATTGAGTGTCGAAGAGTATGAAGCTTATCGGTAGTGTCATGGAGGCTGATTTTAGAAAAGAACTGGTAGAATCACACCAGTATCATTTCTCGGCTTCCTCGAAGTCCAGATTAAAACAAATTCTTGAGAAAGCTGGCTATTCGACCGAAAGAGCATATGTGTTGCATTGGACTCCAGATCAAACAGAAGATATCTTCACTGTGTTAATTGATGGTGAATACTTGGTAAGTACAGAAATTGATAAGTTTGATTTCACAACAAACTCTGCAATCGAGCGTGAAGAAATTAAAAGTTATATACACGGCATGAGTCGTATGCACCAAGTTCGCTTAGCTGTAGCGCAGGACCTAGCAAATGATAAAACATAACCAGGCGTTCAATGCTCAGCCCCTTCGGGTCTTGGACCTCCGTTCTGGCGCTTCGCGCCTCCACTGCGGCCCATTAACGCGGCGTTATGACTTTATATGATGAGTAATAAGCAGGATATTTATCGAGAACTAATAAGACAAAGCATCATTTTGTCTAGGAATACTCTGTCCAGTAAAATAGTTTACGGCAAGAATCGAAGAGCTGCTTACGAGCTTGCGGAATTGACTCATAATCTATGGGTAACTTTGTTTGAGGAAGACTTTTGTCCACATGACTTCCACATTTTAAATTATCAAGCAAAGTCATTTTGTGAGAGGGCCGTAGGTACCGGAATCTACGAACCAATTAAAGCGCTTATTGCTGAACTGTTCTCTGAAGTACCTGAAGAGCAGAGGTATAAGTTAGAGTGGTCGGGGCCATGAGTCATAACAAACAGTTGGTGTTCGCCCCTTCGGGGCTGGGACGGTTACACTTCGCTCGTTCCTCGCTACGTTTCACCGCCCCACAACAAAAGCGTTATAAGTCACTCGCTCTATCTAGTTTCCTGTAGTATTATGTATTACATGTGAACACATGTGTATGGAGCCGACTATGAGCGTTACTAGTATTCGCCTTAATAATGAGGTTGAAAGGCCTCTAGAGAACCTTTCAGTTAAATTAGATAGAAGTAAGAATTACCTTATAAATCAGGCGGTTAAAGAGTTTTTAGCCCGTCAAGCCATGGAAGATTCTCGCTGGGAAGACACCCTCCAGGCCCTAGATTCCGTAAAATCAGGCAAATCCATCAATGGCGCTAAAGTTGAAGAATGGCTTCAGAGCTGGGGCTCCAAAGGCGAGAAGGCATCACCTCAAGAATGACTATTTCTTATACGCCGGAAGCTGTAGGTGACCTGTCTCGGTTACGGGAATTCATTGCCGAAAAGAACCCAAATGCAGCTCAAAGGATTGCTGGCGAACTTCTAGAAGGTATCAGTAAACTCGAGACGTTCCCCAGAATGGGCTTACCGGTAGCTAAAGCGCCTGACCCTGAGCTCATTAGAGATTTATTTGTAACTTCGTACACTGTACGCTATCTCATAGCTAGTGAAGAAATTCACATCTTGCGTGTATGGCACAACAAAGAAGCCGAAAAAAACTGATAATCGGGTAGCCGGAGGTATCTAGCCTCCAGCCCCCACAACACCCTGCATGCGG
>OJEW01000176.1_pt1 | contig 15524 bp, 10 predicted proteins | sample 1593861 | NCBI WGS metagenome assembly OJEW01 (sample SAMN05416806, study PRJEB24817) | seawater metagenome | isolation source: Sea water | place: Canada:Atlantic | collected 2013-11
GGCTCGGAGATGTGTATAAGAGACAGGCTATGGGGAGTAAAGTTAAATTAGGGAACTTACTTTCTCTATTGACGGATTATCATGCGAACGGAGCGTATAAAAAGCTTAAAGAAAATGTAGAGTTGTTTGATGAGCCTGATTATGCAGTAATGATAAGGACTACAAACTTCGAACAAAATAATTTTGACTCTAATCTAAAATATATTTCTGAACATGCTTATAACTTTCTAGAAAAATCAAAAGTTAAGGCGGGCGATATTATAATGAATAAAATAGCTAACGCAGGTAGTAGCTATTTGATGCCTGATCTTAATTGTCCAGTCTCACTTGCGATGAATCTATTTTTGCTAAGAATTGACGAAGATAAAGCTAATTCTACTTTTGTATATTTGTATTTAAAACTCAATGAAGATTATGTGAAAAGTTTTGCAAATGGCTCAGTAACTAAAACCATTACAAAAGAAGCGGTAAGAAATCTAGAAATAGAGCTACCTGAAAGGTCAATGCAAGATTATATTGTTAAAGTGTATATGGATTATGTTAGTAAATTGACCCTAAACCAAAAAACCAACCAAACCCTAGAACAGATGGCGCAGGCGTTGTTTAAAAGCTGGTTTGTTGATTTTGATCCGGTGTTCGACAACCTACTTGCCAGTGTTGATTTTAAGTTAGAAAACCTTGAAAACCGTTTGCCTGACGAGTTAAAGCAAAAAGCGCAGCGTCGCTTAGCGGCACTAAATAGTTTAAAAAATGCGGCTGAAATAAAAACCTCACTCATTGCGCTCGCTCACGGGTTACAAGCACAACTACCAACCAAAGAAGCAACACAATCAGCAGTGCAAATATTAGGTGAAACCGCTGAAACACCCGTTAAAGCAAACCTTAACAGCAACCCTAAAATATTGGCTCAACACGTCAATACCCACGCCCACTTCCCCAATGAGTTCGAACACAACGAACAACTAGGCTGGATACCAAAGGGCTGGGAACCTTCGAATCTGAAAGAGTTTGGTAAAGTTATTACAGGTAAGACTCCACCTAAAAAGATAGATGACGCTTTTGATCTTGAAGGAATTCCATTTATTACTCCTTCAGATGTAGAAGGTGATGTGTTTACGTTAAATGTTATAAGGCATTTGACTGAAAGTGGAGTGGCTTCTGTCAAAAATAATATTGTGGAGGCCGAGAGTGTGTGTGTTACTTGTATTGGTAGCCAAATGGGTAAAACTACTATCACTCCTGTAAAGTCTGTAACCAACCAGCAATTAAATTCTATTGTTTTAGGTGAAAAATACTTACGAGACTATATATTCTTGAATTTAAGAATGAGAAGAGAGGAGTTATTTAACTTAGGCAGTAGCGGTTCAACTATGCCAATACTTAATAAAACATCATTTGAAAATTTAAGTGTTTTGAAGCCAAATGAATCTAGTCTTAAAGCGTTTGATGATATTACAGAAAGCTATTTAGCTAAAATACTTCTTAACTCTCAAAATAATACAAAATTAACTACTATGAGAGACACTTTGTTACCCAAACTCATCTCTGGTGAATTGCAAATACCCGATGTAGCCACTGATGAAGAAATAGTAGATTAATAGCTTTAGCTGAGCGTTTAAAGGCGAATACAAAAAGAATAAGGATGTTTAATGAAATTTACTGAAGCCAAATTAGAACAAGCGGTGGTAGAGCTATTAGGCGAGCAAGGCTACCCGCATTTACTAGGTGGTGAGCTCACTCGTAGTAACAGCGAAGTATTAATCAAAGAAGACCTCCGTGCTTTTTTAACCAAGCGTTATGCTAAAAATAATATTACAACGGGTGAAGTAGACTCAATAATTGCAAAGCTTGAAAAGCTGCCTGCCAGTGATTTATACGAGAGTAACAAAACTTTTTGTAAGTGGCTGAGTGATGGCTTTTTACTGACACGCGAGCGTGGAATGGTAGCAGGCAGTGCGGCGCAAAAAGATTTGTATGTTCAGCTACTCGATTACGACAACGTTGAGCAAGGCATTAAAAGTAGCCTAATAGCAGGGAATGCTATGGCAGCTTTAGATAAAGTGAGTGAAGCAAGCGTAACTTACCTGCAAGATGATAACATTTATCGCTTTGTTACCCAGTTAGAAATAGAAAGCCCCACAAGTTACGACAATATTGAACTGCGCATTCCCGATGGCATTTTGTATGTAAACGGCTTGCCATTGGTGGTGTTTGAATTTAAAAGCGCAATACGCGAGCAAGCCCCTATTTTTGAAGCCTATGAGCAATTAACTGTTCGCTATAGGCGCGCTATTCCGCAGTTATTTGTGTTTAATACCTTGTGCGTTATAAGCGATGGCGTAAACAACAAAATGGGTAACTTATTTGCGCCGTATCAGTTTTTTTACTCGTGGGGCAAAGTAACGGGGCAAGAGCTAACCGCGCAAGAGGGTATTAACTCGTTACATACCTTATTGCAGGGCTTGTTTGACAAAGCGCGATTGCGCGATGTTATGCGTAATTTTGTATTTTTCCCCGATTCTGATAATAAAAGCGCGGGTAAAAAAGAGATAAAAATTGTGCCGCGTTACCCGCAATATTATGCGGCTAATAAATTGTTCGAAAACATAAAACAGCATTTAAAGCCACAAGGCGATGGTAAAGGCGGTACGTACTTTGGCGCAACGGGTTGCGGTAAAAGTTACACCATGCAATTTTTAACACGCTTGTTGATGAAAAGCGTTGAGCTTAAAAGCCCCACCATTATTTTAATTACCGACCGAACCGATTTAGACGACCAGCTTTCGCAGCAGTTTGGTAATGCTAAAACCTACATTGGCGACGATACGGTAAAAACTGTTACCAGCCGTACTCACTTACGTGAGTTATTAGAGGGCCGTAACAGTGGCGGTGTATTTTTAACCACCATTCATAAGTTTACCGAAGACACTCAGTTATTAACCGACCGTACTAACGTTATTTGTATTTCTGATGAGGCGCATCGTAGCCAAGTTAATCTTGATCAAAAAATTACTATTACCGACAAAGGCGTAAAAAAGACCTTTGGTTTTGCTAAATACCTGCATGACTCATTGCCAAACGCTACCTATGTTGGTTTTACTGGCACGCCAGTAGATGCAACTTTAGATGTATTTGGTGAAGTGGTTGACTCGTACACCATGACTGAGTCGGTTAAAGATGAAATAACCGTACGCATTGTGTACGAAGGCCGCGCCGCAAAAGTGTGTTTAAACAACAGCAAGCTGGCCGAAATTGAAGCCTATTACAAAGAATGCGCCGATGCAGGCAGTAACGAGCTGCAAATAGAAGACAGTAAAAAAGCCACGGCGAACATGAATAGCATTCTAGGCGATCCTGACCGCATACGTGTATTAGCAAGAGACTTTGTTGAGCATTACGAGAAACGTATTGAAGAGTGTTCTACGGTCGCAGGAAAGGCGATGTTTGTGTGTAGCTCGCGCGGCATTGCCTATCAGTTGTATCAAGAACTAGAAGAGCTACGCCCCCAGTGGTTTGATGTAGTAGACACTGACAACGCGCAAAAGCTATCAGATACCGAGCGAAAGCGCGCCATTAGCGAAGGCCGTATTGCAGCTCCTTCTGAAAAAGTAAAAATGGTGATGACGCGTGGCAAAGATGACGCTGAACGCTTATATAATTTACTTGGCAGTAAAGACGAGCGTAAAGAGCTTGATAAGCAGTTTAAAAACAAAAACTCAAACTTTAAAATAGCCATAGTGGTCGATATGTGGCTAACCGGTTTTGACGTGCCATTTTTAGATACCATGTATATTGATAAGCCACTGCAAAAGCACAGCTTAATACAAACTATTTCGCGGGTTAATCGCCAGTTTGAAGGCAAAGATAAAGGCCTAGTGGTTGACTACATTGGTATTAAATCTGAAATGAATAAAGCGTTAGCGCAGTATTCAAAAACAGACGAAACTAATTTTGAAGATATTACCGCCTCGGTCATTGAAGTCAAAAACCATCTAGCGTTACTTGCCCAGTTATTTCATAAATTTGACAGCAGCCCTTACTTTACCGGCGAAGCCGTTGCCCAATTAAACTGTTTAAACCACGCGGCTGAGTTTGCGCTAATTACCGAAAAGCGCCAAAAGCGTTTTATGGATTTAGTTAAGCGTTTAAAAGCCGCTTACGATGTATGTTGCGGTAGTGAAAAAATTAACGAAAACGAGCGTAACCACATTCACTTTTACCTCGCCATTCGCTCTATTATTTACAAGCTAACCAAAGGCGAAGCGCCCGATACTGCGCAAATGAACGCCAAAGTACGCGAAATGATAAGCGAAGCCCTGCAAAGCGACGGCGTAGAAGAAGTATTTAAACTCGGCAATGAAGATGGCGGCGAAATCGACATTTTTAATGACGACTACATTGCCAAAATAGAAAAAATAAAACTCCCCAATACCAAAATTAAAATACTGCAACAAATGTTAGCTAAAGCCATAGGCGAGCTTAAAAAAGTAAATCAAACCCAAGGTATCGACTTTACCAAACGCTTTGAATCTCTGGTACAGCGCTACAACGAACGAAAAGAAGATGACGTATTGGTAAGTAGTGTACTTGATGACTTTTCAGAAAGCATGGTTGATATGATTTACAGCGTACGCGACGAAATGAACGCCGGCGACGAGCTAGGAATCGATATTGAAGAAAAAGGCTTTTACGACGCTCTAAAAATGCTCGCGGTTAAATACGACTTTGACTACCCTGAAGATAAGCTCATTGAGCTCGCCCAAGCGGTAAAAGTAATTGTAGACGACAAAGTAAAATTTGTAGATTGGAATAACCGTGACGATATTAAATCATCGCTCAAAGTAGAGCTGATTTTAATACTCGCTAAATTTAAATACCCACCAATCAGCCGCGATGAAGTATACAAAGAAATATTTGAGCAAGCGCAGAGTTTTAAAATTAATAGAGTTAAAGGATAACAATAATGACTTATAAAAATAGAGATGCAAGTATTCGTTCTGAGAGCATGAATAAGTGGATTGGGCGTATTGAAGACGAAACAGAACTAGACTCAATAGGCGATACACCTACTGCAAGGATGGAAGACTTAATAGAAAAAATTAAATGTGCTATGGGCCAAGATGTTGATAGCGAAAGTTCAGAAAATAAAGCTGTAGATGATTCAATAAATACATTGATTGCTGAAGCGTTTGAGCAAGGCGTTAAACGTGGCTTTAATCGTTCTTTAGATCGCTTTATGAGTGGAGCCATTAAAACTAAAAAGGTCCCGCACGAAGATAAGTGGAGTTTACACAGCGCATCAAAGCAGTATCAAATAAAAACTGATTTACCCACTGTTTGTGATGGCAGCCAGTCTGTAACAGTAAAAATTAAGCTTTCTGAATGTGGTTTTGAATAAGCATGATGTAGAACGAGTAGAGCTCGGTTTTTAAATCGGGCTCAAAACTCGCACTTTAATCTTTGGCTAGCCATATATTTGTTAGATTCTTAGTGTCCATAAGTTCATTTATTTGTATTATTTTTAAATAAGCTCGTTGGTTTTTATTATGTTTTTGACTAATACCGAGCCTAGAGTTTTCGAATGTAACCGGTGTGACACTGATATAGTGAAAACTATCTAACCTTATTAGTATTTTATTAAGTTTTTCGTTGCTAATACTTATATTTAGTGCTTTTCCTAATAGTTTATATAGTGGGACGTTATTTACTTCTACTAAAGACTCTGTATTTCCCTCAGCTACCCAAAAACCATAATCATCCCCAAAATTATCAAGATTTACTTCATTGTTACTACAGGTAAAAACCATCTCATAACAAAAATACTCTTGAAAAAGTTCATAGAGTGCGAATAAGATTTTTACCTCTAATGGTTGTAAGTGAGGATTGGAGATAACATTTTTTGTAAAGAAGTCTTGGTCATCTCTTAGTTTATGAAAAGCAAAAAGGCCACTTTCTGGGTCATCATTATCAAGTTCATGATTGTTTTTAGTATGCATCTGCAGAAGAGGCCTATGGATATACATGTCTCCGCTTTTATGTCTGGCACAGTATTTTTCGGATTCGATATCTTGATGTTTATTTTTAAGGATTACAGGGTTTTCTGCCGATCCTAAATTTACATTTTTCATAAGGGTCCAAAAAAACTTTATAACTTTATTTATGCCTCTGCAGGGCCTAAAAAACAAGAGGTTAATTAAAAAAACAAACCGAAGGAAAACAAAATAAAACAAAAAGTAAAAAAGCTTTAATTATCAATGTATTCTGCATTTGTTTTGAGATGGATGTGTGGGTACGTTTCTTCTTTTTACTTAGTAATATAGCTACATCAGTTAATATTTACTAGGTACATAGCATGAACACAACCCCTCAATTAAAACGTATTGTTGCACACTTTACCACTGAATTATTAGAAGAGTTTGATACAGAAGAGCTTTGGCAAGATAAGCTATTTAAAAAGGCTTTATGTAACATCTCTGGCTTTAGCTATATAAATTTACAGGGCTTAGATGCTGATGATTTGATAGCCCGATTAGATCATTTAGCAATCAATACAATGCCTAAAACGTTACAAAAAAATGTGCATATATTTTGTAAAGCGTTTGAGCTACCAAAAACGCTTACTCCATTAGTTATTTTTTCGTGTTGCATGACGCTCAGTAAACCATTACGCGAACTTGTTGAATACTTACGTGACGATTATGCGAGCGTTATTTTGGAAAAAATAGCTTATGTGATTGGCATTGATGAAGCACTACTTAACAAGCAAATTGGATTAATTATTGAATCTGGCATGTATTCAATGGATATGGAGATATTTGCAGGGGAAGATGAGTTTTTAATATTACCAAACGCAATTGCTAAAAGCCTGCTCGAGGGTAAGTTAAATAGTGAAAGTGATATTTTATCTAACTTGGTGACTCCTTGTGAGACTTCTGAACTTAGTGCTGCTGATTTATCGCACCTAGATTTAAATACTTTACTAAAAGCTACGCAGAATGCGACTAAGACGGGTGGGCAAGCATTGAGTATTCTATTTTATGGTGTGCCAGGTTCGGGCAAAACTTCATTGGCGAAATATATAGCGCAAGTCTGTGGTTCACAGTTGCTAAAGGTACAAGCTAAAGGTAGTAATTTAATAAGCCCAACAAACGAGCTCGATAGCCGAAGTGCAAGTTCTGAGCTGCGTTTAGAGCACTTTAATGTGGTGAGTAAGTTGGTAGGTAAACGTAAAAAAACAATGCTGTTACTGGATGAGTGTGAAAACATTTTTGAGCGTGATTTATTCTCTAAAAGCTTCTCAAAGGAATTACTTCATACTTATATTGAAAACCACCCTGTAGTGAGTATTTGGATCACTAACCATCTAGAAGATTTACCACAAAGCGTTATTAGACGATTTAATATTGTTTACGAAATTCCTGAGCTAAACAAAACAACTAAAGAAAAAATGATTTTCAAATATGTTAAAGGCTTGAGTGTTGGTAACAGTTTTATAAGTAAATTAGCTGCTCAACAAAACTTATTGCCAGCTCATATTGCTAAAGCTGTTCATGTAGCTAGGTTATGCGGATTTAAAGCACAAACCGCGCGTGACTGCATAGAAGAGAATATTCAAGATACTTTAACTGCATGCGGCTTTTCGGCTCACGGATTAACTTATCAAGCAGCGCAAACGTTTAACCTTAAAATGGTGAATATAGAGTCTGAGTATGCGTCACTCGAACAGGTAGAAGAGGCTGTAATTGAATATTCGAGTTCACGAACTCTGCTAACGGGCCCACCTGGCACAGGTAAAACAGCTTTTGTAAATTACTTATGCGAAAAGGCTGATTTTAAACTTATATCTGTTAAGGCATCTGACTTATTAAGCAAGTGGGTTGGCGAAAGTGAGCAAAATATTGCTCAACTATTTAAGCAAGCTACACAAGAAGGAAGTGCAATATTTATCGATGAGGCTGATAGTTTGCTATGTAGCCGCGAACAAGCAACGGCAAATTGGGAAGTGCAAACAGTTAATGAATTACTTTGCCATATGGAGCAATTTCAACTCCCACTTTTTGCTGCGACTAACTTTGCTAAAAATTTAGATAAAGCGGTAATGAGGCGATTTGATTTTAATTTAAATTTAACCTACTTATCTTCTGTGCAAGCTAAGCAATTATTTAAAGATACATTAGGTCGAGGGGTGTTAAAAAAGCACTTAATGCATGAATTGTTCAAGCTTACAAAGCTAACACCAGGTGATTTTGCGATTGTAAAAAGGCAAATGAAGTTTTCAAAAAAGCGCATGACTCAAGAGCGAATGTTATCGGTTTTACAAGAGCAAAACGCTCTAAAAGAAGGCGGAAAGCAGAAGATTGGGTTTGTTTAACTATTAATAAAGCGTAGTGATATTTTAAAAAATCAATTCAAAGGAACAATAATGACTAAAGCAACTAAGATACAAGTTCAGGATACAATTTTAGACTCAATTCAAGAAAGTTTAGAAAAAGCGCATCAATTAACGGGGGTCACATACAGGAAAATGCCAGAGTATTTTCTTAATGTGAGTATAGTAAATGCATTATGTGATAAATTTCCAAATCTTGGCTATAGATTAGAAATACCAGTTCGAGAAGTATTAGGGAGTTTTGGGCTTAACGAAACCAGCAACGATCAAGATTTAAGAATTGGTGGAAAGTTTGACATAGCAATAATCAGTCGTAAATCAAAAAGAATAAGACATGTTATTGAAGTTAAACGCTCCATTAGTCAAAAGGAACTGTTGAAAGAGGCTAAGAGGATTTATACTTTAGCAGATGCAGAACATGGATCTAAGCGTTTACAAACGGGCTATATCGTTAGTGTTCGGCGCCTCAAAGAAACTCTCAAAAGTATAAAAGCAAGTGATTTAATAGACAAGAGATTAGATTACCTTAGTACACAGTTAGAGGGTAAAGCAAACGTTAGTGTTAGATATAGCTTGTTAGAAGATGCTCAACCATATGGTTTTGATGACCAAGAAAAGTTGTTAATTAGTGTCTTCAGTATAAGTATTTAATTAATAGAATTAATCATGCAAGTTTTACGGTATGAAGTTATTTTAGATTGTATACCCGTTAGACCTTTTCGTAGGTCAACCACTGAGCTGAAGCTTATGCTACTAAATCAAGGCTTTAAAGTAACAACTCGGATGCTCCAGCGCGACTTGCAATCACTTTACGACCAAGGTTGCTTTGGGCTTGAAAAAGATACCCGAAGTAAGCCCTATGGCTGGTCTATCAATGCGCAGTGGCGAGGTGGTAGCGCTAAAATAATGAGCAGTGAAGTAGCTGAACATTATTTGTTGTTGGAGCAGTTACTGCCGCAATCTGTACCGAGTTATGTTAAACAGTCGGTACATACTAAAGCAGAGCAGGCGCTTAAGCGTGTTAATGGGCATGTGCCTGAGTGGCTTTCAATTCTGCCTAAGCCTTCGTTAAAAGTGAATATTGATACTCAGTTAGTGGCGCAAATTAAGCATGCGATTGAGTACAACCGTGCTGTGAGCGCTGAGCTTTATAGGGTGCTTTATGATGAGGCACATTGGCTAAAATTTGCGGAGTTAAGTGTTTATAACTTAGTTGAGCAAGGCGGTGTGTTAATGGCGCAGTTTATGGTGGGGACGCTTCACGATAAGTGTTACCAGATGCCGGTTTACCGCATTCGTAATGTACACATTTTGCAAAAGACACGACGAGAGCCAAGTACTGAGCAGTTAGAGTCGCTGCGTAGTGCGATTAACAAAGGCATGTCGCAAGAAGCGATTGAGTTAATTGTAAAAGTACCCAGCCATTCGGCAGTTAATCAGGGGTTTATTGAGCTTGGTGAGCTGACTGATAAGCAACATATTGATGAAAAAAGTGTATTAGTTACCTACCAAACTATTGATACCGAGCAATTAACCGATGAGTTATTTAAATGTGCTCATTGGCTTGAAGTTATTAAGCCTGAAAAGCTGCGACAAAGAATATTTAGCAAGCTTAAAGCGGCCGCTAACATTTATAAATAACTCCAACTAGTTTAGGTGCGTCAAAAATTGACGCACCTGTTTGCTATGCTCCTTTTAAAGATGAAGGAGGTGTTATGTTTCAATTAATTCAACAAAATGATGGTTTATCAATCGGTGTATTTGGTATTGGTGGGTGTGGTTGTAATACGCTTAATAGTATTTTTGAGCAACGTGAGTCTGAACAGGCGCACCTGTACAGTGTTAATACCGACAAAGTGGTACTAGAGCATACGCAAAGTGATGAAACGGTACTAATAGGTGCTGAGCTCACACATGGGTATGGTGCTGGAGCAGACCCTAAAGTTGGGCTGCAAGCAGCAGAAGAAAGTAAAGAGCAGCTTTTAACACTCATTAATGGCTGCGATATAATTCTGTGTGCAACAGGGTTGGGTGGTGGCACTGGGACTGGCGCTAGCCCTTATATTGCAGAGCTTGCTAGTGAGCAAGGCAAACCCATTATATTTGTTGCTACACTACCATTTAGTAGTGAAGGTGAGTTTAGAAGCAATATAGCGCAAACCGGCTTAAATGATCTAAAAGAACATGCGAATGCGGTTATTACGCTCCCAAACGATCAACTTATTGAAGTGCTAGGCAACGATATAGGGTTATTTGATGCGTTTAAACACTCAAACCAAATACTCCACTCACTCATAAAATCGTTGATCGATATGCTGTGTTTTCAAGGTTTAATAAACGTCGATTTAAACGATTTTGCCAAAATTATGGATTGTCAGGGTGATGCGGTACTCGGTGTTGGCAAGTGTAATGATGAGAGCGAGCTCACTACTGCACTTGATAGTGCACTCAATAACCCACTGGTTAATCAGGTAGATATGTCATCAAGTACTGGCGTGATAATACAAGTAAATTGCAAAGATGAAATCTCACTGGGTAGCTATAATCTCATTACCGATACAGTACGCCAGCAAGTAAGCTCAAATGCTTTGGTTATTTGCGGTGTATCAAAAATAGAAACCTTAGCAACCAATTATGAGCTGCTAGTTATTGCTACGGGCGCGAGTTCAAAAATGATACTTGATGACACTAAAAATGAGTCAAGTTCTAAAGTAGTCGCCACTAAACCAAAAGCATCTGATATTTTTGATATTCCTGCTTTTATAAGAAATCAATCTGCACCACCTAGTAAAAGTGCTTTATAGGGTTTGTAAGCAAAGACAACGTTATATAGCTATATGTAAACGCTACTCTAATATATGCATAGGGCGGCTCTTTTTAAGCTTTTGAGTTTGCTGAAGTATATTGCCCCAGATAGTGGAATAAGCACTTACTGTGCTTTTAACTTTGACGATAAATTTATTTGAATAATCAAATTTTAAAAATGATTTTTTAGCCGTTTTGTTTTTTAACTTAGCCTGTATTTTTACTTCTTTAAGTATTTCCTTCTCAAATAGGGAAAAGTTTTTATAAAGTGCTTTAATATCAGTGTTATATATTTTATTCGAGTGGTCATAATGTTTACTCATTGGATCGTGCTCTGAAACAGAGTGATGAAGCATTTTTTTAGACTCAATTTCAGCAATTGTTGATGACCCAATTTTTTTAGTTAGCACTTCTTTCATATGCGATTTTAAGAAGCTGCGAAGTAAAGTTGGAAATGCGCCGGCTGAGCCTTTTATATTTATGTTATCTCGCGGGGCCGCCACCATGTTTTTTGGTGCATGATATTTAAGAGCTCGGTTTAAACTCTCTTTACTTATGGGGTTTGAGCCGTTTTTAACCTTGCAGAATAAATAGGTGCGGTTTCTGTCTGGGTTTAATTTTAATTCTTGTTGTATCGCTTTTTTCATCTCGGATGTGAGCTGTATTTTAAACTCTTTTTGGTTTTTCATAGCACCGCGAGTGGTATGAGTTGTTTCAGGAAACGTCAAAAATTTAGGATTATTTAAATCATCTATATACGACAGACGCAGATTACAAATATTTATGGGCCTTAGCCCAGTAAACATCATCAATAGCACGGCATTTATTAATGTATTATTTTTAGCCGCTTTTAGGCCTATGTATAGCTGAGAAATTAGAGATATATCAGTATATGCCTTACAAGGAATAGGCTTCGCCGTTCGAGAAGATATATAATTATTGTCTATCTCTAGGAATGGATTAGTGCCGTTATTATATTTATTTTTTGCGAACACCCACAGTTTTTTCATCTGCTCGAATAGCTTAGCCACATGCGGACCACTTTTCTCTGTTAGCAGTTGGTCAAGCGTTGCTTCTATTATCTTAGGCGTAATAGTTTGAAATAACGTATTTTTACCAAAGGCATTTTGAATTGCATTAAGGTAAGAGGTGTATGTTGTTACTGTGGTTTCAGCTAACTTGCTAGGGCTATGTTTATTAATTGCCTGTAAGTTTTCTATTTGTTTACTCACTACAAATTCGAATGTGTAATTAGAGGTGTTCTTTTTGTATATTTCGGCCGCTTTTAATTTTGCTGCTGAAAAACTCATATTATTAGAATCACCAATCTTTGTGTTTTTTATGCCATGTTCTTTTTTAAAATGAGTAAAAAATTTAATAATGCCATCATGCTGGAATACAATTCTTATTTGATCTTTGAGCTGGTACTTTGAAAGTCTCCTACCTTTTTCTTGCGCCAATATAATAGTCGCAAGGCTGGCTAGCTCTTCCATTGACTTGTCATTGTATGGAGGCTTATTCGCATTAAATTCAGCCATGCAAAGGTCACGACTTTTAATCGTGACCTCACATGGTTTTATTGAATTTAATACTGATGTTGCCATTAATATATAAGCCTTAAAAAGTTAAAATCATCAAATAACTGATGAGGTATCGCTCTAATAAGGCAATGATATGAAATTAATTTTTTTTACAAAAACTTTGGTAAGTCGAAATTAAACTTTTTTTAATTATTTTTTGCTTTAGCTTCTTGGTCAGTTAAATACCTCTCAACAACAGCTCTTCCTTCTTCGGTTAAGATCAAATCTTTTGCTACTCTGCCCGTATCACCAAGAGGCTGATTAATGAAGTTTACATAACCTCGTTTATAAACTAGATGATCTTTAATCCTATCTCTCAGGGCTTTCTTTTGGTTGTTTTCTTTAAGGTTTTTAGCTTGTTTACTTTGCATACCTGTAAGTCTGAGTTTTTGGCTTTCGAGTTCTTTCGCTCTTTTTAAAATACTGGCTTCATGAATTTTGAATACATTAAATTTTAGCTTTGTTGAAGTGCCAAATAGCTCTTCAGATTTATCATAATTCAAGCCGTTTGGATCGTCCTCTTTTCTGAGGTGATGAAGCGCGAGTCTGGTGAGTTCTTCTGCGTGTTTAAAATGATAGCCGTTGGCAACCATAATCGCTTTTGCGTTGGATTTAAAAAAGCTTCGGCACATTGTGCAAAATGCACCTGCAGATCCTTTCATTACAATATTTCTTTTATCTCCTTTTACTGCATCAACAGGTGAATAATCTTTAATGATCTTATCCAGCGACCTTTTAGCAAATGGTTTGTTAAGATCGCGAGGCTGAAGAAATATATGATCAGGGTTACAGTTGGGTAATGCATTTTCCATCCAGGCTCTCTGCTCTAAAATAATGGCGCGCATGGCCTTGGTTAATGGCAGCTTATATTCTTTTTGGTTTTTCATTTCTCCACGAACCCCAACAACAGATGCCGGAAAGGTAATTAGGGTTGGAAAGTCGATACTATTGAGCCACTCCCACTTCATTTGTGGAATATTAATAGGGCGTATGCCTGTCAAAATCATAAATCGCGCAGCATTTTTTTGATGTACATTTGGGGCCGATGCGAGGTTTATCCATAATTCAGCTATCGAATCTAAGTCTGTATAAACTTGGCAAGGACGGGGGCTTTCTACACGGTCAGATACGTAAAAGTCATCGATATCAGCAGCTGGGTTTTTACCTGAGTTAAATTTGTTTTTGGCAAATCGCCATACCCTTCTAATTTGTGCAAAAAGCTCAATTGCTTGGTTGTTGGACTCTGCCTTGATAATTATATCTACAATCTTTTCTAACTCTCCAGCTGTAAGAGACTGGAATGCACGCTTAAGCGGAAAATGATGCCTAAGCTTTTTTATTCTACATTGATATGTTCTGAGCGATGAAGCTGCAAATTTAGTGGGTGCGATGTTATGACGCTCTATTAAGCTTTGTTCATATGCATCAAACACAGTTTTAATATTATGATTATTTAAAACGCCATACTTCATTTGATCAGTAAGCTTACGCGCTTTTGCTATTGTTAATTCAGGTGCTTCACCTAACTTGGTATTCGCTATACCAGATGATTTTGGGAAGTTAGAGTAGAAAATAGCGGTGCCAGACTTGGTGAAAATTAGTCGAATATGGTGTTGTGCTTCGTATTTCGATAATCTTTTTGTCCGACTAGGTCTAAGGCCTTGTTTATCTGCACTTTTTTCTTCAAAAAATATGATATTTTGAGCCAGCGTAGCACACCGATTTATGTGCTGCATAGAAAATGGAGGTTTGAGCTGGTTCCATTCTAGTTTAGCTTTCGTGTATTGAACTTTGGTAAGCGTTGATAAAGAGTGCTTCACTTTGTAATAACCTATATAAATAAAGGCCTTGCGGCGATTTTTATTGATTGAGATCAACAAAGCAACAGAGAAAAATAGGCATAATTCGTGGCTGCAATTTACACCTAAAAATAAAATGGTGTGTTACGAATGTGTGCTACGATTTAAAGAAAAATAAAGGTTTATTATTGAACTGGACTTGTATTAAAAGTAGTCAAAAAACATTTAGTTTAACTCTATCTTTTTGTTTTATAATGATATTAATTGAAAAGGCTAAAAAGTGGCTCTACTCATAAATAGCAAATGCATTAACTGTGATATGTGCGATCCCGAATGCCCAAATGAAGCTATATATATGGGTGCTAAAATTTATCAGATAGATTCTGAAAGGTGCACCGAGTGTGTAGGGCATTATGAAAAGCCAACCTGTATCAGTGTATGTCCAATAGATTGCATTAAACCAGATCCAAATTGCCGAGAAACTATTGATGAGTTAGCTGATAAATATATACGTATTAATGGTTAGTAATAGTACCTAACAATTTCACTCATACAGTTATATATAAAGGCAGTTTGTGTGAGTGCTTAAGATGAATATTTATGAGGAAGCTCAAAGTTATTATTTTCGTAAAAGTGAAATTAGTTCAAAGTAAATAACCTCATCCTTTGTATAAACTGATTGAAAGGTCTTTTTATATGCAAATTATACCCCCTCAAACCGCGGTTTGTATGTATTTTGTACTAAAACCAAATTCTTTTGAATAAGCGTGAAATAAACGTTGACCATCATTCGAATATCCCTATAATGCGACCCCACTGAGACGGCAGAGCAGGCAACGCTTAAGCTGCAAGCAAGCCACTTAGTGAGTCGAGTAAAACTTAAGTTTAGATTTTTGTAAAATTTAAAATTAAGTGTTGACAAAAATACAGGAAAGCGTAAGATTCGCTTCC
>OJEW01000178.1_pt1 | contig 15434 bp, 14 predicted proteins | sample 1593861 | NCBI WGS metagenome assembly OJEW01 (sample SAMN05416806, study PRJEB24817) | seawater metagenome | isolation source: Sea water | place: Canada:Atlantic | collected 2013-11
ACGGGAAATAACGATGAAATCTTTTCCACATTGCCTTGTCCACAGTAAATTAATTAATAATAAAGACAGAGCTCTGACTTTTAGACGTTTTTCGGGGTATGCTGTTATTAGAACACATGGAAAAAGATGGTTATGTTAGTACGCATTATTAGCTTATTACTTGCTCATAGCATGCTATTAGGCTGCTCAATTTTGTCTAATCAGTATACTGAAACGAGTACAGAGAGAACGCCCATATCTTTATCTGAATCAACATATTCAGAAAACCAAAACTCGGATACCGACAGTTTTGGGCAAGATGACAGCGAAAATAAAAATAAACAATATCGCCCATTTCCTGCAGCGACCTTATATTCTTTGTTAGTCGCTGAAATGGCCGGGCAGCGTCATCATTTTGATGTTTCTTTGGTTAATTATTACGACCAAGCCAAAAAAACCGGTGATCCTGCAATTGCCGAGCGCGCCACACGCATAGCTCAATACTTAGGTCATAACAAATACATTACGCAGACCTCACAAGTCTGGGTTAATAATGATCCTAACTCGGCTTCAGCCCATCAAATATTGGCATTATCGTTGATAAAAGCGGGGGATTTTTCTACCGCACTAAAACACCTAGAAACGATATTACTACTTGCTGGGGCGAGTCAGTTTGATTACCTAGCACTAAGCGCTCAAACTCTTGAGCGCACTAAAAAGCTAGATTTATTAAGCCAATTTGAATTATTAACACAAAAATATAATGATGATGCGCCTCTATGGATGGCTCAAGGCACCCTACTTCTTCAATTAGGAGATTTTAGCGCTGCCATTGTAGCGCTAGACAAGGCACTCGATCTTCAGCAAGACTACACCGCCGCAGCACTGAACAAAGCCCGTGCACTGCGCAAGCTTAACAAAACTGAACAAGCGCTTTCGTTACTCGATGACCTGCACGATTCTTTGCCCAACCACAAAGGCATTGGTGTTTTGCGTGCAAGAACTCTAATTGATTTAAAACGTTACAGTGAAGCCAGAGCCGCCTTTCAATATTTAGCCGATCAATTTAACGACGATCATTCGATTAAATTGTCACTGGCTTTACTGCACATGGAATTAGAAGAATTTGATGAAGCCATTGCCATGTTAAGCGCTCTTACACTGCACACAAAAATAAGCGATGAAGCATACTTTTATCTAGCGCGTATTGCAGAAACACAGCTAGACAAAGAGCGCGCCATGCGTAATTACCGCCAAATAGAAAAAGGCCGACAATTATTGCCCGCAATTATTAGAGTGGCCAGCCTACTGCGTGAAACCCAAGGCATACACGCCGCTCGTGATTACATCCACCATCGCCGTGGAGAGTTTGCTCAATTTAATACAGAGCTCGCTCAGCTAGAAATTGAATTTTTGATGAAAGAAGAAGACCTCACTACAGCTTTTCAAATTGCTAACGAAGCTCTAAGTGATCACCCAGACAGCACCTACCTGCTGTATAGCCGTGGCTTAATCGCTGAAAAATTAGGCGACCTAAAACAATTAGAAGATGATTTAAAGAGTGTTATCGCCTTAAAGCCCAATGATGCCGAAGCCCTCAATGCTCTTGGCTATACCCTAGCCAATAAAACCGACCGACTTGACGAAGCATTTGTCCTGATCGAAAAAGCACTAAAACTGGCGCCTAATAATCCAGCTATCATCGATAGCCTTGGCTGGGCTTACTATCGCAAAGGCGAGCTAGAAAAAGCACTACCTTTGTTAGAAGAAGCATTTGCTGAGTTTCCAGATCACGAAGTAGCCGCTCATTTAGGTGAGGTTTTATGGAAACTGGAACGCACTAAAGAAGCTAAAACAATTTGGCAACAAGGCCTAGAGCAAAAACCGGACAGCCCAATTATCCAAGACACCCTAAAACGTCTAAATGTAAATATTCTTGCTAAGTGAATCACTATTTATGAATTTTTTTGTTACCCGTCTATTAATTGTAATGAGCTTGGGACTTAGTGGTTGCAGCCTGCTTGACCTAAAACAAAACAGCAAAGTATTAGACAGTAAGTTAAGTCAAATGCAATACTGGCAAATAAGAGGTAAGTTGTCTGTTATAAATAAAGGTGAAGCTGTTACCGGATTTTTAACTTGGCAGCAAAACCAACAAAAATTCGATATTTTTTTATCAGGCCCCTTTGGCCAAGGTTCAAGCCATCTAGTCGGTAATGAGCAGCAAGCAAGCTTAACTCTACCCGGAGAAGAAACTGTGTATGCTTCTTCTGCCGACGCACTAATGGAGCAATTTGTGGGCTGGAAGTTTCCTGTGTTAGATGTTCGCCATTGGGTTAAAGGCCAAGCTAGCCCAAATTCAACTGCCACCGAAGCTCGCAACAGCATGGGTTTATTAGAAAAGCTTCAGCAGCATGGTTGGCAGGTTCAATTCTCGCGCTACCAACGCTTAGCTGATAACTGGTTGCCTGGTCGAGTTAAAATAATCGGCAATGAATTCACCTTTGTTTTGGCGATTAAAGAATGGGACATACACGCTCAGGAATCCAATGACTAACAACGCTTCCCTTAATAGCTGGTTAACAGTTCCATCACCAGCAAAACTGAATTTAATGCTACACATTACCGGACGCCGCGAAGATGGTTATCACGAACTGCAAACCATCTTTCAATTTGTAAATTATGGTGACGAGCTAAGTTTTCAGCTGCGCAAGGATAATAAACTAACGTTAACCCCAGAGATAAAAGGAGTTAACTTTGCAGACAATTTAATTATCAAAGCAGCATTGGCACTACAAAACCACCCTAAAGCGACGCATAAAATCTGTGGTGCAGATATTCAATTAAAAAAAATCCTACCGATGGGCGGCGGCTTAGGAGGAGGCAGTTCGAATGCGGCAACTACATTATTAACTCTAAATTTATTGTGGGAGCTTCATCTATCACTGGATGAACTAGCCGAAATTGGACTAGCCTTAGGCGCCGACGTCCCAGTATTTATAAAGGGTCAAGCATGCTGGGCTGAAGGCGTTGGTGAAAAGATAACACCACTACCCGATTTAGCTGAAAACTGGTTCGTTATTGCGTGTCCAAACGCGCACTCAAATACGAAAGAAATTTTTTCGCACAAAGGGTTGACAAGAAACAGCGAGATCCTTAATATGCGCCACGCACTTGAGGGACAAGCAGCAAACACAGTTAGAAATGACTGCGAATCAGTTGCTATAGAACTCAACCCTGAAATTGGTAAGACATTGAATTTGCTAAACAAATTCGGCTCTGCTAAGATGACTGGGACTGGAGCTTGTGTTTTCTTAAGCGTAGCTTCAGAGAATAAAGCAACGCAAGTTGTGAGTAAGCTTCCAGCTGAATTAAATGCATTTATTGCGAAAGGTACTAACCTTTCTTCTGCACATAAGGTATTATTCAGCTCCGTTTGAAAAAACGGTTTTTAAAAAAAGTTGGGGTGTCGCCAAGCGGTAAGGCAACGGGTTTTGATCCCGTCATGCGCAGGTTCAAATCCTGCCACCTCAGCCAACTTCTTATTTATCCATTACTGAACAATCTAAAGGTGACCCATAGTGTCCAAACTGATGGTATTTACCGGCAACGCCAATCCAAAATTAGCCAAGCTAGTTGTTGAACGTTTAGATATTCCTTTAGGCGAAATGTCTGTTGGTAAATTCAGTGATGGTGAGATCACCGTTGAAATCGATGAAAATGTCCGCGGTAAAGACGTTTTTATTATTCAGCCAACCTGTACCCCCACCAACGATAACTTGATGGAACTTCTGCTAATGGCAGATGGTTTACGTCGTGCTTCTGCAGCCCGTATCACCGCGGTTGTTCCTTATTTCGGTTATGCACGCCAAGATCGTCGTCCTCGTAGTGCTCGTGTGCCAATTAGTGCCCGCGCAGTTGCTGACATGATGGTAGGTGCCGGTATCGATCGCGTATTAACGGTTGATTTACACGCCGACCAAATCCAGGGCTTTTTCAGTGTCCCTGTTGATAACGTATACGGATCTCCTATTTTATTAGACGACATCGCACGTCAGAAATACGAAGATTTAATCGTAGTTTCTCCAGACGTAGGTGGTGTTGTTCGTGCTCGCGCTATTGCTAAACAACTAAACGTTGATCTAGCCATTATTGATAAGCGTCGCCCTGAAGCCAATGTTGCCGAAATCATGAACATTATCGGTGATGTTGAAGGCCGTACCTGTGTTTTAGTTGATGACATGGTGGACACTGCAGGCACCTTATGCCAAGCCGCTAGTGCATTAAAAGAGCGCGGTGCTAAAAGCGTTGTTGCTTACTGTACACACCCTGTTTTATCTGGCCCAGCCATTGACCGCTTAAAAGTTTCTGATATTGATGAGCTTGTTGTTTCCGATACTATTCCATTATCATCGGCTGCTCAAAAATCAGGGCGCGTTCGTCAATTAACGATTGCTGGCCTACTCGCTGAATCCATTCGTCGTGTAAACAACGAAGAATCCATTAGCGCTATGTTTAGATAACGAACGCTTCGTTAAATAACGACGCCTTCTATTGAAAGTTTCACGTTAAAAAGTTTGGTCGCAAAACTTTTTAACACACCGAAGACCTCAGGAGTATTTTGCTCTTGGGGTTTTCTGCACTTAGTCACTGTTACCTTAACCTAAACAGACAGTGGCTTTATTTTTTATAAAGGTAGACATCATGTCAGAATTAACATTGAACGCAGAACTTCGCGAAGTAGTAGGGAAAGGTGCGAGCCGCCGCCTACGTCGTTTAGAAGATCTAGTTCCAGGCATCATTTATGGTGGTAAAGTGGGCGCTAACGCTCGTAAACCAGCCAATATTACTCTGCAAGCTAAAGAGTTAAGAAAAGCCTTAGAAAACGAAGCATTCTACAGCAGTGTAATCACGTTAAATGTTGGTGATCAAACTGAACAGGTTGTTTTAAAAGATATGCAACGTCACCCTGCAAAAGGTCACGTTATGCATGCTGATTTCTTGCGCGTAAGCAAATCAACTGTTCTTAAAGCACAGCTTCCAGTTCACATGATCAACGAAGACGTTTGCCCAGCAGTTAAAACAGGCGGCGGCACAATTTATCTTTCAATGCCTCTTATTGAAATCAGCTGTGCTGCAAGTGATTTACCTGAGTTCATCGAAGTTGATCTTTCTGAAGCACAAGCGGGTGATGTTATTCACTTGTCAGACATCAAATTCCCTAAAGGTGTTGAGTCAATCGAACTACTTAAAGGCGAAGAGCACGACTCTGCAGTTGTTTCTCTTCTTGCTCCTAAAGGTGCGAGTGAAGAAGATACTGAAGAAGCTGGCGAAGAGTAATCTTCTTTCTCTGAAGCACAACCTTAGGGTTATTAGCCCACAGAGAAAACAGTTAAAAGGGCTCATTTATGAGCCCTTTTTTGTATCATCGTTATAGGCAATACTGAAGACGCTACCATGAGCAAAATTAAACTAATCGTTGGCTTAGGTAACCCAGGCTCTGAATACGAAGCAACTCGACACAATGCAGGTGCTTGGTTTTTAGCAGAAGTCGCCCGTGCTTATAATATTTCTTTAAAAGCCGATAAAAAGTTTTTTGGTATTTGCGGGCAAGGCCGTATTGATGGTAACGATGTTTGGTTATTATTTCCTACGACCTTCATGAACAAGAGTGGTCAAGCTGTTCAAGCATTAGCCAATTTCTATAAAATTAATACCGATGAGATTTTAGTCGCCCACGATGAGTTAGACTTACCGTCAGGAGTGGCTAAATTAAAAACCGGTGGCGGTCACGGTGGTCAAAATGGCTTGCGTGATATCATTGCCTGCTTAGGTAATAACAAAGATTTTCATCGCCTGCGGATTGGCATTGGCCACCCGGGGGATAAAAGTCGTGTGACTGGGCACGTACTAGGTCGCCCCAGCGCAATAGAGAAAGAACAAATGAACGCGACAATCGACGAAGCCTGTCGCGTACTTCCCGATGCCTTATTAGGTGACTGGGGTAAAGCCATGAATCGACTTCATACATTTAAGGCTTAGCACTGGCTAGGTCTGATTATTTAAATATAGGACATCACGATGGGTTTTAAATGCGGAATCGTTGGTCTACCCAACGTAGGTAAATCAACTCTTTTTAACGCACTCACCAAGGCAGGTATTGGCGCAGAAAACTTTCCTTTTTGCACCATCGAGCCTAACTCAGGCATGGTTCCAATGCCTGATACACGCTTAGATGCACTTGCTGAAATTGTTAAACCCGAAAAAGTTTTAGCAACAACAATGGAATTTGTTGATATTGCAGGCTTGGTTGAAGGTGCATCAAAAGGTGAAGGACTGGGTAACCAATTCTTAGCCAACATTCGTGAAACTGATGCAATTGCTCACGTTGTGCGCTGTTTTGAAGATGAAAATGTCATTCACGTTGCCAACAAAATCTCTCCCACCGATGACGTTGATATCATTAATACCGAACTAATTTTGGCCGACCTTGAGTCTTGCGAAAAGCAATTGCAACGCGTTACTCGTGTTGCCAAAAGTGGCGCTAAAGATGCTGTTCAGCAAAAAGGCTTGTTAGAGAAATTAGTTACTCATTTAAGTGACGGTTTACCAGCTCGCACCTTGGTAAAAGAAGACGGCGATTATGCCTTGTTTGATCAGTTTCATTTAATTACTTTGAAACCAGTGATGTACATCGCTAACGTTAGCGAAGATGGTTTCGAAAACAACCCTCATCTTGATACTGTTCGTGAAATTGCCGCATCAGACAATGCTAGCGTTGTTGCAGTATGCAACCAAATAGAAGCTGAAATTTCTGAGCTAGACGAAGATGAGAAAAAAGAATTTTTAGACGATATGGGCATGGAAGAAGCTGGCCTAGACCGTGTAATTCGTGCTGGTTACGAGCTTTTAGGCTTGCAAACTTACTTTACCGCTGGCGTTAAAGAAGTTCGTGCTTGGACGGTCCCGATTGGTGCAACCGCTCCAAACGGCGCTGGCGTGATTCACACCGATTTTGAAAAAGGGTTCATTCGTGCAGAGGTGATTGCCTATGACGATTTTATTCAATACAAGGGTGAAGCAGGCGCTAAAGAAGCTGGTAAATGGCGCCTAGAAGGTAAAGAATACTTGATCAAAGACGGCGATGTTATGCACTTCCGTTTTAACGTTTAATTTACGTTAAGCGCTCTATTCATTGGGTTTAGATTGTAAACCCAATGAATAGAAAGCCATTAATTTCTACGATTACTGTTTAACCGCTCCAACTCCTCTTGCTCCAACGCCTTGATTTCTTCTTCGCGTTTTTCTTCATCTGTTTTCTCTAACGACAAACCGGCAAAATCGGATGCTGTTCCTGTACTCTCTGATGTATGATTATCTGCTATTGCAGTTCCGGACTGGCCTTTTTCCGCCAGTTTTATTCTCAACCTTAAATTGTTGGCTGAGTCAGCATTTTTTAAGGCCTCTTCGGTGGTGATTTTGCCAGTTTGCTGCAATTTAAATAGCGCCGAATCGAACGTTTGCATGCCTAAATTTTCCGATTTAGCCATGATCTCTTTAATAGAATCAATATCACCTTTATAAATTAAATCTTGAATGGTTTTAGTGCCGAGTAACACTTCCACAGCTGCCACGCGCTTGTTATCCACTGTCGGAATTAATCGTTGCGATACAATGGCCTGCACGTTTAAACCTAAGTCTTGCAAAATTTGCGCATGACGCTCTGAAGGGAAAAAGTTAATAATGCGGTCTAACGCTTGGTTGGCGTTATTAGCATGCAAGGTAGAAATCGCTAAATGCCCGGTTTCGGCAAACGCTAACGCATGCTCCATCGTTTCGGCATCTCGAATTTCGCCAATTAAAATTACATCGGGGGCTTGGCGCAACGTATTTTTTAATGCCGCCTGAAATGACTTAGTGTCTACCCCTACTTCACGCTGATTAATAATCGACTTTTTATGGCGATGAACAAACTCTACAGGATCTTCAATGGTAATAATGTGCCCTGCGGAGGTCGAATTACGATGATCGATCAAAGAAGCTAAAGACGTTGATTTACCAGAGCCCGTGCCACCGACAAATAAAATCAAACCACGTTTTGCATTTATAACTTGCTTGAGTATTTCGGGTAAGCCTAAATCATCAAAGCGGGGGATGTCGGTGACGATATTTCGTGCGACAACCGAAACCTCATTGCGTTGGCGAAACATATTGAGGCGGAAGCGACCAACACCCGCAATACTGATGGCCATATTAAGCTCTAGCTCTTGCTCAAACTCGCTTTTTTGTTCGTCATCCATGACCTCATTGATCATTTCGGCTATTTGACCAGGCCTAAGCGTGTCTTTACTCAGCGGCTTTAATGCCCCTTGGAATTTTCCACTAGGAGGCGCGCCAGTACTTAAATAAAGATCAGAGCCGTCATGTTTTGCTAAGACTTCAAGTAACTTTTTAATATTCATGAAGAGATCATCTCGCTGTATTATAAGCAAAAGTGTAGCAGTGATTGAGCCACTTACCTGTGACTCAGGTCTCTAATAGAAGGCTTCAATGATTTGTTATTTTTTTACCTTAAACTGGATTATCCATATCATGAAAAACAACCTCTAAGGCAAACTTATCTGCTAGGTGCTCACCTAATGCTTTAGCACCATATCGCTCGGTGGCATGATGACCCGCGGCAAAAAAATGAGTTTCTGTTTCTACGGCTAAATGATGGCTAGGCTCAGAGACTTCTCCTGTTAAATAAGCATCTAAGCCTGCATCCACAGCATACTGCATATACCCCTGCGCGCCCCCAGTACACCAGCCAATGGTTTCTATCATGCTATCTGGGTCTGGCCCAAGATGAAGCGGTTCTCGCTGTAAACGCTCAGCTAATAGTTGAGAGAACTCACCGGCACTCATGGGTGTTTGCAAACGACCTATTTGACCTGGAACCGAATCATCATGAGGGTCTAAACCAGATTCTACGGTTAAGCCTAAGACTTTGGCTAACTGAGTATTATTGCCATATTCAGCATGATGATCTAACGGCAGATGATAAGCGATTAAATTAATATCGTTAGCCAGCACCGCTTTAATTCTGTTTTTCTTAATACCGGTTATGCATTCATTCTCACCCCGCCAAAAATAACCATGGTGCACCAATATGGCGTCTGCTTTTTCGGCAATAGCTTGTTCGATAAGTGCTTGGCTAGCAGTAACACCGGTGACTATTTTATGCAGCGTATCAGTGCCTTCTACCTGTAAACCATTAGGGCAATAATCTTTATATTTAGCAGGCTGCAAAAGTTCGCTCAAGTAATTCATTAGTTGGTCGCGCTTAATACTCATCATTCATCCTAAATCTGTATAACAAAGTTTTTATAACGATGTCTTTATAACCTTAGTAAATCAAGTAAACTTATTTTATCTGAAAAGTGTAACTGGTAAAAAGATAATGCCACAGCCAAATAACGGGTTAAGCCAATATTTAGTACCCTCTCTTTTAGGTTTAGTAATTGCTTTGCTAGTAATTATTGCTAAGCCCGAGTGGTTTCCGGCCCTATCGGAACACAGCAATAGCTTTACTCAAACTTCGAACAATTCTAGCGTTTTAGGCCAAGTAAGTTATTCAGGTGCCGTCGAAAAAGCAGCGCCCGCTGTTGTTAATATTTTTACACAACGTCTTGTGCAACAGCAGCAACATCCATTACTTGGCCAATCTTTTTTGCGCCGTTTCTTTAATAATCAACCCAGCGAACGTATGCAATCCAGCTTAGGTTCTGGGGTTATTATGAACAGTGAAGGTTACATTCTCACTAACCATCATGTCGTAGTTGGCGCTTCTGAAATTCGAGTGTCTATGCAAGATGGCAGAGAAATTGATGCAACTCTCATTGGCAGTGACGCTGAAGTCGACTTAGCCATTCTAAAAATCAACCTTCCTCGCTTACCTTTTATTCAAATCGCAGATCGTGGCCCTTTAAAAATAGGCGATGTTGTATTGGCTATTGGCAACCCCTTTGGGGTTGGTCAAACCGTAACCATGGGAATTGTAAGCGCACTGGGCAGAAATCAACTTGGGCTCAATACTTATGAAGATTATATCCAAACCGACGCCGCGATTAATCCGGGCAACTCTGGTGGCGCTTTAATAAATGCTTACGGTGAATTAGTCGGCATTAACTCGGCAATTTATTCACAATCAGGTGGCTCACAAGGCATCGGATTTGCCATTCCAGCCAACAGCGCAGCCCAAGTTTTAGCCGATATTACTCAATTTGGAAAAACCATTCGTGGCTGGATGGGCATACAAGTTCAAGAAGCTACGCCCACCTTATTAGCTCGCTTAGGTCTACCGGATGCCTTAGAAGGTTTGATCGTCACTGGGTTAGCACTTAACAGCCCTGCACAGCAATCAGGTTTAATGATCGGCGATATCATTACATCAATGAACGACCTACCTAGCGAAAACGCAAAATCTGCAATGAATCAAATCGCAGCTCTGCGCCCCGGAGAAAATATCCGTATTGAGTTTATACGTTCTGGTCGATTGCAAAGCACCGTTGCAATCGCAGGAAAAAGAGAAAAACCAAGCAAATAATTGCTTGCATTTTCATAAACTTAATAATGAATATTTAGATTCTGTTTTTTTGAAAAAAATCTTTAAAGTTAGCTAAAAATTACAAGAATACCCTAGTGTTTTCTGCTTGGTCGATTAAAATGCTCAACCTTTTTTCCATCAAGAATAGAGAAGTATTTTGATCGTTTTTACTATTACCAATGACGTTACCGATGAAGTTTATGTGGGTACGACCAAAGACAGTGTCGATGAGCGCTGGAAGCAATATCAAGAAGCAGCAAAATTAGATTATACCGCTGCTCGCTTATTTAAAGACATTCGCGATTTTGGCGCAAAAAGCTTTACCGCATCTGAATATGCAGTTGCTTTTGATAGAGAAGACCTAAAAGACTTATTTGAAGAAGCTATGGATGAACACCAAGGTGTGAGTCTTGTTGGTGTAAAAACAACCAAACCCAAGCCAGTAAAAGTTGCCCCGCCTAAAAAAACAACGGCTAAAAAACCTGCCTCTAGTACTCGCACCAGTAGCACCCCAACTCCTAAAATTACCAAGCCTAAAGTATCTTCTGGCCGAACAAACTCAGCAGCCAAAGAGCGCGCAATTAAAGAAGCCATTGCCGAAGAAAAAGCCATACGCGAATCCGCTAAACTAGCTAAAGCAGCGGCTGAAGCGAAAGAAATGCGTGAAATTATGGCACGTTTAGATTCCCGTGGATCGACCTTAAAAAAACGCTAATCATTTTTTAATGCTGTTCGTTTAAATACCATAAAAAGAGGCGCTATAAAGCGCCTCTTTTATTTACTCATTTATTTACTCTATTGTTTATTCAACAAACAACTACTTACTGTCGCCACCGCAGCCACCACAGCAATGACTCGCGCCACTATCTGTTTTAGTTGCCCCAGTCAGTTTACCTTGTTCATCGTCAGAGAAAAAGAAAACGCCCTTAACAACCTGCCAGGTCACCGCAAGTGCACCGATAATAAATACCACATCACCTATTGTACGAATCCAACGCAATGTAACCAGCACATCACTTTGCATAAAGCCTTCACTACGGGCGTACCAAAGACCTTCTGAGGCACTGGCAACAAACTGCAGAATACCAACAGGCAACAAGCTAGTGAACAACATCAGTACTAAACCAATATTCATCCACCAAAATGAAGTTTTCATTAAGCGCTCATCAAACTTCATATTCGGGCGAATGTATCTTAATACCAAGATCGTAAAGCCCAATGCTAAGAAACCATAAACACCAAACAAAGCCGCATGCGCGTGCGTCGCCGTAGTATTAAGACCTTGAATGTAATACAAAGCAATCGGTGGATTGATCATAAAACCAAGTACACCAGCACCCAACATATTCCAGAATGCGACCGCCACAAAATACATAACCGGCCACTTCACATGTTCCATCCACGGTGCACGGTGTTGCATTTTATAATGCTCCCAAGCTTCGTGCCCCAGTACAATTAACGGTACAACTTCTAGCGCACTAAAGGTAGCACCCACCGCCATCACAGGAGTAGTCGTTCCCGAGAAGTATAAGTGGTGGAAAGTTCCAGGAATTCCACCCAGCATAAATAATGACGCCGACGCCAGCGAAGCAACCGTTGCCATACGCTTAGTTACTAAGCCCATATTAAAGAAGATAAAAGCCAAAGCCGTAGTAGCGAACACTTCAAAGAAACCTTCTACCCACAAGTGAACAATCCACCAGCGCCAGTATTCCATAATTGAAATATGCGTACGCTCACCGTAAAAGAAACCTGCTCCGTAGAATAAACCAATCGCAACTACCGACAACATAAACAGAACTAATAGGTTTTTATCACCTTTCTGCTGCAACGCTGGGGCAATGCAACGCATCATCAACGCTAACCAGAAGAGAATGCCAGTGAACTTACCAATCTGCCAGATTCTACCGAGATCAACATATTCATACCCCTGGTGTCCTAACCAGAAGTTCAAGTTAGCGGGCATGATTTGCGCTATTGCTAAGTAATTACCAACAAAAGAGCCCACCACAACTATAACCAAGGCCCAGAATAAAATATCTACACCCAGCTTTTGGAACTTAGGATCTTTACCCCCATTAATAACCGGTGCTAAAAATAAACCAGCGGCCAAAAAGCCCGTAGCAATCCAGAATAAGGCCGATTGAATGTGCCAGGTACGTACCAAGCTATACGGAAACCATTCTGACGTTTGAATGCCGTAAAAGCCTTGACCTTCAACGGTATAGTGAGCGGTAAGACCACCTAAAAAAACCTGAAAGGTAAACAGAGATACAATTAATACCAAATACTTACCCAATGCTTTTTGAGAAGCAGTTAAGTTAAATGACAAAATAGGATCCGCTGTTGGGGCAACCGGATCGCCATCTTCTTTACGCAAAAATGCCCACGCCCAAACAAGTGCACCAATACCTGCAATTAAAATAACAATACTGACCAATGACCAAATAATATTTTCAGCAGTTGGCTTATTATCAATAAGTGGCTCGTGTGGCCAGTTGTTTGTATAGGTTGCATTACCTGCTGTACGTTCGGTTGATGCTGCCCAAGCTGTCCAGAAAAAGAATTCGGTTAAACGTTCACGACGCTCAAGACTAGGAAGCGTAACCTCTTTCATCGCATAGTTTGCCCGTGTTTGCTGAAGCTCTGGGGCACCACCAAACAAAGCACTGTAATAATCAGCGGTTTGCTGTATCGCCAACATACGGCGCGGTGACAAAGTAACTATGTCTTTGTCTGCATCATAGGTATTGGTACGGAATTCTTTTTTCAGCTCATAACGCAACGCATTTTGCTGACGATCATCCAAAGCATCATAATCCACCCCAAACTCATCTTGGGCCGCTAAATCTAACCAGCTAACCAGCTCACGGTGCAACCAGTCAGCTGTCCAATCTGGTGCTTGATAGGCACCATGCCCCCAAACAGAACCTAACTGCATTCCACCCACAGATTGCCAAGCAGTTTGACCATCTAATACTTTTTCTTCTGTGGTAAATACCTTGCCCTCGGTTGTGACAAACTGTGCCGGTATCGGTGGTGCTGTCCTATAAATTTCCGTACCAAAATATCCAAGTATAGAAAATGTTACTGCAACAACCCCCAGCAGGGTCCACCACAGCCGCTTATACTCACCCATAGCATTTCTCCTTCGAACTCATTAAATATTAGTAATCGCTATAAACTCTTATAAAGATGCATTTAGTATGAATCTTAATGAGCGAAGTTTTACACAGAAGATTAAAGATGTAAAATAGATATATCTTATAAATTGAATCTTTTTTGATTTGATACTGCGGAGCTATTAACTAGTGAACATTACTCGATTTACCGATTATTCTTTGCGCACTTTAATTTACTTATCGCTGCACGATGATGCACAGCAAATAATCACTATAAAAGAAGTGGCTGATCAGTATGGCATATCAAAAAACCACCTAATGAAGGTCGTGCAAGATCTTAATGCGAAGAATTACATTAATGCAACGAGAGGGAAAAACGGTGGGATTCGCCTAAGTCGGCCTCCTCAAGAAATTAATATTGGTGAATTGGTAAGGGCCGTAGAACAAGAGTCAACCCTGGTTGAATGCTTCGGCGATAATAATCAGTGTGTTATCACCCCCAGCTGCCAACTAAAAAACATGTTTGCAGAAGCCATGGAAAGTTTTTTTAGCTGCTTAGACAAGTACACCCTGGCAGATTTAATAAGCGGCTCAAACAAAGCCGCATTACAGAAAATTTTAATTCAAAAAATAGAACCTTAACGCGGAGGCAGGACAAAATGTTTAACCCGTTCAGTCAACTCTGCAGCTACCCCAGACAGCATCTTAGCAGACGTTGACAGGGACTCTGCCTGCTCTTTTGATTCTGCGCTGGTATCACGTATTTTGGTAAGTCGCTCAGAGATATCATCGGTAACAATGGATTGCTCTTCAGACGCTGTGGCAATAGAGCGATTCATATCTAAAATACCACGAGTGAGAGAAGCAATAATTTGCAGAGTTTCTCCAATATCTTCCGAACTCTTAACAGCGTCTTTAACACTGCCATCACTTTTATAAATATTATCAGTAACCGTCTGTCTCACGTTTTGCAATGCACTAATGCGCTCTCTAATTTCGACCGTAGAGGTTTGCGTTCTACTTGCTAAGGTTCTTACTTCGTCTGCTACCACCGCAAAACCCCGCCCCTGCTCACCCGCTCTAGCGGCTTCAATGGCAGCGTTTAAAGCCAGTAAATTGGTTTGCTCTGCAATATCACTGATAACATTTAAGATAGATGTCACATCGTTTACCGAGGTTTCTAAATCAGCCAAACTGGCAATAGATTCACTCATCACCTGAGCAACTGCTTGCACCGTTTCTATACCTTCTCTAACGATAGTTTCACCCTTAGCTGCGTGCTGCTCTACATCCTGCACGCTTTCAGCGGCACCGGTGCAGTTGCCTGATACTTCTTTTACCGCCACTGAGTTTTCATAAACAGAACTAGAAATTACCTCTATTGCTGAATTTTGGTTATCGTGTAAGCATAAAGACTCTTGCGCTATTTTATCTAAAGACTGAGACGATGACTGAACACGCTCAGAATTATCCGTTATCTCATACATCAGCTCTGCAAGACTTTGCGACATACTATTTAAACTTTGAGATAAGTGCGAAATCTCATCATTACCACTAAATTTAATGGGTTGACTTAAATCACCAGAAGCCATCCGTTTGGCCTCTCTTCTGAGGTAGAGTAATGTCTTAATCACTCCGCGCTCTAAACGCAAATAGCAGATAATCAGTACAGTAATTACCAAGGCTGCCATGTTGTGGTCAACTAAATTTGGTCACAAGTTAAGAGGCAGTTTTCATAAACTGCC
>OJEW01000183.1_pt1 | contig 14640 bp, 14 predicted proteins | sample 1593861 | NCBI WGS metagenome assembly OJEW01 (sample SAMN05416806, study PRJEB24817) | seawater metagenome | isolation source: Sea water | place: Canada:Atlantic | collected 2013-11
TAAGAAAGATTAAGCTTAAAACAATGTGCTTATATTCGGCTGATTCAACACTGCCACGCAGTTTATTGGCAGCATCCCAAAGGGATTCTTCAAATCCGACTTGTGTTTTTTTTGCGGCTTTTTTAGTAGCAGGCTTTTTTGATGCAGCGTCCATGTGGTCTCTATTTGCAAGAATATCAATATAAATTGTTGGCTTATCAAACCGCAAAGGTCGTGGTTTTTTGAGTGTTAATTAGTAATAAATTGGTATTATAAGGGGTACTGAAGTGAATAGATGGAGGTTTTTTCCACCGTTAAATCATTGTAGTACTCATAAATAAAAGCCTCACATAAAAATATAAATCACACCGATAAATATAGTTATATAAATAAAATAGAGAAAACCTTTTCCATTTGAAGGGATAGTTTTAACTGAAATGTGATCTCCTACCTGATAATTTAGATACTCATTTAAGCTCTGATTATTTTTATCTTGATGTAAAAATTCTTCAGTGATTTTAGTGATTATAAACTTAGAGTCCACTTCTGAACCAAGGGTAGCAATTACCCTATTTAACTCTCTCGCGGCTTCTTTTTTATTGCCTATTATAAGCTCTATTGCAAATGCTTTAATATCCTTATTCTTTCCAAAATAAGTTTCTACGTAATTTTCAAGCATTTTATTTGCTACTAATTTAGCTGAAGAAAAGTTTTTAGTTTCTAAAACCTCTACCTTAAATGAAAAGCAGAGTGAACTAGATATTTGAGAGAGCCGCTTTTCTACCTGCAATAAATCAGGGCAATACTTACACGCTAAAACCCACTTTTCATTAAGTGAGTTGTGAATAGCATCATTTAGCTCAGAGTCACTATTTTTATTTCCGAACTCGAAATTAGCTTGAGAGTTATATTCATCATATTCTCTTCGCTTTACTTCATTTGATAAAACCTCATAGGCATCATTTATCTCTGTAGCTTTTCTTAGAGCGTACTCTCGTTCGCCTTGATAAACATCAGGGTGATACTCTCTCATCAAGGCTTTATAAGCTGCTTTTATAACAATACGTTCTGCAGAAGGTAAGACACCAAGGACTTTATAATAATCTTTAGTGATATCCATATTTATATCCTGATCTTTAGCATTTATACATCATTTAAAGAGTATATTTAATATATCTTTATCTGTTTTTTATACGATTAAATTTTCGACTGGAGTAGCTGAATGAGTTTGCGTTTACCTTCTTCATCAAGCTTTTCGATTAAACATGCCAGAGTTGCGCTTTCTTCTGATTCACAAAAAAAGTAATTTACGGGAACGTTTAGCTCGATCGCTAGCTTTTTTAAAGTTGCTAAGTCGGGCATATGGCGACCTGTTTCGTAATGATTCATTCTGCCACTGGCAGAGCTTGGATCCATCCCCATTTTAATACCTAACTCTTTTTGGCTTATTTTCATTCGCTTTCGAGCCTCTTTAAGACGCTCTGTAAAAAAGGATTTAACCTGCACCGTTGCTTCATCTTGGTAACTCTCACATTTAAATGATTGTCTAGTTTTTACATGAGCATGTATACTTAGGAATCCTAAGTTTATGGTGAGTAGTAAGGTTTAGCAATGAGTAAAAAAGCGAATATGAATGTATTTTTACATTTTCTTTTGGTAATCAAACAGATGAATAATTTCACTGTGACGCAAGCGAAAGAGGCATTATTGCGTGAACAATCTGAGTTTACTGATCCAGTAGAAACCCGAAAGTTTGTATATCGCCAATTAACTCGCAATGTTGCAAATGGACTTTTAAGACGAACCAATAAATTAAATAAGGGAGCTAAAGAGGTTATATATTCAACAACAGAGCTTTTTTCAAGTTTAGAAATCATTCCTACTTCAAGGCGAGGCAAAGTAAAACAAATAGATACTACAAATATTAGCGTTCCTGATATTTCGACCGAAACAGTTAAAGTTATTGAGTACCAAGAAGAACTTAAAAAAGATTTATTAACATACGAGATTGATTTAAATACTGTACTTGAAGAAGCTAAAGAGTATCAGCGCCTTTCTGCACGCTACCCTAAGCTGCAAGTACAGTTGCAGCTGCATCACACTCAAGCAAAGGAAAAGTCGATTAAATTACTTGGCAAAATAAATGCTTTGCAGACTTTATTGGGTAATAAAACAACAGAAAAACAACCATGTTAAGGGGTTGGCAAACAGCCTGCTTATCGGCAGTTAAAAAGCACTACTCTCAAAGCCATAAGCACTTTTTTTGTTTAGCTACACCAGGGGCCGGTAAAACTGTATTGGCGGCAGAAGTTGCAGCGTATTTATTTGAAACTAAGCAAATAGACTTTGTGATTTGCTTTTCACCCTCTAGTGAGGTGGCCAATGGTATTAGAAAGACGTTTGCTAAACGGTTAAATTGTAATTTTGACGGTGTTATTGGCTCAGTTGGTTGCTCGTATACTTATCAAAACATGCGCTTTTTTAATGACGACTACTGGAAGTTATTAAGGAACAACCGCGTGTTGGTGGTGTTTGATGAAATACACCATTGTGCTGGTTCGAGCATTGAGGATGCCAATGTATGGGGGCAAGATATTGTTAAAAATATTCAACAGCACGCTGCTTTTACGTTAGCGCTGACAGGCACACCTTGGCGCTCTGACCTTCTTCCTATCGCGCTGGCAACTTATAGCGACCCTGATAATAAAATAATATGTAATTACACTTACTCGCTGCAACAGGCGGTAAATGATGGCGTATGCCGTAACCCTAAAATTGTTTTAATTGATAATGAAGAAATTTCGGTAACAACCACGAAACAGGAAACCAAAACCTATAACTCATTAAAGTCTTTGCTAAAAGATCCATCGATTTCCTACCAGGATTTGATTAAGCACGAAGCTGTAATCAATTATATTATTGCTCAAGGAGTAAGTAAGCTCGCCACTATTAGCCAGCAGAATAGCAATGCCGCAGGGTTAATTGTGGCCTCTTCTGTTGAGCATGCAGAGCAGATAGTGACTGTACTCACCGACCTTTTTCATCAATCAGCAACCATAGTTACTTACAAAGAAAGCGATGCAGGCGATAGAATTAACCATTTTCGCTTTAGCAACACGCAATGGATTGTAAGCGTTGGAATGGTGTCGGAAGGTACTGACATACCTAGGCTGCAAGTGTGTTGCCATTTAAGCAGAGTTAAAACTGAGCTTTATTTCAGGCAAGTTTTGGGACGAATATTAAGAGTAAATAGTTCCCCAAACCAAGAAGCTTGGCTATTCACCCTCGCCGAAGAAACACTAACCACCTTTGCAAATAGAATTGACCAAGAGCTACCCGACACTTGCATATTGATAAGAAATAACGCCATAGCTAATGAGTATCTTGGAACAGAGAACCATAAAAAGACATACTCCACGCGGTCCGGTAGTCAGCCGGTTGCTGAAATTGATGATTTATTATTTTCATGGGGCAAAAATGGAGCAAATCAGCTGCAAACAGAGCCTCAGGAAGCAAGCTTTTTACAGGCCTTTGGCGGGTTTAGAGAGCGGGTGATAGAGACGTTTTTAGTAAGTTAATTTGAAGTAATTCACATCAGTTCAGAGAGTTTTAATTGTTAGGCTTAGGTTTCATCTGGCAGGCCGCTATGAGCGAGAAGCAGACGGTCAGATGAGTTACTTTTAACTTAGTAAGAAAAAAGTAAAATTTCTTCTTTTTTACATGTTTATATAAGCTATATGAAGCATACTATTTATAGCTGTTGATAACTTACACTGTTTGTTATTGACATAAGATAGGATATTTCCATCCTAAAATAGGGGAAGTGTCCTCTGGTAAGGCTGTTAGATATAAAGGGAGTTTATGAGTAAGTTGACACGAAATTTAATCATTGCCTTGATCAGCGGAGTAATAATAATTGTTACTCCGCTATTAATCGTTTTTACACCTCAACTTTCGGTTAATGTTAATGACTGGTCTGCTCTAGGTTCTTATGTCGGAGGATTATTATCTCCGTATATAGCTGCTTTAGCTTTACTGGGCCTTATTTCAACAATTAAGCAGCAAGCAAAGGAAGTATCAATACTTGAAAAGCATAACCAGTGTAACCAGCTTGAATTAATCATTCATAAAATTGAAAGTGATTTTAAAACTGACCTAAGCAATACAGAGCTTATTTTAGAAATTAATGGAAAAAAAATTGAAGGCTACTCATGTCTCGATGCATTGTGCAATATTGCATTCCCTGATTGGGGGGAAGTTATTCCCAACTTTGGCGACTTACGTGAGGGAGAAAAGTACGATTTAGAGGAGCAAAAAATCAAGTTGTTTGGGCTGTATGGTTCAGCCGGAGGTAACTTAAATCAACTTAGGATATATGTTGATAAACATGAAAAACTATCAGGTTCAAATACTTTATCTAAATACTACAAAAGAAAATATAAGACCCCATACAAAAGGTTATTAAATAAAGGTTTTATAACAAAGGATTGGGGATATTATACCCCAAAAGCGCCTAAATCCTGATTACACATTTCGTGTTAGGCAAGCATTACTAGTGTCCGCTCGTGGCACTTTTACGAAGCTCGGCTAAAAGCGAAGAGCGAACGGTCGGGTAAACTCGTTTTTGGACAAAAACGAGTTAGAGCCGGAGGGCGGATCTGTAAAATGTATAGTGATAACAACATCCTGCTAAGCCGCAGAAACGGAGTTGATTGTTTGATAGCTACCAGTACAATTAAGTATTTAGGAGCCTCATCACATAATTGCATTCCCCAGCCTTTATTTCTATGTAGGGCTAAATAAACTAATCAGTGTTTAAGGCTAAAGAGAATGTGATTTTTCTGTCACTAACTTCTGCACTTAATTGCGCATCAATTGCTTTACTAAGCGTTTTAGCGATTGATAACCCCAATCCAAAGTTATCATTCGATGTTCTTGAAGTGTCTTTTTGCCATAAAGGGTCAAATAATTGGTCTATATCATTATCACTCAAAGGTTCAATAAGGGAGTTAGTAACTGACAAAAATAAAAATTTTTCTTTTGAAATCATTGTCGAAACTAAAATTTTTGAATTTAGTGGGCTGTATTGTTTAGCGTTGTTAACTAAATTGCTAATAATTGATTCGAGGGCAAACAAGTTGCTTATAATTGCTGGTGCATTCTCATTCAACTCCAAATTTACACGCGATAAATCAGTGTTTTCTAAGACTCTGGTAATGACTTGATTTAAATCACAAGCATCTTGTTTGATTAGCTTACCATTACTGTATTTATGTAATAGCAATAAGTTCGACACGATATTTTTAAGCCGTAAACTTATTTTCAACGCTTCAGGCTTAAAATCCTCATTGAGCTCAATCTCATTTGGAAACCTGATAGCAACTTCTGCCATATTTATAAGTTCGGCAATGGGCGTTTTTATTTCATGGGCAATATCGGATGTAAGTCGCTTTTCCCTTAGGTAAAGTTGTCTATTCTCTTTAATAAAAGCATTTAAGCTTTCAACAATAGGCAAGAGCTCTTTAACTGGCTCTTGTATAAATATCTGTGAGCCTTCACTGGTAATACTTAACTGACTGATATCTTGGTTGAGTTTAATTAATGGCGCAAGTGATGTATCTATCGCCTTCCTGACAAATAATCGAATAAATACAATAACTGTAATTATGGTGACTATAAAAATAACGTCAATCAACCAAAGTACAAAATCAACTTCCTCAGAAGACGCTGCATAAGCTAAAGTCAGTGGCTCATCATTTGTTTTTTTATATGTGTCTACTGATATATTGTCTTTTTCTTGTGGTATAAAACGACTATAAAACACCCGACCATCTCGGCCATCAGATAATTGTATAGGGAGTATTTTTGACTCGCCAATTTCTAAGCTTTCATATGGTAGGTTTTTAACTTCAAATAAATCTAAACTTTTTGAGCGGGTAAAAACACTTTCTTTGCTCCATAATTGAAAGTACTCAGGCTCTATTTCCCCTTCGAACTCGGGCAAAAACTCACTAGAAAAGTTAAACGAAAAACCTTCATTAGTTTTATGTACTAAGGTCATTAACATACCTGCTTTGGATTGCAGGCTGCGATCAAACTCATTATCTATCCAACTATCAACAGCAATGTCGGTTGCCAACAAAATGCATAAAACAAAGCTAGTTATAGTTACCGAAAGTGTAACAACTAATTTACTGCGAATAGATTTCATTATTGTCCTTGTACAATATAACCAAAACCACGTTTGGTCTGAATTGGCAGCTCCCCTCCTGCAACTCTTACTTTTTTGCGAGCAGATGATAAATGGGCTTCAATCGAGTTCTTTGATATCAAATCATATTGCCCTGCAAGGTAGGTACTTAGCTTTTCTGCACTAAACACTTTATTTTGATTGCTAAATAAACATTCGACAATTTTGTACTCGTTGGGTGTTAAGTCGATAACATTGTCAGCAACTTTTAGCAGTTTTAACTGTAAATTCAGTGCTAAATTATCAATAGTTATGATATCACTCATCATCTTCAATCCTCCACGGCGCATTAAATTTAGCAGTCGAGCGTGGAGCTCATCAAATGAAAAGGGTTTAGTCAGATAATCATCCGCTCCTGTTAAAAGCCCTAAAACACGGTCTTCAGGTTCTTGCTTAGCTGACAAAATTAAGACTTTAGAATCAAGCTGTTTGGTTCTTATGGTTTGCAATAAAGTAATACCATCGATACTCGGTAACATAATATCAAGTATTATAAGCTCATACTCACCTGTCATCGCCATACTCAGCCCTTGTGCACCATCACCGGTGTCATCAACCGCAAAGCCTAGATTTGCTAAGCCAATTCGTAAACTACGCCTTAGTGACGCTGAATCTTCAATTATTAATAACTTCATGTGTTACTCATTCACCTGAAATGCATCTTCATCATTAGGTTACGCCATATAGCTTAAGTTTTACTTAAGACTTGCTTAAGTTTCCATAGTTTAGCCAATATTAAGTTTAGACTCAGGATTTCTTAAGTTTCGGTTTTTAGTATTGCTGCAATTATTAAGATCGAGCACAACTATGACAGCAAATACTTCCGTTTTAAAACCCTTGTTGCGTTTTACTATTATATTGATATCAATCTTTATAACTTCCCGCATTGCTTTATTGTTTTGGCAACATTCAAGATTAAATGATGGTGATATTTGGCCGATCATATCAGGAGCAATCAGAATAGACTTAAGTAGCATTGGATACTTAGCAACTATTGGGGTTTTTATACTGATACTACATGTAGTTGCACGCCCTAAAACAGAGCTTTTCCAGCGTATTTTTACACTTTACGGTAGCTGCGTTGTAACTGTAATTGTTATTGTTGAAGCATCAACACCTGCATTCATCAATCAATATGATGTAAGGCCTAACCGATTATATATTGAATACCTTGATTACCCACAAGAAGTCTTCTCAATGTTAGTGCATGGCCATCTTTTTGCAATGTTAAGTACATTGCTTTTGGCCTCGTTAACAAGCGTTTATAGCTATCGCCTTTTATGCAGAGCATTCACACAACCACCGTCACTGAAAAAAGCATCCAATTTACCCATTCTAATGGCTGCTTTAATAATCTGCTTATTTGCTGCTAGAGGTACATTAAATCACCGACCGCTTAACCCTGCATTAGTCTATTTTTCTCAAGATTCACTAGTAAACTCACTTGTTCTTAACTCCACTTACAGTGTTGCGTTTGCGCTGAAAAACATGGGTAACGAAAAAAGTGCCAGTAATTTGTATGGCACAATGCTTCGTCAACAAATTATAGATACGGTCAAAAAGGCTTCTTATCGAAAACAGTTTGTCGTTGGAAATATTCCAACCTTGGCGCACAACAAGCCTTTTGTGTCTGGTGTTAAAAAAAACTTAGTTATAATACTTGAGGAAAGTTTAGGTGCCCGATTTGTTGGAGAACTTGGTGGGTTAGATATTACGCCCGAACTTGATAAGCTATATCAACAAGGGTGGGGGTTTGACAACCTTTATGCTACGGGCACGCGCTCCGTAAGAGGTATTGAAGCAATTACTACAGGTTTTACACCATCACCATCTCGCTCAGTAGTTAAACTATCTAAATCGCAGCATAACTTTTTTTCACTAGCGGATGTATTCAGTCAAGAAGGTTACAAAACACAGTTTATCTACGGCGGTGAAAGCCATTTTGACAATATGAAAAGCTTTTTTCTAGGAAACGGGTTTAACGATATTGTTGACATCAACCATATTGATAATCCCCAATTTATCTCCTCTTGGGGGGTAAGTGATGAGGACTTATTCAATCAAGCAGATAAAGAACTGACTAAATTAAGTAATTCGACAGAGCCATTTTTTAGTCTTGTATTTACTTCTAGTAATCACGATCCGTTTGATATACCACAAGGCAAAGTATCGCTACCCAAAGGACATAACCCTGAAAACTATAAGCGTGATCTTGCAATTAAGTATGCCGATTACGCACTAGGTAAATTTATAAATAAAGCAAAAACACGGTCGTACTGGGAAAACACCGTATTTTTGGTTGTAGCAGACCATGATGTGCGTGTTTTTGGCTCTGAACCTGTCCCTTTGAAGTCTTTTCATATACCAGCTGTTATTTTAAACAGCGATATGAAAAGTAAACGCGATCCAAGACTCGTTAGTCAAATTGATCTACCTGTTACTTTGATGTCACTTTTAGGAATTGACCAAGCAACCCCTATGCTGGGCTTTGATCTGACTAAAAGTTATCCAGTTGAACGCGCAATGATGCAGTACTACGACAATTTTGCATACCTAGAAAATGATCGCGCTGTCATCCTAATGCCAAATCAACAAACCAGCTATTGGCGCTATAACAAACAAACCAAAATACAAGAAAAAAATGAACAGCTAAACGTTGATCAAACGTTGGCTGAAAAAGCACTAGCTCATGTGTTATTTAGCAACTTAGCTTACACCGAGCAGCTTTATCGTTTAGCTGATAAAAGTAGTGATAAGGAATAACTATGAAAATTGCTTTTAAAAGATTTTGTATTTCGTCTTGGCAAGTAAGTTACAGCCAATTTGTTTGCTTAGTTTCAATGTATATCGTTATCGCATTTAATGGCTTGTTTTTATACAATACTTTTATGGCTGCAACACAGTCAGGGCATATAAATTGGCTTTTTATCGCGTCGGTCCCTTTATTGCTTTTCTCATTGACTGTTTTAGTTTTAAGTTGGTTGTCCTTAATTACTTTTGTTAAAGCTATACTTCTATTTAGTGTTTTAGTTTGCTCATTGTTGTTTTATTCAACACTTAATTATGGCGTTATTTTTGACAAGAGCATGTTACAAAATATTGTTGAAACAAATTCAGGTGAAGCATTTTCATACTTGAACTTTCAGCTTGTGTTATTTATTTTTTTATTGGGGATTGTACCTACTTACTTATTTTCCAAGTTCACAATTATTGGGAGTTTTAGAGTTCGTTTAAAAAGTTTTACGAAGCTAAATCTATCAGCTTTGCTCTGTTGTGCCTTAATCGCTGTACCCTTTTATAAAGAGTACGCTTCTGTTGGCCGCAACAACCGACAGCTAACAAGTTATATCACCCCGTTTGCATTCTATACAGCAAGTTATAAATACCTGAGGGATAATTACTTTTATCCACCATTACCTTTCAAGGTACTCGATAACTTGCCCACTTTAAAAAATAAAACGAGCACCTCGCTAACTGTAATGGTTGTCGGGGAAACAGCTCGGGCGGCTAACTTTTCACTACAAGGCTATAGTAGAGCAACGAATACTTATACTCCCAAGTTAGGCGTAAAGTATTTTAGTGATGTTTCATCGTGTGGAACGGCAACGGCTATTTCAGTCCCCTGTATGTTTTCACGACTGAACCGCAAAGAATATGATTCTCGGCTTGCTAGTAGTCAAGAAAATGCTCTAGACATTATTCAGCGTAGTGGTGTTGAAGTAACATGGATTGATAATAACAGCAGCTGTAAAGGAGTGTGTGCTCGCATCAAATCAGACAACATTGAGCCGAATAAAGAACATCCGTTATGTGATGGTCATTACTGTTTTGATGAAATATTAGTTACGAAACTAGCAGACAAGATAGCGACTAGTAACGCTAAACATAAATTGGTTGTTCTACATATGATAGGTTCACATGGACCAACTTATTATCGTCGTTATCCTGAACACGAAAGTTTGTTTAAACCTGATTGCTCTCGAAGCGATATTCAGAACTGTAGTACAACTGAACTAACAAACACATATGATAATACTATCGCATACACAGATAAGGTGTTAAGCCAGTTGATAAAAGTATTACAAGCAAGTAACGAAACAAAGAAGTCACTCCTATATGTGTCAGATCACGGTGAGTCACTTGGTGAGAAAGGTTTATACCTTCACGGGTTTCCATATGCATTAGCACCAAGCGAGCAAACCCATATTCCAATGATTTTTTGGAGTAATAAACTCGCTAACTCTAAATTTAATCATTGTATTGAGTTACAACGCTCAAAAGTATTTTCACACGACAATATTTTTGACACTTTACTTGGCTTAACTCAAGTAAGCAGCAGTCAATACCAACCTGAATACGATATTTTTAACGCCTGTAAGGCCCTAAGTCTATAAAGAGAGTTTCCAATGCAATTTGATAGTGCAAATAAGCCGTCAGGTATTAATCGAGTAGTTTTAGCTTTTAAAAATTCACAGCGTGCATTTAAATGGCTTGCTAAAAATGAAGCTGCTTTTAAACAAGAGCTTTTTTTACTCGCTTTATCGCTAATTATTATTTCGATTTGGCAGATAGGTATTTACGAAAAGGTCATGCTACTAATCTCTGTTTTATTTGTGATATTCGCAGAGGTTGTTAATACAGCAATAGAAGCAACAATAGACAGAGTTGGCTTAGAGATTCATCCATTGTCAGGTCTCGCTAAAGATTTAGGCTCCGCAGCAGTATTAATTGCGCTATTGATAAGTTCATTCGTCTGGATTTCTGTATTTATAAGCTATATTGGTTATTTTTAAAATTTATCCAATCTCAATGATCGCTTATCGCTTATCGCTTATCGCTCATTTGCGACCGTCGCCTAAACTCGTTTTGGGGCAAAGGCGAGTTAAATACATAACCCGCCTCTGGACAAAAATGAGTTATGACGAATGCGTGCTTTGTGCCAATAGCCGCCGTTGCCAGTATTGTATCCACTAAGTATTTTTTAGGTCTATTTTACACCCAAATCTTTCTTTGCATTACTTACCACAACATCAATACATTTCTCAGCAGCTTCTCTAATGCCTCCAATGCGAAAAGCAGAATTATATTCACGCTCTGCCGAAAAAAACTCATTATTAAATTCGAAAATGGCGTCGTATGATACTTTGTTTAATAGAAGCACTCCTAAATTAACCTGTGCTTGTAAATGCGATCTTGCTTCAAGAAACTTTGTTTCGTTAGTTTTTAGTTGTTCGACAGTGTAACTAACTTCTTTAAAATCGACATCTATCTGAATATCGCAATAAATAATTAAACTATTCAACGCTGCTATTGTATCCAAATAACAAGATGATTTATTATCCCACCATTTTGCTGTACGGTACTTCTTTAGGGCTAAATAAACTGATAAATACGCGGTGGGTACAGCAACAAAAATTGATGTTAATAATCTTTCTATTGTGATGAATTCTTCCATTACTTATTCCCCCTACTCCTTCCATAACAGATAGTGAAAGCGCAGACTCGACCATACAGCCACGAAGTGGCGATGGTTGCTTAATTGGGGTAACTAAAATTGATTGACGACGTCTTTCTAATTTAGTTACCACTTTTCAAAAGATCTCATTTTATTAAGAGCGAGTAGACAAGTATTAAAGGAGGAATGGCTCCACACCATTTAAAATTTGACGCACTAGATATTTTGGAATAAGCATCACTCGGCTTTGTTTGCCTGAAAATTTCATTTCAAACCCCGAGTCTTTTTTAGTTATCAAGTACGAAATAGGAATATTAACTCCAACTGTTTCGTAGTGTACACAACCGTAAGAACTACATTTAGCATCCGAATCAATTTTTAGCGTTTTATATAGATTGGAATCCTCATCATAAGCACGATCTATTGTTGCCCAATCGCTGAATCCCAGTTTGACATATAATTGAACAGTATCATCTACCAATTTGTTTGTTTTTAAATCCCCAAATGCCCTAAACATTCTTAGATTATTGTCGTAATAAGGTAGTGTATAATCAAGACCTTGAAACGATATGCCTGTAATTGTTAGGGTGTTGTTAAACTTGTCTTTTTCAATATTGACAGGTTGCATTTCCAATTTTCTATGGAAATCTTCACCGTACATATTTTTATAATCTTGCTCACCTAATGAGTTGCCATCCTTTCGAGTTATAATTCTATCTGGCTCATAGGAATGCCCTTTCCCAATATAGGCTAATTGACAACTCTTATTAACAACTTGTAATAACCTGCCATCGTCTTCAGAAGTAACAAATAATTCGCCTTGAATTAAGCGAGTCCTCTCAGTAATATTATCTTTTGTGCAACTTGAATTATCAGCAGTGCATTTCGTGACTATGCCCGTATATTTAAATCCATCTTTTAGGCTTTCAAAATATTCATTTCTTTGGAGTACGAGAGCTTTGAGGTTGTTCATGTACAAATCTCTAGAGAAATAAACATCGTCATCTGAAAAGAGATTTTGATCTGGGCCTAAAGCATACACCTCCCCCTTGATACTATCGAAATCACACACTTGATTTGTTTTAGAATTGGTGTTGCTGGTGTAAGTTTGAAGTGGAGGAGCGGTCGAACCGCATCCCGATAAAACTAATATTGTAATACAAAATTGTAGTGTCTTTTTCATTATCTAGTCCTTTATTTAAAGTTGATGTACTGGCTTATTATGTATGACTTGTTGTCCCCCCCCCTGTGTCAAAGCAATTGTCATCCCTAAAGTTGCGCTGATTCTGATTTACTACGTACTAATTTTATTATCAATGAAAGTGACTGATTGTACAGTTATTGCCACTCTAGCTTAACCAAACTTTTGAATTGAGATAAGAAGATTAAAAAAGGAGAACTAAAGAAATGAACATGAGAATTGAAAAGTCCGTTTACTAAAGACGCCATTTTTAGACACTAAATCTTTGTTTACTACAAATAGATTGCAGCATGGAATGCCTGCCCTATAAAAAGTTACCATGCTAATAAATCACTTGTCAACTAATTGAAGTGTTCATCCGAGCAATTTCACTCATATCGATTTAGCTGCATTAAGTAAGAAGGATAAAGATAAAAAACAAACAGCTTTCGTCAATGCCTCCAGTTCGCTCTAGGCGGACTTCACCAAAGTGCCAATTGCGGACGCTCATAACCTTAGTCACTTGTTATGTTCCGTAGTGGATCAATTCGGCCCTAAGTTCTAACATTGAACTACAGAAATCCTCAGCCAAACTAACAGTGTCAGAGGAATACTTTAGCCAATGGTCAACCATCTCAGGATGTCGCCTTCTTATTTCATTGATGTCAATATATTCGTAACCACCAATAAGGCCAGCTGACTGCTGACCAAAGTGACGAATTAGTTTGTTAGCTTTACTAAGAATATCAGACCTCAGCTTCTCTAACTTTTGATCTGAAAATTTAAATAGAGGGTCTTCAGCACGATGAAATAGTTGGTAAAACGGGTTAATAACTTCTTCTTTTACAAATTTCTGAAAGTGTTCATTCTTTATAAGCAAAATGGTTTCGTAAGAAAATATTTCATTGATCTCTTTTAGTAATTTTCGATCATGCTATGTAGCCGTAGCCATCACTGGTGTCGGATGAGCAACTTTAGATAGCAGCTCTTTGTACTTCCTTAGATCCATTCTTGAAATAGTGCCCATATGTGCAAGTTTATGATGCTTGTCACACAACACAGCTAAATTTTCGGGGTCATTATTTTCTCTATTATCATCAATATGATGAACTTCAACAATATGTTCATTACAGTGCTGGACAATGCAACAATGGCCAGCCTCTGTCATCACTTGTCTTTTAACCTCTGCTGGGATGTGAGGTCTTCCCTTATCATACGTCATAAATATTCTTACTTGATTATTGAAAATTTGAGGAGCATTGTCCTGCTGAAATGACTTGTTATGTAGCTACGTTGTATATCCCCAATTTCATTTGAGAAGAGCTTCTAAAGTATTTTTATCATTAACTTGTGTAAATTCTTTAATATTTATGGATAAAAACTCACAACCTTTTTTGTCTTTACGGCTGTCCCCATTATCTATAGCCTTTTGAGCACTAATCCATAACCAGTTCCCTTCTGATCTATGATCAATATAAGCAAACCAAACAGGGATTTTGAAAAGTTTTGAAAATTCAAGATAAGGTGAGTCTACTTTTGTCGTATCTAAAGATAAGTACACTTCATTATTATTAGAATAAAAACCACGATTTTTAACATCCACAAATATTGATTCTTTTGACGCCGATGCCATCAAAAAGTCTGGTCTTTTTACTTTTAAATCAAAAACATGAGCAAAACTCTCTTTGGACTGCTCGATAAAAATAAAGGGGAAGCTATTTTCATTTAACCATTCAGTAAATAATTTTTCACCATCAATACCTTTCTGTTCTTCAT
>OJEW01000191.1_pt1 | contig 13841 bp, 8 predicted proteins | sample 1593861 | NCBI WGS metagenome assembly OJEW01 (sample SAMN05416806, study PRJEB24817) | seawater metagenome | isolation source: Sea water | place: Canada:Atlantic | collected 2013-11
GTATTCAAGGAATAGCTGGGCAGTTTGTTAAACAAATTCGTGGTAGTTATTCCGCCGTAGTTGGTTTGCCGTTATATGAAACTGCACAATTACTGTCGACATTCGGCGTACATTCTTCAATGACAAAAAACTAAACGGGAAACAACATGAGCGGTGAATTACTTATCAATGTTACACCAAGCGAAACCAGGGTAGCATTAATCGAAAACGGTTCACTGCAAGAAGTTCATATTGAACGTGAAGCTCGTCGTGGCTTAGTAGGTAATATATACCTAGGTAAAATTATTCGTGTATTACCTGGTATGCAAGCCGCGTTTGTTGACATCAATTTAGGTAAAGCTGCTTTTCTGCACGCCTCAGATATCAATTCTAAATTAATTTTAAATGAAGAACATAATAGCGATCAGGTGCCAGACATTAGAAACTTGGTTCACGAAGGGCAATATATTGTTGTACAAGTTGTTAAAGATCCACTAGGTACCAAAGGCGCAAGGTTAACAACCGATATTACTATTGCAGCACGATATTTAGTTTTAATGCCCGATGCTAGCCATGCCGGTATATCACAACGTATAGATGATCCCGCTGAGCGTAATCGTTTAAAATCAATTGTTACGCCGTATTGTGGCAAAAACCATGGCTTTATTGTCAGAACAGCGGCTGAAGGCGCAGGTAAAGATGAGCTAGAACACGATGCTGAGTTTCTTCGTCGTGTGTGGGCAAAAGTCATTGAACGAAAAGAACGTAAACAAACCAAAGATCCTATTTATCAAGATTTATCTTTAGCATTTCGCATGTTAAGAGACTTTGTTGGCGTTTCGCTTGAACGTATTCGGGTTGACTCAAAACTCACTTATGAACAATTAGTTGAATTTACCACTGAGTTTGTCCCTAATCTAACTGCTGTACTCGAATATTACCCTGGCGAACGGCCAATTTTTGATTTGTTCGATGTTGAAAACGAAATACAACGTTCGCTGCATCGTAAAATAGAATTAAAGTCAGGCGGTTCGTTAATCATAGATCAAACCGAAGCTATGACTACCATAGACATAAACACTGGCGCTTTTGTTGGGCATCGTAATTTAGAAGAAACCATTTTTAATACTAATATTGAAGCAACACAAGCCATTGCTCGCCAACTTAGATTAAGAAATCTAGGTGGTATTATTATTGTTGATTTTATAGATATGCATGACAAAGAACATCAACGCCGTGTTTTACATAGCTTAGACGTTGCCATGTCAAAAGATAATGTGAAATACAGCATATCTGGATTTTCTTCGTTAGGACTAGTGGAAATGACCCGAAAACGTACGCGTGAAAGTTTAGAGCATATTTTATGCGCAGAGTGTGACGTTTGTCATGGCCGAGGTTATATGAAAACCGTTGAAACGGTTTGTTTTGAGATTTTACGAGAAATTGTGCGAGTAAATCGCGCTTATGATGCAGATAAATTTATTGTTTATACCTCAGCTTCAGTCAGTGAGTCACTTGAGAATGACGAATATCATAACCTAGCCGAGCTTGAAGTATTCATTGGTAAGCAAATTAAAGTACAAACAGAAAACATGTATAATCAAGAGCAGTTTGATGTGGTAATGATGTAGCTATAACTGACACTTCACAAGCAGTAATCAAGTCAATTTAAGTAAAGTAAGGTATGGCAAAAACGTAATGAGTGTTTCCACGGTGCTAAATAGATGGCTTAAACGTCTGTATAAACTACTTGCAGTATTGTTAGTAGTTTTTGCCGTGTTAATTAGTACATTACGCTTATTTTTACCCTACGCGCATAATTATCGTGAAGATGTTGAAGATTTCTTAAATAATAGTTACAACAGCAATATATCAATTGGCTCATTAGCTATGGGTTGGGGCAAGTCAGGCCCGACATTAATTAGTAGGCAAGTTGAGCTTTTAGCCGATAATAATAGTCAAATTTATATTGATAGCTTAGCGGTTGAACTCGATTTTTGGCGCAGTATACGAACAAGGCAATGGGTAACACAAGACTTTGTTATTTCAGGTGTCGAGTTAGAATTTGAGCAGCTAGCCTTAGCAGATTCTGACGAAGAACTTGATGATGAAAAAGCCAGTGAAGATAGTCTACTTGACTCACTTTCGGTTATCTTTCTCGAGCAAATTTCTCGTTTTTCTATTCGCGATAGTCATGTGCTTTATCGCACATCGTCTGGTGTACGCGCTTTTACCATAAATGAATTGTTTTGGGTTAACAAAGATAACCGCCATCGAGCGAATGGTACGGTTATTGTTGATGGGCTTAGCTCAAATAACCTAAAGGTCTTATTAGACTTTAAAGGACCTAAGTTTGATAGATTAAGTGGCCAAGCTTACCTTGAAGCTAACGAAATTGATATTACTCCATGGTTGGACCGAGTTTTAGCCATTAAAGATACTAATACACATTCCGCCATTAATTTTAACGCATGGTTAACCGTTAACGCGGGTCAAACTGAACTTATTCAGTTTACCTTAGGTAAAAATGAAATTATTTGGCAACATCAAAACAAGGCGCAAACTTTTGAAGCTGTTGGTGGTGATATTCAAATAAAGGTGTCTGAATCATTAGCATTTAGCGCGGTAACATCGCCAATTACCGTGAAAAGAAACGGCGTAGAAACCAATAAAATATCATTAACAGCCAATGCGAATGGTGAAAACATTAATGGCTATATCAATACCATAGAACTTGCCAGTTTTGAGGGGATATCACCACTTTTATCCGATGATGTGGGTCTAGAGAAATTACTCTTTGATCTTGACGCCGTTGGTCGAGTTGAAGATATATACTTTCGCACTAATGCCAATGACACGGCATTTACCGCAAGCTTTAATGATATTGATAGTCATTTCAGTCAAGGTATACCTGGAATTGATAATGTCAGTGGCGAGCTTGTTTATGCCAATAATCAACTGCAAATATCGCTAAATGCAGTTGATGGGGCGCTTCATTTTGATAAACACTTTAAATATCCTATTCCATATACGCGCTTACGTAGTTTGATCAATGCTAAATTTCTAGCTGATGGCTGGCAGCTTTCGGTAGAAGATATTGCATTTACGTCATCACAAATATCGTTAACAGCTGACCTAGCCGTAAATAGTGTAAAAGATGAACCTGCGAGCATGGCATTGTTAGCCAGTGTGAGTAAAGGCGATGCTAAATTTGCGGAATACTTTTATCCGCATTTATTGATGGGTGATAACTTAGTTAACTACCTCAACGGTGCTATTATCGAAGGAAAAGTTAACCAAGCATTGGTTTTATTTAATGGTCCGCTACAAAGCTTCCCATTTAATAACAACGAAGGTATTTTTGTTGTAGATGCAGAATTAGCAGAAAGCACCTTTAGGTTTGATCCTGAGTGGCCAGCAATAGAAAACTTTTCAGCTAACCTTAATTTTACCAATAATAGTATGCTCATTACCGGCCGCGAAGGCACGTTAACGGGTATTGATGTTACCGGTGTTGAGGCCGCAATTGCTGACTTAGCCGGTGAAGGTGTATTAACCGTAGATGCCAGTTTTACACAAACACAGCCGCAATTAGTTAGGCAATTAATGAACGCTAGCCCAATGCAGGATTCGGTTGGAGCAACCTTAGACCAAGTGATTGTTTCGGCGCCTATCGATGGCGACTTTTCATTAATACTGCCCTTAGCAGCACCTGAAAATGTAATAGCGAAAGGCCATGTAGATTTTAAGAATAATGCCGTGGCACTGCAAACGCCAGCAATGAACTTCAAACAAGTTAACGGTCGCCTTGACTACCATAATGATAAAATAACAGCGACTGGCGTTAAGCTTGATTGGCGAGGTATGCCATTAACAATTAATGTAACAGCACAGCAAAAATCTGAACTTTATAACGTTAACATTGAAACGTTAGGCCAATGGCAAACCGAGCAGTGGCAAGCGCAATTACCTGAAGAATTGATTAAATATGTTAATGGTAAAGTCGCTTGGCAAGGCATGCTTGAGCTTGAGTTTATTGGCGAACAATTTTTTTATGACTATAAAATCAGCCCTAATTTAGATGATGTAGCGCTGGCGTTGCCATTACCCTTTAGTAAAGCTGCAGAGCAAGCCATTACAGTTAATTTACATGCTTTTGGCGATGACAAAAACAGCACTATCAATGCTAGAGTAGGCAACAATATTAACTTTTATGGCTTACTGGAGCACCAGAAACAGCAGTTTTCATTAGCGCATTTGGTCTTAGGTAAGCAACAATCTTGGCTGCCTACACAAGGGTTTAATATAACGGCGGATTTAGTGGATGCTGATTACCAAGAATGGCAGCCATTGGTAGTAGATATACTGTCAGCAGTAAATGCTGAGGCAAGTGAACCGAATTTAGCTAAGCCACCATCAAATAACTTAGCCAGTGTTGAAGTAACTCAAGCAAGTTTGTTTTCTATCCCTGAAAAGATACACGGACAAGTAGCAAACTTAAATGTTTATGGGCATAACTTTCAAGAAATTAACTTTGATTTTGTTCCTCAACCAAATTGGTGGCTACTGGACATTAATGCCAAAGAACTTAGAGGCTCAGCCAAGTTTTATCCTGACTGGTTATCGCAAGGAATAGATATAGATGCTGACTTTATTCACTTAATTACCACTCAGCCTGAAATCGGGCCAGCAGCAAACATCGACAATACGCGTGAAGATATTGCGCAGAACACTGCTGTGACACAAGCCGATAGTCTAGAGAGTAGTAAGCCAAAAGCAAATATTCCCACAGCGGATACTGAAAATACTCAAGCAACAACCAATGCTAATTCAGACGGAGAAGTATTGAGCGCTGCTCCACAAACGCCTCCCACTATTATCGACCAAGAGAGTAATGCAGAAATATTTACCGCCTTCCCGCCATTGAAGGTTGCCTGTGCTAGTTGTAAATTTGATAACTTTGACTTTGGAGAGGTTAACTTCACTATAACGCGTGAGAATAACGACACACTGCTACTGAATAACTTTAAAGCGGACAGGGATAAAAGTAGCCTTGTTTTTGATGCGAAGTGGCAACTAAATAGCAGCCAATCTATTACCTCAATTAAAGGCAGTTTAGCGACGAATAACGTTGCACGTGAAATTGAAAATATAGGCTTAGTGTCGATTATAAAAGACAGTGGGGTAAATATGGATTATGACCTTACTTGGCAAGGCGGCCCACATGACTTTGCCATGGCAACACTTAACGGAGCATTATCTACAAGCTTTAATGATGGCTATTTAGCTGATGTTGATGATAAAGGCGTTCGTATATTTTCATTTTTAAGCCTGCAGTCGTTGGTGCGTAAGCTCAGTTTCGACTTTAGAGATATTTTCAGCGATGGCATGTTCTATAGTGAACTAAAGGGTGATTTCTCTTTAAAAGATGGCGTAGCTTATACCGATAATGTCTTAATGAAAGGTGCCGCTGGCGACTTAAGTGTTGTCGGTAATACCAACCTAAATAATAGCGAATTAGACTACCGGATGACTTATAAGCCAAATTTAACTTCTAGTTTGCCCGTGCTAGCTTGGATAGCGACTTTAAATCCAGTAACATTTTTAGCTGGTGTTGCACTTGATGAAGTGATCACATCTTCAGTTATCGCGGAAATAAATTTCGAAGTAACAGGTAACTTGGATGAACCACAGTTTAAGCAAGTGAGCAGAAAAAACAAAAACATTAGTGTTGGCAAATCATCACCACCTAAAATAGTCGATAAGTTGCCAGAGAGCGATACTGGTTTATCTGGCTCAGAAAATCCAATAGAACCTAATCCTGAAAGTGATAACTTTGATGGATCTTGAACATGGCAGTAAAGTAATGCAAATTTGTGCAATTCAAATGACCTCAAGCACTAAAGTCGATGACAATATTAGTGATATCGAGCAACAATTATTAACCCTAGAACAGGCTGAACAACAATTAGTTGTTTTACCAGAATGCTGTTTATTTTTTGGGGGTAAAGACCTAGCTCAATTAACCTTAGCGCAAGAGCATCAAGCAAAAGGTAGTTTAAGAGTAAAACTTGCCGCACTAGCAAAAAAATATAATGTTTTTTTAGTGGCTGGTAGTATTCCTGTGTTATCTAATGTTGCTGATAAATTTACCAATACTTGTTTTGTTTTTTCTCCTGATGGAGAAGAACTCACCAGTTATGATAAAATTCACTTATTTGATGTTGCGGTAGCAGACAACGAAAAAAATTACTGTGAATCTCGCTACGCTAAAGCGGGCGACCATGTTAGCGTAGTTAATGTTGCTGGTGTTAAGGTCGGCTTGTCTATTTGCTATGATTTACGCTTTCCTGAATTGTTTCGACAATTATCTCAGCAGGGAGCAAAAATTATTACCGTACCTAGTGCCTTTACCCGTGTAACTGGTGCTGCGCATTGGCAAACATTATTACAAGCTCGTGCAATTGAAAATCAAGTTTATATTATTGCTGCAGGTCAAGAAGGCGTGCATTTAAATGGCCGTGAAACTTGGGGCCACAGTATGATTATTAGCCCTTGGGGCGAAATCTTGACCCAGCTAGATACGGGTAAAGGTATAATTTGTGCTAAATACCAAGCAGAAGAATTAGACAAGGTGCGTAAAGCTATGCCTGTTGCCACTCATAATCGTTTTAAAAATAAGTTGATGTCGTATGAATAATGTTGAGACTGAGCTCTTAGCCAATAGTAAAATTGATGAAAGTATGTTGATGGATACCTTGGATAATATCTTCCAACGTAAAATTGATTTAGCCGATTTATATTTTCAATCTAGCAGTCATGAGTCTTGGATGTTAGAAGATGGTATTGTCAAAGAAGTTTCCTATAACATTGAACGTGGCGTAGGTGTTCGCGCTATTTCAGGTGAGAAAACGGGCTTTGCCTACTCAGATGATATTTCTCCAGCGGCATTAAAAAAAGCTGCCGATGCTGCTAAAGGTATCGCTATTGCCGAAAAATCTGCACGAGTACAGGTTTTTGATGGCAAAACAATGCAACAAAACCCAATGCTTTATAACGTTATGGATCCGTTGGCAAGCTTACCCCAAGAGCAAAAAATTACGCTTTTGCATGAAGTAGAAGCACATGCCCGTAGTGTGGATAAACGTGTTAAACAAGTTATTGTTAGCTTATCAGGTGTATACGAGAAAATATTAGTCGCCGCTAGTGATGGTACTTATGCCACTGATATTCGACCATTAGTACGACTTAATTGTTCTGTATTAGTTGAAGAAAATGGTAAACGAGAGCGTGCTAGTTCAGGTGGCGGTGCACGTACAGACTATAGTTATTTCTTTGAGTTAGACAATAACAAACCACGCTATTTAGCTTATGCTGAAGAGGCGGTAAGACAAGCGTTGGTTAACCTAATTGCTATTGATTCTCCAGCCGGCTTAATGCCGGTTGTACTTGGCGCAGGTTGGCCTGGTGTTTTATTGCATGAAGCCGTAGGACATGGCTTAGAAGGCGATTTTAACCGTAAAGGCTCTTCTGCGTTCTCGGGTAAAGTAGGTCAAAAAGTTACTTCTGACTTATGTACTATTGTTGATGATGGCACTATGGCTAATCGTCGTGGTTCAGTCAGTATTGATGATGAAGGTACGCCGGGACAATATAACGTATTGATTGAAAAAGGCGTGTTAAAAGGCTACATGCAAGACAAACATAACGCAGGCTTAATGGGCGTTAAACCCACAGGTAATGGTCGTAGAGAATCTTATGCCCACTTGCCTATGCCACGTATGACAAACACTTATATGCTGGCAGGTGAACACAAACCTGAAGATATTATTAAGTCAGTTAAGAAAGGTATTTACGCCCCTAACTTTGCTGGTGGGCAAGTCGACATTACCTCAGGTAAGTTTGTTTTTACTAGCTCAGAAGCTTATTTAATAGAGAATGGCGAAATTACTTCACCTATAAAAGGGGCGACCTTAATTGGTAGCGGCCCTGAAGCAATGAAAAGTGTCAGCATGGTCGGTAATGACTTAAAGCTTGATGCCGGGGTGGGTGTTTGTGGTAAAGACGGACAAAGCCTTCCTGTAGGCGTTGGGCAGCCAACCTTGAAAATTGACGAAATGACTGTAGGCGGTACACAGTAAATCAATAAAACTTACTGCGAACTTCTTTGATTTAATCTACTTTTTGAGAAGGCTTTAGTTGAATGACTTTAGTTGAATGACTTTAGTTAGTGCATAGATTAGAGCATAGGTTAGTACATAGCTTAGTGCGCAAGTTAAGTCATAAGTTAAGTCATAAGCTAAGTCAGCTATATTCCTAATCGCTATTTCGCCACGGTTAAGTAACGCACAAAAAAAAGCCCATAAGGGCTTTTTTTTTGTGGTTTTGCAGTGAAGTCAGTGCAGTTTATTTCAAGCGTATACCGTTTGCTTCTATGGTGATTTTACCATTTTTCATTAAGTTACCTACCGTAGCTTTAAAGGTCTTTTTACTTACCCCTAAAACTCGTTTAATCAATTCAGGATCACTTTTATCATGCAACGGACTAAAGCCGTCATTTTCAGCAATATGAGCTAACAATTTTTCACTAAAGTCTTTTACTTTACCCTCGCCAGGGCGAGTTAACGAAAGATCAATACGGCCGTCTTCTCGAACTTGCTTAATATAACCTGTAATTTTCTTACCTGTACGTAATGGTTTAAAAATTTCATTATCGTATAGTAAGCCCCAATGCAGATCATTAATAATAGCTTTAAAGCCTAGATCTGTTTTAGAAGCGATGGTTAATTTAACTTTATCCCACTTTTGATATTCTGCTGGCCAAATATCAATAAACTTGTCTAGCTTACTTGAAGCAACTAAGCGATCAGTTGTTAAATCGAGAAATATTCTCACTAGGTAATATTTTCCCACTTCCATTTCGCTATGTTGTTGGTTGTATGGAACAAGTAAGTCTTTTGGTAACCCCCAATCAAGAAAGGCGCCCATTTTGTTTACTTGGCTAACTTTTAACGACACAAATTCGTCAACTTCAGCAAAAGGTTTTTCGGTTGTGGCAACAATGCGATCTGCGGTATCGGCATAAATAAAAACCTTAATCTCACTGCCAACTTGGCAATCTTCAGGTACAAAGCGATTAGGTAATAATAGCTCACCTAAATCATGCGCATTTAAGTATGCGCCTTTATCTGTTATTGCTACTACAGGAAGAGTGTTGTATTTGCCGATGCTTGCCATATGGTTTCTTGAGGTCAGTTAACTTGCGGCTATAATAACCGATTTAGCCGTAAGTTAACTATAACTTTCCATGTTGTAGTGATTTTTTATTTAGCGGTATTAATCTTTGCTTGAATATTTAATTTAGTTTCAATGTATTCGCTATGACGTAAATGCAATAAATCAGCTATTTTGCGAATGATATGCTCTTCAATACTAGCGAGCTCGCCGTCAGCGTAAGCAACTTGCCACAATAACGTTAACATTTTAATGCGTTGCTCTAGACTGTAATGTTGGTTTATTTTAGAAGTAAACTGATAAAAATCAGTGGCATTTTCACAAAGTACGAGTGCGTGCTTAACTATTTCTGTTACTTCCGCTGGCGTTAATTGAAATTGGCTTGAAATAATATCGTTTAATTTTTGCTGTTCTGCACTATCAAGTTGACCATCAGCAAGCATAACTTCACATAATAAAACACTACAGGCAATTTCGAGGCTTATTTCATGCGCTTGTGAATTTTCTTGAGCGCCTAAGCTTTGAAAAAATGCATTAATTTTTGACAACATAAATTATCCTCCAATGAAATTACTATTGATTTTAAAGTATTTACTTTCAGGTACAAGTCATCAAAGTATGTATTTCGTCACCAATATGTAACTTTGTTAAAAAGCCTATTGTTAATACTTGATGTGAGTAAATAACCTGAATTTTAAATGATGATTACTTAATACTCATGCGAATCAGGGTCTTAGGGGGTAAAGTAAATACTATAGCAAGGTGAATATTACGAATTTACATCATCAATGCTTCATTTTGTGCCATTTCCAAGGAAAAACGTTTATGCATAGCGCGCTATTTATCGACATTTTAACGCAGATAATGGCTTAAAAGGGAGCATTGAGCACGTGCTGCTTATCCAGATTAGGTTAAATAAATAGTCAGTAGTGTTTTCTGGTGTCGGCGTACAGTAATCTTCAAGCCTTCGCTGTAAAGTAAGCGAATATCATAATAATGAACTTTCCAGAGAAACCCTATAAGTAGAAGCATGCAGTTAATATTTGTTGTCGCATAGCCGCTATTAATTAAATGTTAATGTATTTATAGTTAACATTAAAAAACGAGTACTTTTAATCATCCTGATTAATAGTGTGGGCAAGTAGTCATATCGACTAAAAAATTTTAAAAAATAAATTATTTGGTGAAATAAACCAATTATTTATTTTTAGTTACATTTATTTTTGTAAGTTAATAATTGCAAAGGTAAAAGTAATACAGTCTATCTGTTTGTTTTATAATGATTTATAGTGTTAATCTTCAACGGTATTTAAAGTCGGCTCGAATTTTGTAATAAGCATTTACAACTTTGTTAGTTTTTGTAGCCAATAAATTATGTATCCTATTGCTAATTAAACTAGAAATTTTTGAATTTAGATTTTATGAGGACGTCATTGTGACACGGAAAAAACAAATAATTATACCAATTGTCATTCTAATTGCTGGTTTATTAATTTTCTTTGTATTTTCGAGTATGAAAAAACCGCCTGCAGAAAAAGAAGAAATTGATAATACGCCTATTGTGTCTGTTGAATCGATTTCACTTTCACCCATGACTTTAGATGTAGATTCATACGGGGTGGTTAAACCTAAATATGAAACAGAACTAGTTGCTCAGGTTAGTGGGCAAGTTGTTGAGTTATCTGAAACATTTGTTCGTGGTGGCTTTGTTAAAGCAGGACAGTTACTCGCACGTATAGATCCGAGTGATTATGAAGCGGCACTTATAGAAGCGGAAGCGACTATGGCATCGGCTCGCGCTTCGCTTGAAACAGAGCGTGCACAAGGCCAAGTGGCGAAAGAAGAATGGAAACAAATAACAGATACCTCTCCAACAGAGCTAAGTTTACGTAAGCCGCAATTAGCACAAGAAATTGCCCGTGTTAAATCTGCGCAAGCTTCAATATTACGTGCTAAACGTAACCTAGAACGTACAGAAATTAGGGCACCATACGACGCCATGATAGACAACCGTAATGTTGGCTTAGGCTCATTTGTAAGCACAGGTAGTATGGTTGGCAAGTTATTAGGTACAGCCATTGCTGAAGTAAGACTTCCCGTGGCAGATAATCAATTACAATTTTTGATTAATCAAGGGGAAGGTGCCACGGTTAACTTAACGGGGACGTTTTCAGGTCTTAAAACACAATGGAGCGCTAAAATTGCTCGTGGCGAAGGTGTCATTGACGATACCAGTCGAATGAGTTATCTCGTTGCTGAAATTCATGACCCTTATGCTTTAGTACAAAAAAATGATCAAACGCCATTGCGTTTTGGTTCGTACGTTAAAGCCAAAGTACTGGGTATCGAAATAGCTCAAGCGGCTAGCGTACCTCGCTACTTAGTTAATGATGGCCGCGTCGCCTTAATGAATAATGAGTCAAGATTGCATTATTCACCGGTCACTATTGTTCGTCAAGATGGCCAAAATATTATCATTTCAAGTGGTATAGCTGATGGAGACAAGCTTATTGTTTCGGCGCTTGATTACCCTATTGATGGCATGAAGTTAGCTTTGATTGGCGATAAAAAAATTAAAAAGAAAGAGCAAAACCCAGAAGATACAAACGGTGAATCACAAGTGGCACAAAATGACACTGGCTCAGGGGAATAATCATGACAACGGTAACGCCTAAAGAAAAGCCGGAAATTGATCACACTATTGACACAAATGTCGGCATCATTGCCTGGTTTTCACGCAATAGCGTTGCGGCTAACTTATTAATGATTTTTATTTTAGTTGGTGGCTTGCTAACTATTCAAACCATTAACAAGCAAATGTTTCCGCAAGTTAAGATTAACTGGATTTCTTATAATGCACCTTATCCAGGAGCTGCACCTCAAGAAGTGGAAGAAGGGATAACCATTAAGATTGAAGAGGCATTGGAAACCATACAGGGCCTTAAGCGTGTTATTACTTATTCAAACAGAAACTTCTCTAATGGTTGGTTTGAAGTTGAGCTTGATTATGATCCCCAAGTGGTGCTTGAAGAAGTTAAATCTGCGATAGATTCAATTTCTAGTTTTCCAGATGGTATGGAGCGCATAAAAGTCGAGCGCGAAAAATTTCGTCAAGAAGTGATGTATTTAAGCCTATATGGCGATTTAAGTAATAGTGAACTTAAAGAGCTTGGCCGTAAAGTTCATAATGAAATTCAACAGTTACCCATGGTCAATATATCAGAGTTATATAGTGGCTTAGCTTACGAAATATCTATTGAGGTAAGTAAAGACAAGCTGCGTGAATATGGCTTGAGCTTTAATAGTATTGCTAATGCAGTGCGTAATTACTCTCGCAACATGTCGGCTGGACAAATTCGAGCCGAAAATGGCTACATTAACTTGCGTGTAGAGAACCAAGCTTATCGTGGTCATGAATTTGAACAAATCCCGGTTGTAACCTTAGCAGACGGTACCAGAATCGTTTTAGGCGAAATTGCTACCATTAATGACGGTTTTGAAGAAGGCTTGCAATATTCAAAGTTTAATGGCGAAAATTCGGTAACCTTATTTATTGGTGCTGCTGATAATCAAAGTATTACAGGTATCGCCGAAGTCGTTAAAAAATATGTAGAGAATAAGTCTGAGACTTTACCTCAAGGGGTGAAATTAGAAACTTGGGTAGATATGACTTACTACCTCGAAGGCCGTTTGAATATGATGGTAGACAACATGAAAAGTGGTGCCGTATTGGTATTTATCATGTTGGCATTATTTCTTCGTGTACGTTTAGCTTTCTGGGTAATGATGGGCTTACCGGTATGTTTCCTTGGTACATTACTAGTAATGCCGCTTGAGTTTGTCAATGTTACGATTAATGTTATTAGCCTCTTTGCTTTCATTTTAGTACTCGGGATTGTGGTGGATGACGCCATTGTGATGGGGGAAAGTGCTCATGATGAAATTGAAGAGCATGGCCATAGTACCGACAATGTTATTCGCGGTGTAAAGCGTGTTGCCATGCCTGCAACGTTTGGTGTACTGACCACGATCGCCGTTTTCTTACCATTTCTTTTTGGTGAAGGGCCGTCTTCAGCATTTGGTAAAGCAATTGGCTCGGTTGTTATACTTTGTCTTATTTTCTCATTGATAGAATCTAAACTCATTTTGCCAGCGCATCTGGTTAAAATGAAAATGAAAGCTTTCAACCCTAGAAACCCAATCGATAGATTACGTGCTTGGATCGACGTTAATTTAAAGAAATTTATTGATAACTACTATAGTCCGGCTTTAGCGGTATTTATTGAATATCGATATGCGATACTCATGTTTTTTATCAGCTTAATGCTCATAAGTGCAGGTTTATTTAGTGGTGGTTTTGTTCGCTTTGTTGGCCAGCCAAAAATTCCGCATGACTTTCCACGTGTGACTGTTGAAATGAATGTTGATGCATCTGAAAAAGCAACCTTAGATACACTGTTAAATATTCAAGGGGTAATAAACCGTATTGATAGAGACATTGAAGCTAAATATGGCAATTCAATGATCTCTGATATGCAGGTTGATTTGCGCACTAGAACCAGTGGTCAGCTTATGGTTACTGTCTCTTATACACATCTGACGCTGCCGACGAGCGATCTAGTGTAGAT
>OJEW01000192.1_pt1 | contig 13514 bp, 8 predicted proteins | sample 1593861 | NCBI WGS metagenome assembly OJEW01 (sample SAMN05416806, study PRJEB24817) | seawater metagenome | isolation source: Sea water | place: Canada:Atlantic | collected 2013-11
AGGTAAAGTGGCCTGACTTAAACAAACTGGTCTCCGATGAACTCGGGGCGATTCATGTCCATTTTCTACAAATAGTTTGTATTGCTTCAATATCGACTCGAACTCAGGTGCGATTGTTCTTATTTTCTCTAAAGCAGAAGCATTTTGAGTAGGGATTGTAAAATTGGCGTTACTAGGTAAGTCAAATAATTCCGGTAGAGTATTAGTGAAAACTGTTTTTAGAATATCTTCTAATGAATACCCAAGCCCTTTTAGTACGTTGGAATATGTGTCAATTTGGCCCATAGATGCCATTTCTAATTGTGTGAACACTACACCAAAAACGTATTCAGTTTTTGATCTAACACCTAAAGTTCTTTCTAAAACTCCAAGCTGATTTTCTTTGCTGGTTAGAGCTACAATATTCTGTTCATCCACGTACTTAAAAAGTGTCTCGAAGTTTCTGTACAGAATATATGGGTGATTATTTTCTTTAATGTAATCTAAGCTAAATTCATAATGGACTGTACCCTGTTCAATCCAAACATGTTTAATTTTAGAAGCATTTTCGGGATAACTGATAGCTACCCCGTATTTAAATGATAAACTAGAACCACTATCGAAAAACTCTTTAACAGACTGTTGGTATTTTCTCTTAGCTGCTAATTTAGTTTTATCTGAGATTCGGAAGTCACTATGTTTTTTAGCATTTTGTATTATTGGCAGGTAGTTAGTATTGCAATGCTCTGAGTCGATGTACGAAACAATTATGCTTTCTTTATCTTGAATAGTTAAACAACTAGGTAGGTACAACTTCGTTTTATTAAAACTATTTTCGACTTCATATATAGAAAGCAGGATCTCTGCACTTTGCTGGTCACTTTTTAAAAACTCACAGAGAACAAGCTTATATTTATCCACCAAATTTTTATGGCTCAACAAGTGCCTCATTTGATAGGGGGAGTTATTTAAAACTTCTTCTATTTGAGAAGGCGATATCTTTTTATATTGTTGATAGTTATTTATTAATAACCAGAAACTATCATAGTAACCGTAATCTATATTTTCAAAATATGACTGAAAGTTACTATCATCAATATTTGTTATGAATTTCCTAATTAAATTTTTAAACGTATTAACTTTTTCTTTGTAAGCAACAATATCTGTACCTGACCAACTTTTAAGGTATATGCCGTTTTCGAAAAACAGCGATATATTGTACAGTTCAAGTATATCGTTTATATCGTCTAAATCGTTTGCTATTTCGCTATTCAATAACAGCTCTGCTTTTGATAAGTAATGACCACTCGACATGTCGTGTATCGAGTGAAATACAACCCTATCTCTATCTGGCTTGTTCATAACAAACATTAACCTTGTAATTTCGTATCATTATCCCTTTTACTAAGGTATCGATTTTATACTTTTATTACAAATACTTATTAGCATGTATGACTTTGATAGATGTCTTGTATTCTTTAAAGTTTGGTTGCTGATATTTATGGATTAAAACAACCCGCTACCACCTTCAGCAGAAGTGTGAGTAGCTCCATAAACTTCAGACAACTTTTTAGGGCTAACATGAGTACAAAGTTATGTGGTGAGAATACTGTCATGGCCTAGCATTTCTTGGATGGGACGAAGATCTGCGACATTATCTAACATCGTGATCGCGTTGTTGTGACGGTATAAATGGCACGCGCCAGTACGGTCAAATCCTGCTAGTTTCACATACTGTGCCTTTCCAGATCCGATGAAAGCAAACATTGGGCGAATCTTACCAATGTAGAAAGCTAACCACTCTCATCTTCGCAAACTAATTGGCAGCAAACGTGCTTTTTTACTTCTGCCGTGAACTCGAACCAACTACATTGAAGTAAAGAATAATATATCTAATAGTCAAAACAGAAAAGGTGAGCAAAATGCTCACCTTTTGAAAGTTGTGTTAACCATCTTAATTAAAGCGTTAACCCACTTAATTACATGATCACAAGTCTCTGCTCTTAGTCGCGATAAGTCTCTACCGCTGGGCATGAACATACTAAATTACGGTCGCCGTATACATCATCTATACGTGTAACAGTTGGCCAGAACTTGTCTTTAGCTACCGAAGGCACTGGGAAGGCTGCGTAAAAACGGTCATACGCGCGATCCCATTCGTTACCAAGTACGTCAGCTTGTGTATGCGGTGCAAACACAAGTGGGTTGTTTTCGATTGACCATTCGCCAGAGATTACTTTGTCTATTTCGCCTTTGATTGACACCATCGCTTCGATAAAGCGGTCTATCTCGCCTTTTGACTCAGACTCAGTTGGCTCTATCATCAATGTGCCCGCAACTGGGAACGACATAGTGGGTGAGTGGAAGCCGTAATCTTGTAGGCGCTTAGCGACGTCCATTTCAGTAATGCCTGACGCTTCTTTTAATGGGCGCAGGTCAACAATACACTCGTGAGCAACGCGATTGTTACGGCCACGGTATAAAATTGGGAAGTGCTGGCTTAACTCGTGCGTTAAGTAGTTAGCGTTCACAATGGCCATTTCAGTGGCTTGTTTTAAGCCCTCTGACCCCATCATGGCAATGTACGCCCATGAAATAGGTAAAATAGCGGCTGAGCCGTAAGGCGCTGCCGATACGGCACCGTTGTTAATGTTTGTACCCGGTACGTTAATTACGCTGTGGTTTGGCATAAATGGCGCAAGGTGCGATTTAACACCAATTGGGCCTACACCTGGGCCGCCGCCACCGTGTGGAATACAAAACGTTTTATGCAAGTTTAAGTGCGATACGTCTGAGCCAATAAAACCTGGGCTTGTTACACCTACTTGCGCGTTCATGTTTGCGCCGTCCATGTAAACTTGGCCGCCGTGCTCATGAATAATGTCACATAGTTCACGAATGGTTTCTTCGTAAACACCGTGGGTAGATGGGTATGTGATCATGGCACACGACAGGTTTTCAGACACGTCTTCAGCTTTCGCTTTTAAGTCTTCCATGTCGATGTTGCCGTTTTTATCACAGTTAACCACAACAATTTTCATGCTCGCCATTTGTGCCGACGCTGGGTTAGTACCGTGTGCTGAGCTTGGAATTAAACATACGTTACGGTGTGCATCCCCTCGTGACTCGTGGTATTTACGAATGGCAATTAAGCCTGCGTATTCACCTTGTGCACCCGAGTTTGGCTGAAGTGAAACCGCATCGTAACCCGTAATGTTAACTAGCCAGTCGTGTAGCTCGTTAATCATTATTTGATAACCTTCTGCTTGGTCTAGCGGGCAGAATGGGTGAAGGTTTGCAAACTCAGGCCATGTAACTGGGATCATCTCAGCGGTCGCGTTTAGTTTCATGGTGCATGAACCTAACGAGATCATTGAGTGGTTAAGCGCTAAATCTTTGTTTTCAAGGCGCTTAATGTAGCGAAGCATGTCTGTTTCGCTGTGGTAGCTGTTAAAGTTTGGATGCGTTAATACTTCGTCATCACGTACTAAACTCGCTGGAATAGAGTCGCTACCGTTTGCTTCAATATCGGCTGCAATACTGTCTACGCTTAGGCCGTGGCCTTCACCTAGTACAATATCAAATAGCTCGGCAACGTCTGCACGGGTTGTGGTTTCTGAAACCGAAATTGAGTATTCGCCGTCGTGGTTTGTAGCAAAGTTAACGCCTTTGGCAAGTGCACGTGCTATTACGTCGTCTTTGTTGTCGCCAACAATTGTTAACGTATCAAACCACGTGCTGTGCTTAAGGGCTACGCCTTTGGTTTTTAGGCCAGCAGCTAAAATATCAGCAAAGCGGTGTATACGCTGCGCAATAGTTTTTAAGCCTTGTGGGCCGTGGTACACCGCATAAAACGCCGCCATGTTGGCAAGTAGTACCTGCGCTGTACAAATGTTTGAGTTGGCTTTGTCGCGGCGGATGTGTTGTTCGCGCGTTTGCATTGCCATACGCAGTGCGTCGTTACCTAAACGGTCTTTAGATACACCAATAATACGCCCTGGTAATGAACGCTTGTACGCGTCACGTGTTGCAAAAAATGCAGCATGTGGACCGCCGTAACCCATAGGTACACCAAAACGCTGAGCCGAACCAAGTACTACGTCGGCACCTAATTTACCCGGTGCTTTTAATAGTAATAAACTCATAATGTCGGCAGCAACACAGGCAATGGCTTTTTTGCTTTGAACGCCAGCAATTAGGTCGGTTACGTCAACTATTTCGCCCGATGTAGATGGGTATTGGAATAATGCACCAAAAATGTCGTGATTAACGGCGTCGGCCGCTTTGCCTACAATTATTTCAAAACCAAACTGCTCAGCACGGGTGCTTACTACGTCGATAGTTTGTGTGTGTACGTCGTCGGCAATAAAAAAGGCATTGGCTTTTTTAGCTTTAGATACGCGTTTTGCAAGGCCCATTGCCTCGGCTGCAGCGGTTGATTCGTCAAGTAACGACGCACTTGCTAAATCAAGGCCGGTTAAATCAAGGGTCATAGTCTGGAAGTTTAGTAATGATTCTAAACGCCCTTGTGCAATCTCTGGCTGATACGGCGTGTACGCTGTATACCAACCCGGGTTTTCAAGTACGTTACGTAAAATTACGTGCGGTACATGTGTTGGGTGGTAGCCTTGGCCAATGTACGATTTGAAAACTTTATTTTTGCTTGCTACTGATTTTAAGTAGCTTAGTGTTTCAACTTCAGTACGGCTTTCGCCAATGCTTAGCGGTTGCTCTAGGCGAATGTTAGCCGGTACAGTTTGATCGATCAGCTCTTGTACACTCGATACTTCAAGAGCGCTTAGCATATCGCTTACTTGCGCTGGGCTTGGCCCAATATGGCGGCGAATAAAATCTTGCTTTTGCTCTAACTGTTCAAGAGATTTGGCGTTTGACATGTGTCCAGATTCCTATGATCCTAAATACTAATGGGTAACTAGTATTGATTAAAATATATGATGATTTGGCAACTTACTGGGTATGGGCAATAAGCTGTAAAATCATAAAAGCCCCGATTGTTTACTCAACATGCGGGGCTTTAGACAAAAAGTGATTACTCTTCGTCGATAGTGTGCGAGTAGCCTTCAGCGTCTAATAGGTTGTCTAGCTCAGACACATCAGATGCTTTAAGACGGAATAACCAACCGTCGCCGTACGCGTCGTTGTTTACTGTTTCAGGTGCGTCTTCTAGCTCTTCATTAATAGCAATCACTTCACCACCAATTGGTGCGTAAATGTCTGAAGCAGCTTTAACCGACTCCGCTACTGCACAGTCTTCGCCTGCGTCTACTTCGTCGCCTACTTCTGGTAATTCAACAAACACCATGTCGCCAAGTAGTTCTTGCGCGTGTTCTGTAATACCAACTGTAAAGGTACCGTCACCTTCGTCGCGAACCCACTCGTGTGAAGAAGCGTATTTTAATTCAGTAGGGATATTGCTCATTATCTTGTTCCTTTGGTTATGATACCAATCAACTTAAATATTTAACCACTCTAGCGGTCTAAACAAAGCGCTAACATCGTTATTAATTTCTCAGGTAGAACAACTACATATCAAAATTAATGCCTTGTTATCACTCTATTTATCCGTCGCTATAAGTGATTAATAACTCAACATGATTGGTATTATTGGGTGATAACACCAAATTTTAAATTATTGATTTACCGTTGCGTACAAAGCTAGGCTTCACTACTTTAACGTTAACTAATTTTTTGCGCATTTCTACTTGAGCAGTGTCGCCTGTTGAACGTGGTACACGTGCAAGGGCTACACTAAAACCAAGTGTAGGTGAAAAAGTACCTGAGGTAATAACCCCTTCTCCACCGTCAACAATTACTTTTGAACCGCTACGCAATACGCCTTTTTCTTCAAGTACTAAACCAACAAGCTTGTCGGTGCTTTTTTCAGCGCGTTGTTTAACCAGTACGTCACGGCCAATAAAGTCACGATCTTCTGGTTCCCATGCAATGGTCCATGCCATGTTAGCTGCAAGTGGCGATACGCTTTCGTCCATATCTAGGCCGTAAAGGTTCATACCTGCTTCTAAACGTAGCGTGTCACGTGCACCTAAACCAGCTGGCGCTACACCTGCGTCTAGCAGTTGTTGCCATAAATCGGCTGCTTGGTCGTTTGGTACTACAATTTCGTAACCGTCTTCGCCAGTATAACCCGTTGTAGCAAAAAATAAATCACCCACTTGAACACCAAAAAACGGCTTCATGCCTTCAACTGCAGCTTGTTGCTCTGCATTTAAAAGCGTGCCTGTTTTTTCGCGTGCGTTAGGGCCTTGCACTGCAATCATTGCAAACTCTGGGCGCTCAGTCACTGTAACGGCAAAATCGCTCGATACATTAGCTAAATGCGCTAAGTCTTTTTCGCGCGTAGCCGAGTTAACCACTAAGCGGTAAAACGTTTCGCTGAAAAAGTAAATAATAAGGTCGTCAATTACGCCGCCTTGCTCGTTAAGCATGCCGGTGTAGAGCGCTTTACCAGGTACGGTTAATTTAGCCACGTCGTTTGCTACAAGCTTACGTAAAAATGCTTTAGCTTGGTCGCCTTCAATATCAACAATGGTCATGTGTGATACGTCAAACATGCCTGCATCGTTACGCACTGCATTATGTTCTTCTATTTGTGAGCCGTAGTTGATTGGCATTTCCCAGCCATGAAAATCAACCATTTTTGCGCCCGCTTCTAGGTGCTTAGCATGGAGTACAGTTTTAGAAGTCATAACATTCCTTCACGTTTTAAATTAACCCTTAATGGGCGTGGCTTAAATTAAAAACAGGCAAACATTATTATGTTTACCTGTTGGTTGTTTTTGTTATGCGGCCTGATTTTGCATTACTGCAAAACCCAGCGTTTGCATATAGTTTTGCCATTTTTGTAGCTCTGGCGCTTTAGCTATGAGCACAAAATGCTGCTCATCTTTGTTATCAATCGCGGTAATAAATACCTCACCGCTTTGCGCACCGTAGCATAGTTGTGCGTCAGATAATCGCAAACCGGGTGTTAATTTAAAGGCATCAACTAGCGTATCAAAGGCGTTTTCGCCGCTTAAGGTAAAGCTAGTTAGGTCGGTACGAATAACGTAGTCAATATCAAAACGAAGCTGTTGTTCGTTTATAAGTGACTGTAATTGCAGGCTTGCGCTGTGAGGTAATACAAATCGAAAAGCGGTTTCGCTAAAATAATACACGGCGTAACTAAAGTCAGAATAAAAGTCGCCATCTAATGTGCCTTTTAAACCTAAACCGCTGGCCGTTAATTTTGTTAAATCGTGGCCTAAAATACTGCTTAAAAATACAGAAGCTTCGCTGCCGCTAAAATCCATTACAACTGTGCTGTTATTTGTTTGCAAAGCGTTTATAACCGCGCTGTTAGCGTTGCTGTGGCGGGCAAACATTATTGGGTTAAAAGTCATAACAAACACCTGTGTATTTTTAATCTTAAAATTATATTGCGCGGGGTCTGTAACAACAAATTGTAATTATTTATCAATTGATAAATAATACTTATATATGTAGCCACATAAATTGTAATTTTAAATATGAAAAATATATCAACCGACAGTTTACGTACCTTTGTAATGATTGTAGATGTAGGCGGATTTGCCAAAGCCGGCGACTTTTTGGGGCTTTCGCAACCAGCGGTAAGCTTACAAATAAAGCGTTTAGAAGATGTATTAGGCTATAAATTATTTAAAAAGCAAGGCCAGCGCCAAGTATTAAACCAGTACGGCGAACTATTATTGCCCATGGCAAAACAAATGATACAATACAACGATGCCATTTTGCAGCAATTTACGTCAGAGAGCATTACCGGAAAAGTACGTTTAGGCATACCTAGCGAATTTGCTGCGCGTATACTCCCCTCTATTATTGGCGACTTTGTGGCGCTGTACCCAGAAGTATCGCTTGAAGTTAAATCGCGATTAAGTAAGCATTTGCTATCGGCTTCTAGGCAAGACCAATTTGATCTAGTGCTTGCGCTAAACGAGCAACTTACCTCAAGTAAATTTCCTATTTTTATGCAAGACCAATTGGTGTGGGTGGGTGATTTAAACCAAGCAAAAAACCAAGTGGTTACCTTAGTAACCGCGCCAGAGGGATGTATTTATCGCCGCCGCGCTACCGATGCGCTTAAAAATGCCGGCATAAAATACCGTATTGTATATAGCAACGCCGACTTAACGGGGCTTATTGCGGCATTAAAAGAAGGGCTTGGTATAACAGTACTGGCAAAAAGTACCGTACCCAGCGAGCTTAATTACCAAGTACACACTAAACACTTACCGGCACTGGGCAACATTGGTATTAGCTTGGTTAAAAGTTCGGGGGAGTCAGAAAATGCGGTAGATAAGCTTGCTGAGTTTATTGCCCTGCGTTTAGGCTAATAAAACACACACTCAACTTTATACTTAGCTTCACGATTACAAAACAATACAAAAGATATAAAAAAGTTAATTAAGTTACATAATATATGTTTTTAGTTCTAAAAAAATGAATAGTTTTATACTTAATAATATTGATTCGCATTCGTTAACGTGTTCAAATTACGCCAATTTAGATAATCAACGTGATTAGGACAAAAATGAACCCTAAGTTTTTAGTATCTACTCTTGCAACTGCGGTTGCTTTGTCTTTTACAGCCACTGCAATGGCTAAAGACACCAGCGATAAAGAACAACGCTTTGAACAAATTACAGTTATTGGCTCACAGCAAGCTATAAACGACATTCCTGGTTCGGCTACTTTTATCTCTGACGAAGAACTTCAAAAATTTGAGTTTACCGATATTTCGCGTGTTTTAGCGTCTGTTCCGGGTGTTTACGTTCAAGAAGAAGATGGCTACGGCCTTCGTCCTAACATTGGTATGCGCGGTACTGGTACCGGCCGTAACGATAAAATTTCTGTAATGGAAGATGGTGTATTAGTCGCACCTGCGCCTTACTCTGCGCCTTCTGCTTATTACTTCCCTACTATGGGTCGTATGGAAACAATTGAAGTATTAAAAGGCGCGGCCTCTGTTAAATACGGTCCTCGTACTACAGGTGGCGTTTTAAACTTACTTTCTCGTAGCTTACCAACCGAGCCAAATAGTTCTAAAGGTATGGTAGATGCAGCGCTTGGTAGCGATGGCTACTACAAAGGCCACGCGTACTTTGGTAAAGAAAAAAACAACACGTCTGGCTTGGTTGAAGTATTTACTTACGGCGCCGATGGCTTTAAAGAGCTCCCTGTTGGCAGCGACAACACGGGCTTTGAAAAAACAGATTTGCTATTAAAATTTGGCCATACGTTTGGTCAAAACGATGCGCATAACATTGAGCTAAAAGTAAAATACTCTGACGAAACATCAGACGAAACTTACATGGGCTTAACTGACGAAGATTACAAAGCAAACCCTAATCGCCGTTACGCTGCATCGCAAAACGATGAAATGAACACTCGCCACAACGCTTACCAACTAAACTATGCGTACCGTTTTGGTGAAGGCTACGAATTACTTGCAACCGCTTACCTAAACGATTTTCATCGTAACTGGTATAAAGCAAGTAGTGTAGGAACAAGCACGCTTGAGCAATACAGCGACTTTGAAGCAAATCCAACAAGCGAAGGTATTGAAGGTATTGGTGTTAAAGCTAACAACCGTGATTACCAAGCAAAAGGCATTCAGTCTGAATTACATATTCCTGCAGGCGATCACTACGTTACTGTTGGTGTGCGTTACCACGAAGACGAAATGGATCGTTTCCAATGGCAAGACACGTACACGCTTAATCAAGACCTAAGCATGACACTTACATCGCAAGGTGTACCTGGCTCAGATAGCAACCGTGTAGATAGCGCAAAAGCAAGCACGTTATTTGTTCAAGACGAATGGACACTAGACGCGTTAGTTATTAATGCAGGTCTTCGTTACGAAGACATTACCATTACGCGTGAAGAATGGTCTAAATCAGATCCAACTCGTAGCAATGGCTTAACTAAAGATATTTCTAACGATACTGAAATTTTAGTGCCATCGTTAGGTGCCACTTACACACTTAACGATAACGTTACGTTACTTGCGGGTATTCAAAAAGGTTACGCTCCAGCGGCACCGGGTAATGCTGACCAAGAAGAAGAAGAAAGTGTAAACCTTGAGTTTGGCTCTCGCTTTAATATGGATGGCTTTAACGGTGAAGTGATTGCGTTTTTCTCTGATTACGACAACATGCACGGTAACTGTACTGCTGCTGTGGGTTGTAGCGACGAAAATATTGGCGACCAATACAACTACGGTGAAGTAGAAGTATCGGGCTTTGAATTTAGTGCGGGTCGTACTTTTGCAACAGACGCTGCGCAATTTCCAGTTAAATTAACGTACACATACACTGACTCTGAGTTTAAAAACACGTTTGATTCAGAAATTTGGGGCTCGGTAGAAAAAGGCGATGCAATGCCTTACGTACCTGAAAATCAAGTTGCTTTATCGTTAGGCGCTGAGTTTGCATCGTTTGTTGTTAACAGCCAAATACGTTACGTATCTGATTCTCATGCCGACCTATCTGACTCAGGCTTAAACGCAATTGATAGCCGTGTAGTATGGGATTTAGCTGCTAAATACTTAATCGACGACAACCAAAAAGTATACTTAACGGTTGATAACCTGTTTGATAAAACGTACATAGCTAACCGTGCTAATGGCGGTATTCAGCCAGGTAAGCCTCGTAGTATTCAAATGGGCTACACATACAGCTTTTAAGTAGTTGCTGAGTAAAACGACTCGTTAACTAAACCGTTTTACTCACACCATACTTAGCAAATAGTAGATACAAAAAAGCCGAGATTATTTAATCTCGGCTTTTTTAATGCTTAAGCTTTAAGCTAGAGCAATTTAATTGTTTGCGTTACGTTGGCGTAATACTTCAAATAAACAAATACCGGTTGCAACCGATACGTTTAAGCTAGACACCGACCCTGCCATTGGAATTTTAACCAATACATCGCAATGCTCACGCGTTAAACGGCGCATCCCCTCACCTTCTGCGCCCATAACTATGGCCATTGGGCCTGTTAAGCTTGCATCAAATACATGCGTGTCGGTTTCGCCTGCTGTGCCAACTACCCATACGCCAGCATCTTTAATTTCACGAAGCGTACGTGCGAGGTTAGTGACTTGAATAAGGGGCACTGTTTCTGCTGCGCCACACGCTACTTTTCGTGCTGTACCGTTAAGCTTTGCCGACTTATCTTTAGGAACAATGATCGCATGTACGCCAGCGGCATCTGCACTTCGCAGGCATGCACCTAAGTTATGCGGGTCGGTTATGCCATCAAGTACGAGTAAAAATGGAGTTTCTTCACGCGCAATGATCACATCTAAATCTTTTTCGTTGTAAGTTGGCGCCGCTTTTACGTTAGCAATAATCCCCTGATGCTGCTCGTCTTTCGACTTGTTATCAAGTGCTTTACGCTGCATAAATTGTACTGAAATACCAAATTTACGTGCTTCATCAATAATCGGTGTTAAGCGTTTATCATCACGGCCTTTAAGGGCGTAAATTTCTAAAAATCGCTCAGGCTCTTTTGCTAAAATTGCTTCAACAGAGTGAAAGCCAAAAATTAATTCATTACTCACGTATTTTATGCTCCTGGGCTTGTACGTTTACGGGCATTTTTGCCTGGTCTTTTAGGCTTTTTAGCCGATTTCTTTTTCGGTTTTTTCTTTGCGGTGCCATCGCTGGCTTTAACCGCCGACTTACCACCAGCTTTACCTTTACCGGCTGGCTTTTTTTTACCTTTTGGCTTGTCGTCTGATTTTTTACCCGGTACTTTGCCTGCTTTTAATTGTGAGCGTACACTCGCAGGGCCTTTACCTTTAGGTGCACGACGGCGTGAATACCTGTCTTGTGCTACATCGCCTTTAAGTACTAAGTTTATACGGCGGTCGTCTAAACTGACTGAGGCAACTTGCACCGTTACTTTATCGCCAAGTCGGTAAACGGTGTGGCTGTGTTCACCAATCAGGCAATGTTTTGCAGCATCATGTGCAAAAAACTCGTCGCCTAAATTAGTAACGTGAATTAAACCATCAATTTGTAAATCGTCTAATCGTATAAATAAACCAAAGTTTGTAACCGACGAAATAACCCCGGTAAACTCATCGCCAACGTGGTCTTGCATAAACTCACATTTAAGCCAGTCGGCTACTTCGCGAGTCGCGTCGTCTGCACGGCGCTCAGTAGTTGAACACTGCTCGCCTAATTGATCTACTTCATCGTCAGTGTACGCGTATGCGCCTGACGTTTGTTGACCTTGTGCTTTTAGCACCGCTTTAATTGCACGGTGTACAACTAAATCTGGGTAACGACGAATAGGCGATGTAAAGTGCGCATAAGCCGATAACGCTAAACCAAAGTGACCTATGTTATCTGGCTGATAAACCGCTTGTTTCATTGAGCGCAGCAGCATAGTTTGAATAAGCTCGGCCTCTGGGCGCTCGCCTAATTTAGCTAATATTTGCGTAATTTCTTTAGGCGTTGGTTCGTCGCCTAATGTGCTCTGAATCCCTAACTCAGTTAAAAACTGTGTAAAGTTACCTAGCTTTTCACTGTCGGGTTCATCATGCACACGGTAAAGTGCACTGGCCTCGTTCTTTTCGAGTAATTTAGCCGCTGACACGTTGGCTAAAATCATACATTCTTCAATGAGTTTGTGCGCGTCGTTGCGGATAACAGGCACAATAGACTCTATTTTACGGTGTGCATTAAATACAAAGCGCGTTTCGAGTGTTTCAAATTCAATAGCACCACGCTCTTGGCGTGCTGATTTAAGCGCCATGTACATTTGCTGTAAATCAGTTAAATGTGGCACTACGGGTGCGTATTCTTCGCGAAGCTTTTCGTCATTTTGTAAAATGGCGTTTACTTTAGTGTAAGTTAAACGGGCGTGAGAATTCATCACCGCTTCGTAAAATTTATAACCCGACAATTTACCTGCCGCTGATACGGTCATTTCAGCAACCATACAAAGGCGATCTACTTTAGGGTTAAGCGAACACAACCCGTTAGACAGTACTTTTGGTAGCATTGGAATAACTTGCTCAGGAAAATACACTGAGTTACCACGTGCAATGGCTTCTTTGTTAAGTGGTGTATTCATGCCTACATAATGCGACACATCGGCAATAGCAACCCATAAACGCCAACCACCCGATTTTTTAGGCTCACAGTACACTGCGTCGTCAAAGTCGCGGGCGTCCTCGCCATCTATCGTAACAAGCGGTAAGTCGCGTAAATCTACGCGGCCTTGTTTGTCTGCATCTTCTACAAATTCGCCTAAGTGGGCGACTTGTGCGTCAACCTCTTCTGGCCAAACATGCGGAATGTCGTGATTACGAAGGGCAACTTCAATTTCCATACCTGGTGCTAAATGCTCACCTAGTACATCAACCACTTTACCTACTGCGTTCATATTGCGGCTAGGATTTTGAGTGATTTTAACCTGCACCATTTGGTTGTGGCGGGCACCGTTTTCGTTGCCTGGTAAAA
>OJEW01000208.1_pt1 | contig 11851 bp, 9 predicted proteins | sample 1593861 | NCBI WGS metagenome assembly OJEW01 (sample SAMN05416806, study PRJEB24817) | seawater metagenome | isolation source: Sea water | place: Canada:Atlantic | collected 2013-11
TTTTTGAATGGAAAATTCAAAGGCCTTAAATCTGCGATCCGAGGAGAATAATTATGTCATTAGGTAATATTTTTGATATCGCAGGTTCAGGCATGAACGCGCAATCGATTCGACTAAATACCACCGCTAGTAACATTGCCAACGCTGAAAGCGCAAGCAGCAGTATTGATGAAACTTATCGTGCTCGTAAGCCTTTTTTTGCGGTCATGCATAACGAATTTTTGAATGTGAATAAAGATAACGAATTTCATGCAAAGGGCGACGAAATTGGAGCGGGGGTTGAAGTACTCGGCATTGTAGAAAGTGATGCTCCTTTGCAGCCAAGATTTCAGCCTGACCATCCGTTAGCGAATGAAGAAGGTTATGTGTATTACCCAAATGTAAATGTCGTTGAAGAAATGACGGACATGATGTCGTCTTCTCGCAGCTACCAAATGAACGTAGAAGTACTTAAAACAGCGAAGCAAATGCTGCAACGTACTTTGATGTTAGGAGAATAATCATGTCGACTATTGATAATTCAAACCCAGCTTCTTCGGTACTCGATCAATATTCGAATACAGTAAAAAATGCTGATAAGCCTAAAAGCAATGAGATGGGGCAAGATGAGTTCTTAAAACTGATGATTGCCGAACTCAACAATCAAAACCCTTTAGATCCTCAAGATAATGGCGAATTTATTGCTCAACTTGCCCAGTTCTCCACGGTAGAAGGGCTGGATAAGTTAAATAATACAACGGAAGGCATGTCGGATGGTATGCGTTCAAGCCAAGCACTGCAGGCTTCATCTTTAGTGGGGCAGTCGGTCATTGTTGAAGGTAACGACATGGGCTTGCTACTGAATAAAGGCATTGTCAGCAGCTTCAGCGACTTACCAGAATCAGCCGCTAATTTGACGTTAACCATTGAAGATGAAAATGGTCAGTTGTTGGAACAAATTCCATTAGGCAATCACGAAGCCGGTGAAATGTCGATTCGTTGGGACGGACTTAACCTAATGAAAGACGGCGAGATTGTTGATTTAGATTACAGCCAATTGAATCGCCAAGAGTTTTACGTTGATGAAAATGGCGAACAAGTTTTAGACGAGGCGGGTAAGCCTATTTATACACCTTATCCTCCTGGTGAATACAGCTTTAAAGTGAGCGGCGGTGTCGGCGGCAAAACGGAAGAGTTTACGACTCTGATGAGTGCACGTGTTGATAGTGTCAGCTTAAGCTCAACCGGATCTGCAACGCTAAACCTTGCTGGTGGCAAGCGTGCAGGAATGGACGAAATCAAACAAATTGTTAACGAATAATCGTGGCGTCGTGGAGAAATTATTATGAGCTTTAATATTGGTTTAAGTGGTATTCGCGCGGCTTCCACAGATTTGGAAGTAACGGGTAACAACGTTGCCAACGCAAGCACCACGGGGTTTAAAGAATCCCGTGCGGAATTTGGTGATGTCTATACCAATACATTGCTCGGTACCGGCAGTAAACCTGTGGGGAGCGGGGTGATGGTTGAAAACGTTCGCCAACAATTCAGCCAAGGAAATATTAGTGGTACTGAAAATGCTCTCGACATGGCCGTTGATGGTAATGGTTTTTTTGTTTTAGAAGATCAAGGTGTTGTTTCATATACACGTGCTGGTTTGTTTGGGTTGGATAAAGACGGCTATATCGTTGCGAATAATAATGCGCGAGTGCAAGGCTTTGGGGCTAATGGCGAGGGTGTTGTTGGTGGTGTGCTAGGAGATCTTCAAATACAAGTAAGCAACCAAGCTCCAGCATTAACCAGTTTAGTATCAGCGCAGTTGAATCTAGATGCAGGTGAAGATGTACTGCAAGAGCAAGGCTTAGAGTTAATTGCAAGTGGGCTAGCCATTGGTGTGCCAGATTCTGGCATTATAGAATCAACGGCTTCTACATTAGTTGCTGCAGGGCAACCAACGACAGCGGGTACTCCTGCCATGGTTGACTGGACTATAGGCACTAATACTGTGGCGGCAATTGGTACAGCCGGTACCGCAGGTGTTGCAGATATTCAATTTGATATTGGTGATGGTAATGGCCTACAAACAGTTAGCGTACCTGCCATTACTGCTGGAACAACGGAAGCGGGTGTATTATCGCAAATTCAAACGGCTATTGATGATGTGTTTGGATCTCAGCAGCTTGCGGCGACAACGTCAGCGACGGGCGAATTGATTATTCAACGTGCAGGCATTAATGCAACGAATGGCACGAGTTTCTCAACCAATGATATCAGCTTCAATGCGGTATTTGGTGCAAACTCTGGTGCAGTTCCGGGAACCGCTGGTTCGCAATTATTCGTAGGTTCAACGCCAATTAGTGCGGATTTCCGTTCAATTCCGGGTACTTCAACGACGACTCGAACAACGGCTACGCCGCCTCTTGCTCTTGTAGCTTCAAGCCCTGGCGCCCCACATGAATTGACAGCGAACAACCCATACAGTGGTGCTGGTCTAGATTTTAGTGGAGCCAATGAGTTAGCGTTTAGTATCGCAACGGAAGGTGGTGCAACCTATAACATTACATTGGATGCAGCGACGTTTGGCGGTTCGGCCAACGTCGACGTGACCTCAATGGCCAACGCTATTAATGCGCAAATTACTGCGATTGCCGGTGCAGGTAACGAAGAAACCCTTGTGGAAGTTCCTGTTGTATCGGGTCGCCTTAGATTTCAAGCTCAAGTCGGGCCAGCAGCCAACGGTGATTTTGTTCAGATAGCCGATAATGCTGGGGCTTCATCGGGTCTTAGTTTAACGGATCTAGGTTTCTTATCGACCAACCGTTTTGACGGTGGTACAGAGCCTGTTCAAGCCAATAATCAGTTTGCTTTAGAAGTAACGAGTTCGAGCGGTAATGGTGCAGGTCCATTTGATATTATTATCCCACCTGCAACTTATGCCAGCCTTGATGATGTCGTGAACGCAATACAGGAACAGATTGATGTACGCATCGGAGCAACCGGATTAAGCGGTAAGGTAACGGTTGATGCAGTGGGCGGACAATTAGTCTTTACCAATAGTATTACTGGGACGGGTGAGGGTATCGCGATAACGGGCACAGTAGCAGAACCTTTAGCCGCTGCAGCGCTTGGATTAGATAGTCTATTTGCTGTTGCTGGTCAGGACGAAATTGATAGATCAAACTCCTTTCGTTTAAACTTAACGGTTCCTGCTCCTGATGAAGAGAATCGCTCAGGCTCAGTGTTAATTTCATTAGACGAAGAATATCGCTCGGTGCAACAATTGGCGACCAGTATTAATCGTCAATTGAACAGCCAAAACGCGGATGACTATGTTGGAATTAGAGCGCAGGCCGTTGAAGTATTGCCTAATACCGTACCACCAGAATTTACCTTAGAGCTTGTTGCAGTAGAAGAAGGTGAAGGCTCTATTATTAGTATTTCTAATATTTCAGCTCCGGGCGAAGAAGTGAATACCAATGACTTATTCGCAATATTGCAATCCAATCCAGCGAATACCAATTTGTTAACAACCGGTATTGAAGGGGTTAATAACCAATATCCAGAGCAGCAAGTAACGCTTATGGATCCTGAAGGAGCTGAAACAGTATTAACGATTCCTGAAGGTACAGAAGCAAACGAAGTAGCCAGTATTTTTAATCAGCAGGCGGGTATTACCTCCATTGCGAATACGGTTATGACTGTGCCGTTATCCAGCTATAACAACCCGGGTAATACCATGACCCTAACGGTTAATGGACAGGCATTAAGCTCGACCAGTTTGCCGGAAATTGCGGATGAAATTAACGGCTTCCGTGGCACGACGTTACCAGGGTTTTTAGCGTCTATTACTGAAACTGGCGATCTGATCATTACGAACGAAATCGGTCGTGATGTGAAGTTAGAGATCAATAGCACCTCGCCAACTGACAGTGTCATGGTATTAGGAGCTGAAAATACCGGTCCTGTTGTATTGGGTGGAACAGTATCCGCGCCAACAGCCGCGGCAGTAGGCGGTAGCGTTACGTTCACTTTGAATGAAGGTTATTCTTTGGCGAACCCACAGCCAAGTGTATCGGGATTATTTGGTGCGCTATCGGAAGATGAGTTCACCCCTGTTATTTTGAATGCGTTTGATCCTACTGATCAAGATACTTACAATCATGAAACGTCGTCCGAGATATTTGACAGCTTGGGGAACAGTCACTTTATGACGCAGTATTTTGTGAAAGAGCCGCTAGATCCTAGTCGTCCAAATGAACAAAATATCTGGGCTATGTATGTACAGGTTGATGGCCAAAATGTTGGAGATCCAGATTCCACATTAGATTTCCCTGAGAACCTTGCCCCTTCGCAAGCTCGTTTTGAATTGTTCTTTAATCAAGATGGAACTTTAGATACTCAAGCCACTGGAGACATGTATATTTCTAACTGGGATCCAGTGGACGAAAATGGCGATCCTACTGGGGCGGTTAATTCTGTAAACGTTTTAGAAGGGGGGTTGCCGTTAACAAGCCCTGCAACAAACTCGAACTTTCAAATTGTATTGGACGGCACTACCCAGTTTGGTAGTTCATTCTCGGTCAGTGATGTGAATCAAAACGGTTATACAACAGGGCGTTTAGCGGGCCTACAAGTTGATCAAGAAGGGATGATCTTTGCGCGTTATACTAACGGCCAAGCACAAGCATTAGGCCAAGTTGCGTTAGCGAATTTCCGTAACCCTGAAGGATTAACACCATTAGGTGGCACCGGTTGGGCGGAATCATTTGAGTCGGGCGTGGGAACGGTTGGCTCGCCAAGAACCGCATCGTTCGGTCAGGTGCGAGCGTCGGCATTAGAAGACTCTAACGTCGATATCTCAGAAGAGCTGGTGGGCTTAATCATCGCTCAGCGTAACTTCCAAGCCAGTGCTAAGACGATTGAAACCATGGACCAAGTGACGCAGACCATTTTGAATATATAAGTCATTCATTGGCCTGCTTCATCTTTTGTGTAGCGGCAACCTTTCTCGTTTTATTTTTAATAAGGCGGGGCGAGGTTGCCGTTTTTTGTTGCCGTTTTGAATACTTTCTTACTCTATTTCCAAAAAACTCCCTTTAAACGCTGAATAATCCTTCTATTTCATTTTTGGCATCTACTTTGCAATACCTCTAGTTAATAGCAATACACATAGATTTAAGTTTCAGGAGTTAGGTTATGGATCGCGCATTATACATTGCCATGTCCGGTGCCAAGCAAAACGTAGTGAGCCAAACGGCCCACTCAAACAACTTGGCCAATGCCAGTACAACCGGGTTTCGATCGGATTATACCCAGTCGCGAGCACAGCCTGTCTTTGGTGATCACTTTCCTACTCGTGCATTTGCTATGGCCGAACGTCCTGCTAGTGATTTTCGCCAAGGCCCTTTGCAAGAAACCGGTCGTCAGATGGATGTTGCCATCGAAGGCCCAGGTTGGTTTGTCGTTGAAGGGGCTGATGGTGAAGAAGCTTACACTCGTGCAGGTGACTTATCGGTTGATCCGCAAGGGCGCTTAATGAATGCTCGTGGTTTGCAGCTCTTGGGCGATGGTGGCCCCATCGAGATTCCTCCTTTTGAATCCATTGAAATTGCTCGTGACGGTACGATCTCTATTCGCCCTCAAGGTGTAGGTGCTGAAGCCGTTGCCGAAGTTGTGCAAATTAGACTCGTAAACCCCGATGCACAAACACTAGAAAAAGGCACCGATGGTTTATTTCGAATTCGTGACCGCCAGCCAGGTGATCCTGGTGCAAATGTTGATCCTAACATGTCATTAGTCAATGGATTTGTCGAAGGCAGTAATGTCAATGCTGTTACCGAATTGACCCAAGTATTAGCGATGAATCGTCAGTACGAAATGCAAATCAAACTAATGAAAACGGCCGATGAAAATAGCGCGGCCGCCACACAACTATTAAGTGCGCAATAATAGAATTAACGTGCAGAGGTGATGTATGCATCCAGCATTATGGGTCAGTAAAAGTGGGTTAGAAGCACAAGATTTAGCACTAACCACCGTCTCGAATAACTTGGCGAACGTATCAACAACGGGCTTTAAAAAAGACCGTCCGGTATTTGAAGACTTGTTATATCAGATCAAGCGCCAGCCAGGGGCCAACTCTTCGGCCGATACGCGACTACCTTCGGGTTTACAGGTCGGTACGGGTGTAAGAACCGCGGGCACCCAAAAAGTATTTACTACGGGCAGCTTACAGCTTACTGACCAGCCATTAGACATGGCGGTTAATGGCCGCGGATTTTTCCAAATCCAAATGCCGGATGGCACGCAGTCGTATACCCGCGATGGTACCTTTCACATTAACGCCGAAGGCACGATTGTGAACGTTAATGGTTATGCACTAGAGCCTCAAATAGACATTCCAGAGCTGACCAATCAACTGACGATTAGTAACGACGGTATTGTGCAAGCGACCTTGTTTGGTGATCCTACACCGCAAGAGTTAGGGCAAATTGACTTGGTTGATTTTATCAACCCAGCGGGTTTGCAATCAACGGGTGGAAACTTATACAAAGAAACCGCCGCCAGTGGTGCCCCTAATGTGGGTATTGCCGCGAACGATGGCTTTGGTTCGATAGAGCAAGGTGCGTTGGAAAATTCAAACGTAGAAGTGGTCGAAGAATTGGTGAAAATGATTACCGTTCAGCGCGCTTACGAAATGAATTCAAAAGTCGTATCAGCAGCCGATCAGATGTTGCAGTTCTTAACTCAAAATACGTAATTAATTAAACATGCGAATAGATGAAACACGCGGAGAAATAGTATGAAAATTATTAACAGTTTAATTCCCGCAATATTACTGCTCACTGGTTGCACCAGTGTGCCATTAGAAAAAGATGTTTTTCCTAATGACCCACAGTATGCCCCAGTGCCATCGTCTTCTTTGCGCGCCGCGCCAAATATTAATGGCTCGTTGTATAAATCAAATTACAGTTTAAGTTTGTTTTCCGATCAGCAAGCAACGCAGGTTGGCGATATTATTACCGTCATCTTTGATGAACAATATAACTCATCCAAGTCGGCTGAAACAAAATCACAAAAAGATTCAAGTAATTCTTCAAATCCAACCAACATCCTTAATACCGTACCGGGTTGGAGAAACTTAGGGCTTGATATCGATCTTGATCATAAGCGCTCGTTTAAAGGAAAAGGCGACGCCGATAGAAGCAATAGCTTAAGTGGCACGATTTCTGTAACAGTTTCAGACATATTACCCAGCGGTGTTTTGCAAATACGCGGAGAAAAGTGGTTAACCTTAAGTGAAGGTGACGAATACATTCGCATCATTGGGTTGATTCGCCCACAAGACATCACCCCGCAAAATACCGTGATGTCTAGCAAAGTTGCCGATGCACGCATCAAATTTGGTGGCCGCGGCAACTTAAACAACTCGACCAAAGAAGGTTGGTTTGGCCGCATGACAAACAGCGCTTGGTGGCCCTTCTAATTGAAGGACTTCTGTAAAAGTGTCAATTTCAGGAGACGATGATGAATAGTTTGACTGATGAAGGGCTTAGGAAAATATATATGATGATTATTTGGCGCTTTATCGCGTTCGTACTTTTAACATTACCGTTGGTATTAAATACCGCCTATGCCGAACGCATAAAAGACATTACCTCAATCGCAGGGGTTCGTAGCAATCAGCTGATTGGTTATGGTTTAGTCGTCGGCCTAGATGGCAGTGGTGATAAGGCCCCCTTCACGACACAAACCTTTAAAAATATGATGGCCGAATTTGGTATCACCATTCCTAATGGCACCGACCCTAAATTGAAAAACGTAGCCGCGGTATCGATTACTGCCGAGATGCCCGCTTTTGCTAAACCAGGTCAGCGTTTGGATATCACGGTTTCGTCGTTAGGTAATGCCAAAAGTTTACGCGGTGGCTCTTTATTATTTGCGCCATTGAAAGGGGCCGATGGGCAAGTCTATGCTTTAGCACAAGGTAACTTAGTAGTGGGTGGTTTTGGTATTCAAGGAAGCGATGGCTCTAAGCTGACGGTGAACGTCCCTAGTGTCGGTAGAATTCCAAACGGTGCGACAGTAGAGCGCGCGATTCCAAATGCGTTTGGCCATGGCGATAGCTTGGTGCTGAATCTAGACCAAGCAAACTTCACAACGGCTAGGCACATCATTGATACGTTAAACGATCTGTTAGGCCCAGGCACAGCAGAAGCCTTAGACGGCACCTCGATTCGAGTGAGTGCGCCACGAGATCTAAGCCAGCGCGTTTCGTTTTTATCGATAATCGAAAACATGGAAGTTAAGACAGGTGACGCGCGGGCGAAAGTCATTATTAACTCGCGCACAGGCACCATTGTAATGGGACAGCATGTAAGAATAGAACCCGTTGCAGTAACGCATGGCAGCTTAACGGTGATGGTGCAAGAAAACCTAGACGTCGTGCAGCCTAACGCATTGGGCGATGGAGAAACCGCCGTCGTCCCACGAACTAATATCACAGCCACTCAAGAAAATAGCCGCATGTTTAAATTCGGCCCGGGGGTTTCGTTAGATCAAATCGTGCAAGCGGTAAATGAAGTCGGTGCAGCACCAGGCGACTTAATGGCTATACTAGAAGCATTGAAGCAAGCAGGCGCATTAAAAGCCGAGCTTGTGGTTATTTAATGCGGGTTTCATTATCTGAGGCCCTAACAAGAGCTTAAGGAAGCACAATGGCAAAGAGCAATCCGTTACTTGACGACATAGAAGCTATGACGGCAGAGATACATTCGTTGTTGAAGCAAGGGGTGAAAGAGTTAAGTGATCAACGGGTAGAACAACGCCAACGAAAAATAGAATTGCTGTTTATTCACCCTGAGAGAATTACAGCTCAAGATCAAACTCGTTTAAAAGTGATGGTAGAGCAAGATGACGGGATAAAAAAACAGCTAGAAAAAGAACAACAGGCTTATCATACCCGCAACCTGAAGCGGTCTAAGTTGAAGATGTATGGACAGAATAGTTCTGGTGTTTAGGTTTTTCATCCGCTCCTCTTATGCGCCGCTGTAGTGAATCGTTTTTTATGCGGCAATTCTTTGCCACTTCCACATCTAACTTTACGTCCAATCCTCCCGAAACCCGCATAAAACAAGCATTCTTAAACTTGGCAAAGAAATTGCTCTGTTAATCACTAGAAACAAAAAAATGATGAACCGAATAGGGTCAATCCATGATTAACAGCCAGATTGCACAGCCACAAGATGTTTATACGGACCTTAATAGTCTGCAGAGCATCAATGCCATTGGTCGTGAAGACAAGGGCGAAGCTTTACGTAAAGTGGCTGAGCAGTTTGAATCTATGTTTGTCAAAATGATGATGAAGTCGATGCGTGATGCGAATAAGGTTTTTCAAGAAGATTCGATCATGCATTCTCCCCAAGAAGATTTTTATCAGCAAATGTATGACGACCAGTTATCGGTCAGTTTAACCGGCAAGCAGGGAATGGGATTGGCGGATGTTATTTATCGTCAGCTTAACCAAGAATATGGTGATCCAGAGGCGCGCAAAGATGTTAAATGGCAGCCGTTGGATGATCGTCGTAAAAACTTTTCTCATGCAATCGACTTTAATCAGATTGAAAAGAAAAATACTCAGCTCAAACCTAAAAAAGAACAAACTGGTTTTGAAATTGATGCGTCGTTTGTGAATAAAACTGAGAATAATCCAACACCTCCAAAGCAAACGCAGAAAGTTCAAGCGCAAAAAGTTCAAACGTTTGAAAGCCCAGAAGCATTTATAAAAACGCTTTATCCAGCTGCGCAAAAAGTTGCTAAAGAAATGGGTGTTAGCCCTCAAGCGATTGTTTCTCAAGCCGCGTTAGAAACCGGTTGGGGAAAGTTTGTGATTCATGGTGAAAATAGCCAAGGCGAGCAAGAAAACAGTTTTAACTTTTTTGGCATTAAAGCTGATAGTCGCTGGAGCGGTGAAAAGGTGAGTGTTACGACTCATGAATACCGTGATGGTCAGCGTGTAACAGAAAAAGCAGATTTCCGCTCATACCCTAGCATCGAAGCGGGCCTAAAAGATTATGCCGATTTCTTGCAAGCACAGCGTTATGACAAGGCGATGGCAGCAGGAACGGATATCGAGCAATACGCAAAAGAATTACAGCAAGCTGGGTACGCGACAGACCCCAAATACGCACAAAAAATAACGCGCATTGCCAATAGCGAACTGATGCAACAAACCTTAAACACTACGCCATTAGCGCAAAATAGCGAAGAGGTGCCTCGTGGGTGATTTATTAGGCATAGGTATTTCTGGCTTAAAAGCTCAGCAAACAGCGCTGAGTGTTACGGGTCATAACATTACAAACGCGGGTACAGAAGGTTATAACCGCCAGACGGTAAACTTTAATGAAAATACGCCTCAGTTTAACGGCGGTGTTTGGACCGGTAATGGCGTTAACGTTGATTCTATTAAGCGCGTTTATGACGAATTTTTAACCGAGCAGATGCAGCGCGATTCATCGGTATTTAATGAAAACGAAGTTTTGTCGGTTAACGCTTCACAAATAGACAGCTTATTGGCCGATTCAGGAACAGGCATACAGCCCGGCATCGAAAGAATGTTTGGCGCTTTGCAATCGGTGGTAGACGACCCTTCGTCACTGCCGGCACGCCAAGTTTTAATCAGTGAAGCCAACGGGCTTAGCGATCGATTTTCTACTATCAGTGACCGACTCAATGACCAAAGCGAAATTATTAATGGGCAAATGGGTGTTATTGCTGGAGAAATTAACGCCATTGGTAATGCGATAGCTGACCTTAACGAACAGATTCAATTTGCTTTAGCCGCATCTAATGGCCAACCACCGAATGATATGCTGGATCAGCGTGATCGACTAATAACCCAGCTTTCTGAATTTGTCTCCGTTGAGGTAACGATCCAAGATGGCAGTGCAATGAATGTCATGATCGGTAATGGGCAATCTTTAGTGATTGGAAATGAATCAAGTGAACTATTTACCCAGGCAGGAGATTTTGATTCTTCCAGATTCGGTCTGTATTTCCGTAAAGGTGATACCGTCGTAGACATCACAACTGAAATTAAAGGTGGGCAGCTGGGTGGGATGCTACAGTTTCGTGAGGTGGTATTAGAGCCAGCGATAAATGGTTTAGGTCGTCTCGCACTAAATATTAACGAAGCATTTAATCAACAACATCAGCTGGGTATTGATTACGAAGGCTCAAAAGGCGGTAACTTTTTTGACGACGTAAACTCGCCGAGCAATAGCTATGCGAGGGTACAGGGTGACGGCCGCAACAAAGCCCCCAATGATCGCTTAGTTTCAGCGCATATCACAGATGGTTCAAAGTTAACCACCGATAATTATCGATTAGAATTCCCTGGTCCTGGGGAGTATGTGTTTAAAGTCTATAACGATACCACCGGCCAAGAATTAGAAGCAACTGCGCTAACCGGAGAGCTTCCGCAAACGGTTGAAGTTGATGGCTTTGAAATACGCTTAGAAGCGGGTACTTTTCAAGCAGGAGATCGTTTTTTAATTACACCAACGCGTGCCGCAGCAGGCAATCTTGATGTGCGCGTGACTCGACCAGAAGAAGTCGCCATTGCCTCACCGATTTCTACTGACTCGGCCATTGGTAACCGCGGAACAGGGGCTATTTCACAAGGTGCTGTTTACGATATTACAACACCTTATTTGGCCAGCGAAGGCGAGATGGACCCTCCTTTATTGGTGAAGTTTACGTCAGCCACAAGTTATGACGTATTGGATAACTCAGACCCTGGTAATCCGATACCACTCTTTCCACCCTTGATGAATCAACGTTATATTCCGGGTATATCGAATAATATTTTACC
>OJEW01000242.1_pt1 | contig 9667 bp, 10 predicted proteins | sample 1593861 | NCBI WGS metagenome assembly OJEW01 (sample SAMN05416806, study PRJEB24817) | seawater metagenome | isolation source: Sea water | place: Canada:Atlantic | collected 2013-11
ACGTACGTCTCTTCGGTATACGTTTCTTCTACGTAAGTATCTTCGACATAAACCTCTTCCCGATACTCACTTTCACGGTACTCACTTTCACTGTAAGAGGAACTGCTGTCTTCCGCGCAATCGATCCAGTTTTCACTCGCGTCTTGATAGACACCGTATTCAGCGCATTGCTGCTGACGACTCATTGCGGGCTCTTCCGCAAAGGTCTTTTCTAGCAGCGTAAATTGCGTCACACACAGCAGCGCTATTACAAAATTCCATTGTTTAATTGGCCACATAATATGCCTTCCTCAAAATCAATACTTTAAGGATCAATTATCAGCAGCAGGCATGGCAAAGTACAACGAAAAGAACTTATCTTAACGATAAGTCATTTTGTTACTAGTCTGTGCGCGATAGACACATTTTTCATCATTCAACCTCTGCCAATTCTGCCCTCATTCCGCTATAATTCCCGCCATTTAGCATTATTCCAAATTATCCAAAGAGCATTCCGAAGAAAGACTATGGAAAAGACATATCAGCCTCAAGCACTTGAACAAGAATGGTACAAAACGTGGGAAGAAAAAGGCTACTTTAAGCCTTACCAAGATGGACTAGATGGCGAAGGTTATTCCATCATGATCCCACCACCGAATGTCACTGGTTCATTGCACATGGGCCATGCTTTTCAGCATACCATTCAGGATGCTCTTACCCGCTACAAGCGCATGCAAGGCAAAAAAGCCTTATGGCAAGTGGGAACAGACCACGCTGGCATCGCCACGCAAATGGTTGTTGAGCGTAAGCTAGCCCAAGAAGGCCAGCCAGATCGTCACGAACTGGGCCGCGAAGAGTTCACCAAAAAGATTTGGGAATGGAAAGAAGAGTCTGGCGGCACGATTACTAGCCAGATGCGTCGCCTAGGCAACTCGGTTGATTGGGAAACTGAACGTTTCACCATGGACCCAGGTTTCTACAAAGCGGTTGAAGAAGTATTCGTTAAACTTTACGAAGACGACCTTATCTACCGTGGCAAGCGCCTAGTTAACTGGGACCCTAAGCTACACACCGCGATCTCAGATCTAGAAGTTGAAAACAAAGATGTTAAAGGGAAGATGTGGCACCTACGCTACCCGCTTGCCGATGGCCTTACCTACACCGATAGCGAAGGCGTAGAAAAAGACTACATCGTTGTTGCAACGACTCGCCCAGAAACCATGTTAGGTGATACCTGCGTCGCCGTTAACCCAGAAGATGCTCGTTATCAGCACCTTGTCGGTAAAGACGTAATGTTGCCTTTAGTAGGCCGTCGCATTCCAATCATCGCCGATGAATACGCCGACATGGAAAAAGGCACGGGTTGTGTGAAAATCACCCCGGCTCACGATTTTAACGATTACGAAGTTGGCAAGCGCAACGAACTGCCAATGATCAACGTATTAACGTTCAACGCCGACATTCGTGAAGAAGGCCAAACCTTCAACTTCGATGGCACCGTGAACGAAGAATTATCTGGCTTCATTCCAGAAAAATACCGTGGCCTAGAACGTTTCGCCGCGCGTAAAGAAATCGTAGCCGATTTTGAAGCCGCTGGCTTGCTGGTAGAGATCGTCGAAAACGACATGGTTATTCCTTACGGCGACCGTGGTGGCGTAGTTATTGAGCCAATGCTGACCGACCAATGGTACGTAGACGCAAAGACCATGGCGAAGCCTGCGATTTCTGCTGTTGAAAATGGCGACATCAATTTCGTACCTAAGAGCTACGAGAACATGTACTTCGCTTGGATGAACAACATTCAAGACTGGTGTATTTCTCGTCAGCTTTGGTGGGGCCACCGCATTCCCGCTTGGTATGATGACCAAGGCAAGGTTTACGTTGCGCAAAACGAAGCCATGGTTCGCGAAAAATACAATTTAGATGCGTCGGTTAATCTTTCTCAAGATAACGACGTACTTGATACCTGGTTCTCTTCAGCCCTTTGGACGTTCGCGACCTTAGGCTGGCCAAACCTAGACGACCCAGAAGTGGCTAAGCGTTTAGCCGACTTCCACCCGAGTGATGTATTGGTTACCGGTTTCGACATCATCTTCTTCTGGGTTGCCCGCATGATCATGATGACCATGCACTTCTGCAAAGAGGGCCCTGATTCTGAAAACCCGGGTAAACCACAAGTTCCATTTAAAACCGTTTACGTGACTGGCTTAATCCGTGACGAAACCGGCGCGAAAATGTCGAAGTCGAAAGGCAACGTACTTGACCCAATCGACATGATCGATGGCATTGGTATTGACGAACTATTAGAAAAACGTACTGGCAATATGATGCAGCCTCAGTTGGCTGAGAAAATTGGCAAACGTACTAAGAAAGAATTCCCAGAAGGTATTTCGGCTCACGGTACCGACGCATTGCGTTTCACCCTGACGGCATTGGCCTCGACGGGTCGTGACATCAGCTGGGACATGAAGCGCTTAGAAGGTTACCGTAACTTCTGTAATAAAATCTGGAACGCCTCTCGCTATGTGATGCTATCGGTTGCGGGCGAAGACGTTGTGGAAGCCGCCGCTGAAAACGGCACCAAGATTGTTATTACCGACGCCATGAAAGCAGCGTGTGGTGCCAATGGCGAAGAAGCGATTCTATCGCTAGCTGATCGCTGGATTATTTCACGCCTACAGTTTGTAGAAGCCGAAGTAACCCGTCACCTAGATCAGTATCGTTTTGATTTGGCCGCACACGCTTTGTATGAGTTCATCTGGAACGAATACTGTGGCTGGTACTTAGAACTGTCTAAACCCGTATTGTGGGACGAGAACTCTTCTGAAGAAGCGAAGCGTGGAACGTTAGGCACCTTGGTTCGCGTACTAGAAGCGACCATGCGTTTGGCTCACCCATTCATGCCGTTCATCACCGAAGAAATTTGGCAGCAAGTGAAAGTACTTGCTGGTAAAGACGGTGAAACGATTATGCTAGCGCCTTACCCAGAAGCACAAGACGCTTTCCGTGATGCCGATGCAGAAGCCGACATTCAATGGCTACAAGACGTTATTACAGCGGTACGTAATATTCGTGGTGAAAAGAACATTCCACCAAGTAAGCCATTAGATTTGTTATTCAAGAATGGCGGTGACGATGATTTCCGTCGCGCTGAAGAAAACCAAACTTTCTTGAAGAAACTTGCACAGTTAGAAAACCTAACGTGGATGAACGAAGGCGATGAAGAGCCAATGTCAGTGACGCAATTAGTCGGTGATATGGAAGTTCTAATCCCAATGGCTGGCTTTATTGATAAAGATAAAGAAGTTGAGCGTTTAATTAAATCAGTAGAAAAACTGGATAAAGAAATCGAGCGTGTGAATAACAAACTCGGTAACCCAGGCTTCACTGACAAAGCCCCAGCGGCTGTGATTGATAAAGAGAAAGAGAAAGCTGCTGGCTTTGCTCGTGATATCACTAAGTTGAAAGATCAGATAGAGAAGATTAAGGCGCTTTAAGCCTTTTGAAGTTAACCCTGCCTCTACTGCATACTTGCATAGAAGGCAGGTTAACTCTAAATTAAGCTATATTCTAAACATTTAGCCATCTTCAGGTGGCAACAATGAACCGTAATCAAGCAATTTTTTGGTGTTCAATTTTACCTAGATGCTATTCTCGGCACCTGATTAGATTTAATCACTCGCAAAGCACTTAAATGACAATTAGAGCCTTACGTCACTTCGCCTTAAAATAAAAATTCTCATCTTTCCCCTTCAATTACCTACTATTCTAATCACCAATAATTTTGACAAATGTCATAATAGTGAAACTAATTGCGGTCGTTTTATGCAATCTAACCCCTAGGCTTCTATAATGATAGGTAACTAATTAGGCAACTAATACTTATTAACTACAACAGATTGGATAAAGATTAAGTGAATAAAACTTAATACAATTATGATAAAACGACTGGTTTTTACATTATTCCTACTCACGGCAAGCACTCTATGGGCTAAAACTGCCCCAGACTGCCTTAATTTACATGTTATAGAGAATGCACCTATAGGCTTTAACAATACCGGTGGGCAGCCTGCTGGCGTTCATTGGGAGTATCTTGCGGCAATAGAAAAAGCCAGTAACCTCTGCCTCGATAAAATGATATTACCCTACCCTAGAATCTGGCAAAGCATCGAGAAAGGAAGGCACGATGGCGGTATCATCTTCAAATCTAAATCCAGCTCAGAATTTGTAGATTACGTAGCCAAAATCCGTAGGGTAAAAATCGTTGTTATACCTGTGAAGGGAGTAGAAATAAACAGCTACGAAGACTTGAAGAACATAAGAATTGGTAAAACAAGAGGCACTAATTTAAGTGAGCAATTCGACCAAGATAGCAGTCTCAATATTATAGAACTCAATACTTACGACCAAGCCACCAGAATGATTGATCACGGGCGTATAGATGCAATCGCAGGCAGTGCTTTGGTGCTTAGCTATCAACTTAAAAAACTTCATGCACTTAATAGTGTTGATTTAACGCATAAGCTCGTATTAGGAGAAAAAGAGCAATGGTTGCAACTTTCTAAAAAATCACAACACCTCGATAAAATCCCACAACTTAAATTAGCTATTGAAAAACTTAAAAAGAATGGTTCATTCGCTAAAATCATGGATAAATATTATGGTAACGAGTGGAGAGTTATTAATCAGTAGTTAGAATATTCGATATCGACCACCGTTCTCTTTTTATTTTTATTATTAAGAGATCTGTAGGCCACGCTTTATAAATTCTTCTAGCCATACATCATAAGAGCCATTTATTAGCTCTTTGGAAATCCTTAAGTATTCACCAGTATCATCTTTTACATTTAAGTTCAGGTTAATGATTTTTTGTGGGCATGATTTTTTATTTTGATCGAGAACCAATAATATTCTTGGTTTTAATTTATTATTTTCGTGGGTTTCAATAACGATACCGACCTCACCATTTGTTAATTCAACAATGGCTCCTGGTGGATAGATACCTATGCATTTAATAAATTCCAATGCGAGCACTGCGTCAAATTGAGTGTCTTTGCATTTGTAGATAATATCGAGCGCTTCCATTGAGGCTCGCCCTTTGTCATAACAGCGGCTACTGGTAATCGCATCATATGCATCGACTATGGAAACGATTTTTGCGAAATAGGGGATCTTGCTTGCATCTAGTTTTCTAGGGTATCCCTTCCCATCCATGCGCTCATGATGACTGTGAGCTATATCAATAACATAATGCTCTCTTTTCGGCATAGTCATTAGAAGGTTCCGCCCGAAAACGGTGTGCTGCTTCATAATGTCAAATTCTTCATCAGTAAAGCGCCCTTCTTTGTTGAGGATCTCTACCGGAATTTTCGCTTTTCCTACATCGTGCAGTAAGCCACCTAACGCAATTTTTTTAATATCGTTCTCGTCATGACCCAAATGTCTGGCGAAGGTTGCTGAAAGAATACTGACATTCAAAGAATGCTCTGCGGTATATTCATCTTTATCTTTGATCTTGGTCAGCCAAGCCAGCGCATCTTTATTTTGCAAAATACCATCAACAATATGATTAACCGTTACACGCGCTTCATTCATATCGATCATACGACCAATGCGAATACCATCCATAATGCTGTTAACGGTCATTTTGGCGGAGCTATAATCTGCTTTCGCTTGTGGAAGTGCTTTTTCAGTCGGTATTTTATTGATATAGGATATGCGCTTTTTACCTTGCGGTGGCCTACTCATTATTACCTGATGTTTTCTATTAATCGTATTAGGAGCAGGTTCTTTACGTGAAAAAAATCCTTTTTTCTGTTTACGAGGCCGAGGAATTGAATGTTGAGTATGTTCGCCTTGAGAGAACGACTTACCTTGAATATAAACAAATTCGCATTGTGAAATTAACGAATCAATTTCGTCATGATTCTCAATGATAAATCCTTGCATCAAGAAATTTGTCTCTGTCCAAGGGCGGTCCAATCGAACAACATGCATACCTAACTGCAATTCGCTAACAGGTATCATAACCTCTGTGTATTCGATGGCCATTCAATATCCAATTTGGTTGAGTATGCTTTCTAGAAAACAACGTTTGTTTATTAAGTATAGTAAAAACCCTTTGGTTATCAACATTTTATCAAATAAACGAGGTTGACTATATACCCCCCTATTTTAATCGCACCAGGAAATAAGAATGATAATAATTATTATTTACAAATATTAAAACAGTCAGTATTATTGGTTCTTTAATCCAAAATCTATTTAACTTCTCCACCAAAAGACAACGGATGTTATTTTGAAATTATTACTTTCTTGCTGTACTACATCATTTCTAATTGTAGCTAGCTCAGCACTTGCAAATTCCGACACTCGCAAAGCTCCTAATTCTCTAGATCTAGGGATTGGATACAAACTGTATGCTATGAACCTACCTTCACGGGTTTCAGCAAGTAAGAACGATGATACTAATAAGTTTCCTGCACTCGCACTAATCGCAACAGATGATATTAACGAGTATGTGAGTATTCGATTTGAGGTCGCAAAAGGCCTTGAAGATGCAAGCTCTGGGTATGATTTTTCAATTGATGCCCCCATCAACCCAATCAAAATTAAAGAAACTTATACAGCTGAATTAGATTACAGCCTTAGCGTTGCTGCAAAATTTAGTTTACTTACTAATTCACCAATTCGACCTTCGCTAGACAAAAAGGTTGCTCTATTACGTAGTTCCTCTGTCTTGCCCGCGCCAGCTTCGGCTAAAATAACACTTCGAAACTCATCATCCAGCTTGTCCCATCCTTTAGTATCCGAACGTCCATACGAATAATAAAAGTCTTCATTTTCGACACCTTTATCGTTCTTTGTAACAAGTGAAAATTGACGATTTAATGGGATGTACTCTTCGTTTTTCATACTTATCTTTCGGCCTAATTGTTGGGTCTATTAATCAGTAAGGAAAAACTGACATTATATTTCCTAATGATTGTTCAAACGTTTAAAATTTTTCATAACTACCTCATCATTAGGATCAACCTCCAAAGCTTTCTCATAATACTTCCTAGCTTCGTCATAACGCTTAGTAGCACCATACAACGATCCTAAATTGGCATAGCCATAAACCTTATTCGGATAATACTGAATCAATGCTTCAGAAACGTTAATCAACAAACGATCACCCTCTTCCGATTCCAATCGAAACAACATAGCAGTACGAGGTAACAAGCCTTGAATCATGAACTCTTCAGGATCACCTTCCATAGAACCGACTTTTCCCCACTGCCATTTATTATCGATTTCTTTAGAGGTTTTAAGCATGCTGATTAACTGGTCGGCCATAACAGAATGCTCACCGATATTTTGAGCAATAGAGACTATGCCGAAGTGGATATCGAGCTGATTTGGAAAGAACCTGAGATTATCTTGAGCAATACGAAGCGATTCAAGAATAGAGATTTCATCGAAGCTGACGACTTCACGAAGAAATCCTTTTGTATTGTTGCCATCTAGCGAGGTAAGTTCAAAATCACCTTTCTTCGCTACGCCTAAGCCCGTTGTATAGTGAGTACTGCGTGCTTTGTTAAAGCTGTAGTTAAGTAATAGAACGGTGTAATCAGGATCTGTGGTGGCGGTGGCTCTTTCTTCTGCTAGATAGGTTTCAACAACGTCGAATTTGTTTTGCTTAATATTGTCGATAAGAAATTTGAATTCGCTGTCTTCTAGCGAATGGGCTGTATAAGAACATAGCAGCGAAATACAGAATAGTGGCAGACTTAATAACAGATACTTCACGAAAAATCCTTTTCGTACGTGTCTTGCTTGTAAAGCAGACACTTATTGTGATCTGCTTATCATAACCGATATTTCTATCAATGTAATACCTTATCATTACTAATGGGTTTTCAATTGGAGCAATTCAACATTAGAAAACCTATTAAATGACACTAATCAAAGGCAGCGGTATTTTGTTTCTAACTTTAGCGCTAATATAGGTACTAAGGATATTAGTCATAACAATCAAGACATAGAGGGAACTATGAATACAAGCAACAGCGATATTTCACCTGAGTTATTTCACGAATCATTACACAAAGATATCAACAAGCCTATTCTAGACTATAGAAAAAAATGGGTCCAAGCCAAAAAGAGACATGTCAAAATACACTCTGGTGCCCATAGAGCTGATTGGTCAGAGGTTAATATTAATCTAAAGAATAAGACCATTGATATTTCTGTATATTTAAACTTTAAAAAAAATAGCCTTACTGAAACTGATTATAGAAAACTAAAAATTCTAGCAAGTGAAGGCATAGCACAATATTAGTCACGTAATATTAAACTTAGTAATTCTACATATATTGTTAAAGTTCAAGCACACCACAGGTCAATAAACGCTATTCCTGTAGACCTTTATATCGAAACAGATGAAGGCGAATATGGTCGGTCAATGAACCCTGCAATGCTTGGCATTGATGCTAGCTTCATCTACAACAAAGGAGCTTTTGGTGATTATCGTACGGATTTAGACTTTCGATTAGTATCAGCTCATGAATTTGGTCATTCTGTTTTAATGTATGCCGGCGGCCTTCCCTTATCTTGGGGCCATAAGGGCTCTACTAATCCACTAACACAATCTGTAAAAGGAACAACTCCTGGTTACCCTAAGAGTGGAAATATTGACCTAATGAAATATTATGATTGGGATAAAGGAAGAATTGATTTTTTAAGACGAGTAACTGATACAGTAGCTATGGAAATGGATGTCAAACGTTTGATCTGGGGAGCTGAAATTAAATGGAAAAAATAGTGAAACAGAACGCATTAGTACGATTTACTTTCTTAATTGCTATTTCATTACTGGTTACGGCGTGTTCTTCTGTTAAATTCGTGACAATCAACAACGACTCAGCAGAAAGTATTGATTTTCAAGGTGAGTTTATTACAGCTACGGATAAAGTTGATAATTTAGATTTTCAGCTAAAACCTGGAGCTTCTAATTCTTGGAGATATGAACTTAGTTCTTTTGATAGCGATGTACTGGATAAAGGACTTAACAAAATAACGTTATCGGTTTCAAGCGAGTGCTCAGTTACGCTCGACAGAAGCCAGATCGAAGAAATGGCAGAAAAAAATGGCATGTGGTTTATAACCATTGATGCAGAAGTAATCAGCTGTAAATAAGGTTATTTACAGCTCCTAATACACTAGCGGTTATTTAAAGCTTTTTCGGCAACTAGGTTTATGCAGGTTTCTTCATCTTGAGTAAAAACGTACTTACTATAACGTAGCCCTCTATGAGAAAGCGGCTCACATTCTTGATAGCCGTTATCGCTTATTACATTATCAATTAAAAAGTGAGCAGCGTGTGGCAGAACAAACATGACGACGATACTAATCAACGCTATTTTTATCACGAGCTTCTCAACACTAAAAGAAACCTTTCGTTGAAAGATCGCAGAATAAATGACTGCTACAGAAAACGAGAGTGCTCCAACTCCTGTTCCAAGCATATACATTGAACCTTTATCAAAGGTAATTATATTACTCATATTCATTAGGTCAGAGACTAAGTCATTTAGACTGCTACCAAACCACGCTAAACTCCCGACGGAAAATGACACAAAAAATACGACACTTAATATCCTAATATAAAAAGGCTGGACTACTTCGCCATTCATTTAATCAATAT
>OJEW01000249.1_pt1 | contig 9304 bp, 9 predicted proteins | sample 1593861 | NCBI WGS metagenome assembly OJEW01 (sample SAMN05416806, study PRJEB24817) | seawater metagenome | isolation source: Sea water | place: Canada:Atlantic | collected 2013-11
GCTTTTGGTTCACTTGAGTTTCAAGCACTCATTATCCAGAGTTCAGGTTATGTAAATTTTATTATTTGGCTTTATTCAATAACGGTTATATATGCTAGAATCTAGCCATATTATTATTTAAAAATTATTAGGCGTATTTCATGTCTGAACATCCAATTTTCGAAATTTGTGTTGAACCAATAGAGCTTTGTAAGTTACTTAAAATTGCCGATATGGTTGGCGGTGGCGGCGAAGCTAAAGCCGAGATCACTGAAGGTAATGTTAAAGTAAATAACGAAGTAACAGTGCAAAAGCGTAAAAAAATTCGCCATGGCGATATTGTTGAACTTAACGCTAGAGTGATTAAAATCGCTTTAAACCCTGATCAAAAATCAGCTGAGTTCATTAACACCGTTATTTCGGCGAATAAAAATGCCAAAAAGAAGAAAAAAGCCAAAAGTAAAGCGCCAGTAAACTCATCTGAATCGGCAAAAAAACCATCAGGCGAACGTACAAAAAGAAAACCTACTTCCGTTTAATAACCCATTAATACTTACAGGTAATTTACGTTTTATTTCGCCTTTACATTGGGTAATAATGTTTTTTTGTAAATTTCAAAAATGCAAGCGCTTACAATAACGAAAACCGAAAAACCAAGCCAAACAGGCTTTTCGGTTTTTATTCATCATAACTACTCGAAAAATTGCTTAAAGCATTAATTACTGAACTGTATTTTTACTTTACTTAGCTGATTTAGAATAAAAATTTAATCAGGTAAAGCACAATAACTTTTGAAGTAACCCTCAGTTATTCAATTAACCTGTTTGACCGAGAATTTATCCTCGTATTTAATTTATTATGATGTAATACCAATTGGTATAAATGTTGAAACGTGTGCATCGAGTTAATAGCTACAGCGAAATTAACGTGAAATATTTAAGAGATAAACTTAAGATTAAACTATTACTGTTTAGACAACTGTCACTTTTTTAGACAGTTTTCATACTGTATAACATATACTTATAAAATGAGTGTTCATCAAAACAAGCCGTTTTACCGACATTAAGCGAGGAATAATATGCTAGAAATGGCAGTAATCTATTTAGCCGCTGCAATAATTGCAGTACCAATAGCAAAGCGTTTAGGTTTGGGCTCTGTACTGGGGTACTTAATTGCCGGTATTGTTATTGGGCCTTTTGCGTTAGGACTGGTTGGCGACCAAACAGATGTGATGCATTTTGCTGAGTTTGGTGTGGTTATGATGCTATTTTTAGTTGGATTAGAATTACACCCTGCTAGATTATGGAAGCTAAGAAAATCAATACTTGGTTTAGGTGGTTTACAAGTTTTAGTCACTAGCGCGCTATTATTTATAGTTTGCTACTCATTACTTGATTTGCGATGGGAAACGGCCTTAGCCATTGGTTTAATGCTCGCGCTTTCCTCAACTGCAATTGTCATACAAACCTTAACGGAAAAAGGCTGGATAAAACAAGAAGCAGGACAAAACGCCTTTTCTGTTTTGTTATTTCAAGACATTGCCATTATTCCCATTTTAGCCCTGCTGCCACTACTAGCATTTTCAGACATCGCCAACACTGCATCGACCCACAGTAGCCTAATTGAACACTACCCTGTATACGCTCAAGTGCTAATTGCTTTATTTGTTATTGCCGCAATAATATTGGCGGGTAAATACATTTCAGCACCGTTATTTCGCTATATTGCAGAAACCCGATTACGCGAATTGTTCACACTGTTTGCACTATTCTTAGTGATTGTTATCTCGGTGATTATGAAAAACATAGGTTTATCCCCTGCTTTAGGTACATTTTTAGCAGGCGTTGTTTTGGCTGAAAATGAATTTAGACATGAATTAGAAGCAGATATCGAACCTTTTAAAGGCCTGCTACTTGGGTTATTTTTTATCACCGTTGGTGCATCAATCGACTTTCCATTATTGATGACAGAATTTAGCCTAGTCGTGCTATTAGTATGCGGTCTTATTATTATTAAAGCCGTTGTTTTATATGTTTTAGCCATAGCATTTAACATTAAAAGCAAGCAAAAATTCTTATTTACTTTAGCACTAGCACAAGGGGGTGAATTTGCTTTTGTGCTATTGTCAGTAACAACTTCGTTAAATATTCTTACGCCTGATCAAACCAAAATCACCACGTTAGTTGTTGCTATTTCTATGCTAATGGCTCCGCTATTACTCATGTTCTACGATAAAGTGATCAACCGTGAAACCACCTCACAACCAAACTTTGATAGCCTAAACGAAATTGAAGCAACTAAAAATGTAATTATTGCTGGTTACGGTCGCTTTGGACAAATAATTGGCCGCTTACTTACCGCACAGGGTTATCACTTATCAATACTTGACCATAGCTCTGGCCAAATAGAGTTATTAAGACGATTTGGCAATAAGGTTTTCTACGGCGATGCTGCTCGCAAAGATCTTTTAGATGCTTCAGGAGCCAATGACGCCCAATTACTGGTTATTGCTATCGACGATGCTGACAAAATACTTGAAATCGCCTCGCTGGCACAAAAGCACTATCCGCATTTAAAAATAGCTGCTCGTGCAATTGACCGCCGCCATGCTTATCAATTAATGAAATTAGGTATTAATACATTTAAACGAGAAACATTCGACTCTGCACTAAACCTAGGTGTTGACGCACTTACTTTACTCGGAAACGATGAAGAAATTTCTATACGCGCAGGAAAACTATTTGCTGTACATGATAATGACTCTCTACTTGAGTTAGCTGAATTATGGGGCGACGACCATAGTTATGGTATTGCCTCGAAACAGCGTACCGAAGATTTAAAACAAGTGCTGCACAATGATAAAAAAGAACAAGAGAAATTAAATGCCTGCAAAAATGGTGATGGCGAAGCGTGTAAAGAAATTCAAGAAAGCGGATTACACTAAAGGTTAATTTACCCAGTATATTGAATTACCTAATTAACAATAACGCTGATTGCTTGATAAAAGCACTTTAAAACATAGCCTTTAGTAGCTGTATTTTATTGTGCTTTCAAGGTTGCTCGCGTTATTTTTTTCAATCAAAAAATATTAATGGCTCTAAAGCCTTGGGCTTTTCAAACTTAACCATGAACGATAAAGACACAACATAAGTGGTAATTAATTTTCTGTTGGCCACTCTGTTTCTGTCAGTATTTTTTTCGCGATTAATTGCATTCTAAGTCCGCTAATAGTTTCTTTTAACTCGTCACGAATAAGCCTTATAGCGGGTGAGATCAGCTGTCGGCTTGGCAGCACTAACCACATTTCAGTTAGTGGCACTTTGTAATCTGGCATTAATCGTTTAAGCCTGCCAGAGAGTAAGTCTTGTGCAACATCAATAGCCGATTTTTTAGCCAGGCCTTCACCATCAATACACCATCGCCTAACAATATCACCGTCGTTTACGGCTCGGTCACTATTCATTTTTATCTTATATTTTTTATTATCGTTAACTAACTCCCAACCGTCGTGAACCACTTCGTATAATTTATAAAGCAATGCATTGTGTTGAGGCAGATCATCTGGGGTCAACGGTTCACCATGCTTGGCAATATAATCTGGCGCAGCACATAATACATGTGGAATATTGCAAATTTTAAAACCGTATAAATTCAGATCTTTTGCTGCATCTTTAGTAATTGCACGCAAAGCAACATCAACCCCATCTCGATAAAAGTCGACTCGGCTATCACTAGCATGTAGACGCAAGGTAACTTCACTATAATTGTTCATCACATTATTAAGTAAAACGCGCATTAAGTTACGACCCATTTCAGACGACACAGCGATACGAACTTCACCACTGATTGATTTCTGTTCCTCATGAATTAATACTTGTCCCTGCTGTAATAAATCTAAGGCTTGTTGGCAAAGCGGCAAATAGCGTTCACCTTCAGGGGTCAGGCGTAATTGCCTTGTCGTTCGAACAAATATTTGTGCACCTAAGGTACTTTCAATACGTTTTAAAGCCACACTTGTAGCAGAAGAGCTCATATCTAACTTATGCGCTGCTGCTGTAATAGATCTAAGCTCAGCAATGGTGAGCAATACTTGTAAATCAGTAATTTTCATTTGATCCTCGAAGATCTGCGCAAGAAATGTCAGACCTGTTAACCAGTCATTATCCACGTATTCGCGAAAGTGTATTAAAGATTACCCTATTTATCGAATTAATCTTATCTTTTAAAATTACCACATACTCATTCAACAGAGCCTATAAAAATGACACGTTTATTCACTATACCAAGTATTGCCTTATTAACCGTGCTACTAGCACCTAGCAGTTTTGCCGATACAGCCTTAAAAAACACCTCGTATTCAAAAGTTGTAGCAGCAAGTAATATTACCTGGGGCTATTTAAACCCGCTTCGTGGCGATAAGAGCCCAGGCGCTGCTGATTTATGGGGCGATCGCACCAAAGATACAGCAACAGGTATGTTAGTGCGCTTTAAAAAAGGCTTTGAATCTCCGCCTCATATTCACAACATTACTTATCGCGGCATTGTGATTGATGGTCAAATGCATAATGATGATCCTAACGCAGCAAAAATGTGGCTGCCAGCGGGTTCTTTTTGGACCCAGCCTGCAGGTGAAGATCACACTACTGCAGCCAATAACCCTACTAACTTAATTTATCTTGAAATTGACTCAGGGCCATATCTTGTTAAACCTTCAACAGAAGAGTTTGATAACGGCGAGCGACCTTTGAACTTGCACCGCGATAACATGGTATGGCTCAACAGTAGCGAGCTAAATAATATTACCGCTGAAGGCGTAAAATTTACCTATGTATGGGAAAGTAATGCCAAGATGAACGGTTCACTAATCAAATTACCTGCAGGTTTTACAGGTGAAATAACCACTCAGGCAAGCGAGTTTAAAGCCGTTGTTATTGCTGGCGATATTGAGTATAACTCAGTAGATCAAAAAAAATCACAGCACTTAAGCCCTGGTAGCTATGTCGAATCAAACGGTAGCTTTACTCATAACATTACTAATAAAACAAATGTTGAAGCGACAATTTATATTCGTACTAATAGCCCATACCAAGTTAAGTAAAAAGCTCAACAGCATAAACTTTGGTTAGATTGTTTTTTAATTTAAAAAAACGCATTCAATTGATACTATAAAAATGACTAAGCATGACATGAGATAATAAATGCATGCTTGGTCATCACATCGTACAGTTCTCACATTAAATTACGCTTTTTTACAATCAATTACCTCGTAAAAACAAGTTCAAACAAGACACATAAACCACTGATTATTAACAAATAATCACATAGTTATTTTAAATTATTTCTTATTAAGAACCTAGTCATGCTCAAAATATAAAAAACTCATTTTTTCCGCTTGAAAAACAATTCTGATCGGCATAACATGCGCGCAAATACCAATCGGTACAAAACAAACTAATAATTAAGGCGTAATGATGACAAATTTAATTGAGAATAAAGTTGCACTAGTAACAGGCGCAAATCGCGGCATTGGTAAAGCGATTGTAGATTCACTTATAGCTAACGGTGCGAAAAAAGTTTACTTAGCGGTGCGCAACCCAGCTTCAACTAAAGAAATAGAAGCAAAGTACGAAGATAAAGTGGTTACATTAACCGCAGATGTTGGCGATGCAGAATCAATAGAGCAACTAGCAAATCAAGCTACTGATGTAGAAATACTGGTTAATAATGCTGGTATTATGCACCTAACTTCGCCACTGAGTGAAGATGCTGAAGCATCATTAATGCAACAATTTAATATCAATTTTTTTGGCTTAATGCGTGTAGCCAATGCCTTCGCTGAAACTTTAGAAAACAACAAAGGCACGCTTGTTCAATTGAACTCTATTGCATCAATAAAAACTTTTGGCGATATAGCAACCTATTGCGCCTCTAAAGCAGCTGCATATTCAATTACACAAGGGCTAAAAGAAAAATGGGCTGACAAAGGTATTAGTGTATTAAGTGTACACCCAGGCCCTATTGGCACAGAAATGGGTAATGAGGCTGGCTTTGCCGGTGCGCCGGATGCAACAGTGGTTTCTAACGCGATTATAACAGCATTAAACAATGGCGATTTTCACGCTTTCCCTGATCCAGTCGCGAAACAGCTTGAAGCAGCGTACCAAAGTTACTCAGACCAAATTATTACTGGCGAACTTTCTCTTTAACAAACATAAATATCGAATTTAGCAATGAATAACAAACATTTACTTAGTCGTAGGTATACGCAATTATTTGGGTTGATTTTTATTACCCTCTTTTTGGCCGCTTCAGCATATGCAAGCAATAGTAGCCAATTAAAGTCATCAAGCTCTAGCAACACAGTATCTCAAGCTGTTGCTGTTGATTGGTTGATAGGTGATGATGATATTACCGGTGTACGCTTAGCTTATAGGCCTTATGTATACACGCTAAGTAATGTACCGTTATTTGATACGCTTGATATTTATTGGGAAGTGAGTGCAAACTTTTGGGAGTATGGTGACAAAAATCACCATACAACCAACTTAGCAGTTGCTCTTTCACCCGTTGTTAGTAAAACCTTTTATCATATTAATGAAAAATACCCACTAAAATGGGAGTTTGGAATTGGCGTATCACTGGTAAACGACACGAGGTTTGCTGGTAAAGATATAGGGTCTCATTACCAATTTGAAGACAGACTTGGCATAGCTGTTGATGTAGGCGAAGACTTACAGCAATCAATCGCTCTACGTTATATGCATTATAGTAATGGCGGTTTAAATAGTCGTAATCCGGGTGTCGATTTTTTAAACCTATCATACGCATATAAATTTTACTAAAGATATGCGTAAGTTAGATTTTTAATAATACCAGCGGCTAAACTCATCCAAGAAACTTAGCAGTATAAGTTTATTTTATATCTGCTGTTTCGCTGGCATGCGCTATTGTTAAAATTTTGCCACTGGTGTTGCTATGGTCATAATACTTTGGCCTTTTTTTATCGCTGGACCATCAAGGCCATATAATGCAAAACCATCGCTAGGGGCTAAAATTAATTCAAGCGTATTACCAAAGTAATCTTTTAACTCTCCTAGCAAGTCGCCTTTTTTAAAGTGTTTTCCACTCATATCTTTAGGAAACCATAAGCCTGACTGCTCAACAGGCACAGAGCGCGTACCGTCAAAATACTGTGTTTTTTGGCGCTTAGATGTTTTAGCTAGTTTACCTTCATCCAAGTTAGTTATACCTAAAACAGCAAGGCTATTATCAAGCCCATTAACCATAGCGTTAACCTGGCGTTTGTCTTTCGAACCATTTTCGCCAATTTCCACTAAAATTGTTGGTATTTTTTCTGCAACTCCTTGTCTATTCAGTGAACGTCTAGTGTCGATTTGTTGCTGTGTATTCATTTTATATCTAACAATATTCGAGAAATTAAAAGCTTCTGCCACTGACAAAGCCAAAGGAAAATTACTCGCTAATGGGCCACCATAAACGCCAACAAATGGTGCTAACCACTCACCACCATCACCGCTATGTAAATCAATTAGAAAGTCTGCTTTTGCGACTACATTTTCAGAAATGGCCCAAGCAATTCGCTCGGTTTGGGTACCCTGCTCTTTGCCTGGAAAGCTACGGTTAAGGTTTTTACGATCGTAAGGATTAACATAAACAGATCGCTCTTCAAAAGCAGAAACATGCGCCACCCTAACGATGATAATACTACCGTTCATTTGGGCGGGTTCAAGCGCAGCAATCCATTTATTTACCGCAATAATAGAAGTGTATTCGTAACCATGTACACCGGCAACAATCGCTAGCACAGGTCCTTTTTTAGCGCCATGCACAACAGTAACCGGAATAAATGTTGCTAGATCTTGAGCGCCTTTGGGTATATCAATACGAAAATTTTCTTTCGTGCCTGGTAAAACAGCAGTATTGAAAAAATTAAATGCCTGACTTGTATTGGCAGAGCCATTTACAGACTCATTCACAGAGCCATTCACATTACTATAGGCGAAACTTACATTGGTAAATAATACACTTATGATCAGCAATAACGGTTTAACAAAACCCGAATTACCATTTACTTTTTTACAAAACAATTCTCATTCTCACTTTTATTTAGATTAAGTTTTACTTGATTGATGTTATGTTATAACATTTACCTAGATCAATAAACTTAAATTTACTGGCAGCTTGCTCATAGTTAGCGAAAAGTTTACTGATAATTTTTAGATACTCGCTCAAAAGCAGTAACACCTTCAACAAAATAATAGAGAAGTTAATGCAAAAAGAAATGATTGTAGCGTCATCACTGTGTGTGCGCTTTGCTAAACAAACTGTACTAGATGAAGTAAATTTTAAGGTCGGACAAGGTGAAGTTTTTGCACTTTTAGGCGGCAATGGTGCAGGAAAATCAACAACCTTAAAAACATTTCTAGGTACCATAGCGCCACAATCCGGCACGGCAACGGTGATGGGTATGTCGGTAACAAAAGACATTGACTCCATTCGCCAAAAAGTAGCTTATTTACCTGAGTCAGTGATGTTGTACGGGCATTTAACTGGCGTTGAAAACATAAAATACTTTTTATCACTTGCTGATATCGAAAAGTCAGCGCCTGATATCGAACAAGCCTTAATGCGTGTGGCGCTACAAAAAAGTGCGTGGCATAGACCTATGTCGAACTATTCAAAAGGCATGCGTCAAAAAACCGCAATTGCCTTGGCGTTACTACGTGAAGCACCGGTTTTATTTCTTGATGAGCCAACCTCAGGCTTAGATCCAAACGCCATAGACGAGTTTAACCGCCTCATTAAAACGTTAGCCGCTGACGGAGCAACCGTGTTTATGGTAACTCACGACGTATACGGTGCCTGCCAAGTAGCACACCGAATTGGCTTGCTCGATAATGGCAAAATTGTTGGTATGTTTGAGCGTAAAGACCAAGCCCATATTGACACTGAAGAAGTACACGCGGCTTTCTCTGCGAGAAGCCAACAATGAGCGTTATTAAACAAGTAACTCGAGACGAGTGGCGCTTTTGGCATCGCACTAAGCTTGCCGCCACCATTATTATTATTGGTACGTTATTAACGCTTGTTTCTGCTGTTGTTAATACCCTTGAAATGCAGCATGCAAGTCACGAGCGTGAACATTTACAGCAAAGTGCACAAGCGCAGTTTTTAGAGCAACCAGACCGTCATCCACATCGTATGGTGCATTATGGTCATTATGTTTTTCGTACACCTTCAGCGCTCAGTATTATTGCTGTCTCTTATACACATCTGACGCTGCCGACGAGCGATCTAGTGTAGA
>OJEW01000284.1_pt1 | contig 7982 bp, 6 predicted proteins | sample 1593861 | NCBI WGS metagenome assembly OJEW01 (sample SAMN05416806, study PRJEB24817) | seawater metagenome | isolation source: Sea water | place: Canada:Atlantic | collected 2013-11
AAAGAATTATCATCACTTAAAAGTAAAATAGAGCGCCAAGAATCGACATTAAGCGAACTTAATAAAACTTTAACTTTAAGTAAAGAAAGCTCCCAAAAATATTACATTGCTTTACAACAGAAGGAAGAACGCTTAGAAGCAGTCCAACAAGACAACGCTAAAAAAAGTGAAAAAATTAAGTCTATAGATGAAAAATTAAAGCGTTTAGAAACTCAATTTAATGAGCAAAAAGAACTATTAGAACAAAATCAGCAAGTTTCAGCGACTGAAGTTGATGGCAATAATGAAGAAACCGATACGCCACCCATTGAACTATCCACTGAGCTAAATGATGAGCTTCAAGTACAAAATGAAGCGCTTGAAAAGCAAAATCAAGCACTTAAAAAACAAAATAAAATACAAAACAGTAGCGTTATAGCCTTAACTAAAGCAGTTGAGGAAAGTAAAGGCCAAACAAGCTTTAAAATGCTGTTTTATGTTTTCCTTATCATTGCCATTATTGCTTTAATCGCGGCATATATGATGTGGAAAAAAGCTAAAGATTCAGCGTCGCAAGCTACTGTACCTTCAAAAAATGAAGACAGTCAATTGTTAGTAGCAAGAGAAGAACAGTTAATCAAATCAGAAAATTTTGCCGCAATAGGATATATCGCTTCTGATATTACCTACGCTGTAGGTTTATCTTTAGATGATTTACAAGCTAAACTTGAGACTGCAGGCGATACTAACAATACAGAAACGCTTAAACCCATTGTGACCTTACTAACGAATTTTAATTTAATTGCAGCAGACCAAGATGACACTAGCCCTCAAAGCTTTGATGTTATCGCTTACATCCAAAAAATGATGATGCTTTATGAATTTGAATTTAGCCAAAGTGACATTGTTTATAATTATTCGGGTGAGAAAGCGCTAAACATCAAATCAGTACCGAGTTATATCGCACTGATATTGTTGAATATAGTTAATAACTCTTTAAAGCACGGTTTTAATAACAATGGTAATGGCAAAATAGCGCTAAAAGTTGAAAAAGGGCTTAAAGGCGGCGCTAGAATAACTTATTCTGATGATGGTAAAGGAATGAATAAAGCAACATTAGAGCAAGTATTTACCCCTTTCTTTACCACTCAAAGTAGCCGTGGATACGTCGGTATTGGTATGAGTACAACATATAACTTAGTTAAGAATAAATTAGCTGCTGATATTAAAATAGATAGCCAAGAGGGTAAAGGAACAACCGTTACTATTACCTTACCTTAAGCCCTCTAAACTAAGCTTCGCTATTGAGTTTAGTATGACAAAGTCGAGTAATTGGTGCGCTAACATACCTTTACTCGATTTATGGTAGGACGTTTTAATTGCTGTGTCAGCTTAAATGCCCTTGTAACAATATCTACGTAAGTCCCACTGTGAAATATAGCCCGAAATGAGGCCTTAGAATTTATTCATAACTCGAAAACGTGTGAGCCTGCAACAGACTCCTTGCACGTTTTTATTTTAAATTTGATATAACCTAAGCAGTTACATAAATCGGTTACAATCACCTGCCAGCGAGTAATTACTTAATACGTCCGCGGGTCCCTCTTTGCTCATTTTTTTTCATTTTATTCAATAATTCTTGCTCTATATTTATGCCGTGCCAATGTGCAATATCTAACACGCGTAAGACAATATCGGCAAGCTCTTCAGCAAAGTCGTGAGTTGGTTCTTCACCACGACATTCATTAATTGCCTCTCCTACTTCAGAAGCCACCAAAGCTAGTGCTTCTAGGGTAGTTTTATTATGCCACCCCATACGTTCGACCCATTCATAGTTGAGTTCTGCTATCTTGTTAATGTTCATTAATGCCTCAATAGTAACTTTGTTCCAATTGGTTTTATGTGGATTTTAAAAACAGAATTAACATGCTTTTATATGCAGCTTTCATTATGTATTTCCTACGTAATTAACTTACAATAACCTGCCCATCAACACTATAAAACTGAAATTAACATGCCGACAAGTACAAAGTTACGCTCGCCAGAGAATTTACTATTAGCGATGGCCTTTATAATGCCTCTCGTCTTTTCTGTTTGGATGGCAATGTTAAATAATTTTGTTATTGAGCGTGCGAGCTTTACCGGTATAGAAATAGGCATACTGCAAAGTTTGAGGGAAATACCCGGATTCCTTGCCTTTACCGCTATTTATGTTCTATTACTAATTAAAGAGCAAAGATTAGCTTTACTCTCACTCGGCCTAACCAGCCTAGGCGTTGCAGCTACAGGTTTTTTCCCATCGGTTGTCGGCTTATACCTTACTACTGTTATTATGTCAGTTGGCTTTCATTATTTTGAAACCGTTAATCAATCGCTTACGTTACAGTGGATCAAAAAAGAGAATACCGCACACTTTTTGGGTAGAGCTTTATCTGTAAAATCTATCGCTTCCTTGCTTGCTTTTGGCAGTATATGGATATTAATGGAGCAATTTGCATGGGGTTATAAAGCGACTTATTTATTGTTTGGAGGAATTGCTTTAGTTTTTACTATCGCGTTGGCTATATCATTTCCATCTTTTGCGGCACCTGTTGAGCAATCACGTCATTTAATTTTGCGAAAACGATACCTACTCTATTATGCATTAACTTTCTTTAGTGGTGCTCGCAGACAAATTTTTGTCGTATTTGCGGGGTTTCTAATGGTAGAAAAATTTAATTATAGCGTGGCAGATGTTAGTGCACTGTTTATGATTAATTATGTATTTAATTGGTTATTTGCTGCAAAAATTGGCAAGTTTATTGGTCGAGTTAGCGAACGCTATGTACTCAGGTTTGAATATATCGGATTAACGATTTTATTTGTGCTTTATGGCGTTGTTGATAACGCTAACCTTGCTGCCATTTTATATGTAGTTGACCACTTATTTTTCGCACTTGCCATTGCCATAAAAACTTATTTTCAAAAAATAGCGTTACCTGAAGATATAGCTTCAAGTGCAGGAGTTAGCTTTACCATTAACCATATTGCGGCAGTTGTTATTCCTGCGCTATTAGGCATGGTTTGGTTAGTTAATCCGTCATGGGTATTTTATATTGGAGCAGGCTTTGCTTGTTGCTCTTTAATACTCACCTTTTTTATGCCTTTAGTACCCACGCTAAATGTAGAGTTTCGTAGAAAAGAAAAAGCACTTGGTTAACAAGTGCTTTAAAATAAGGTTTAAGATCAATGTAACGCGAACAATTAAGCCTACTCTCGGTTAACTTTCTCTAAAAAGCTAAAGAACTCATCTGCAGGCATAGGTTTCGCATAATGAAAGCCTTGAACTTCATCACAACCTAGCTTTTTAAGCTCCACTTCTTGCTCTAGCGTTTCTATGCCTTCAGCGACGACGTTTAAACTCATTTGCTTACCAAGGTTAATAATTGTATCGGCAATTATTGAGCCTCCTGGCATCACAATATCACTAACGAAAGCTCTATCGACCTTCAAACGATCTAGTGGGAGTTTTTGTAAGTAGCTCAGAGAAGAAAAACCTGTTCCAAAGTCATCAAGCGCAATACTAATACCCTGCGCCTTTAATTTAATTAAAGCATCTATAATAACCTGAGGTTCATCCATCAGCACATTCTCAGTAATTTCTAACTCTAGTTTACTGGTATCTACTTGATTAAGTTTTGCTATTTCTATTACTGTATCAACAAAATTATCACGCTTAAATTGCGGGATAGAAACATTAACCGAAATGCTGACATCATTAAACTTGCTGGCTGCTAGTTTTTTAAGTTGTTGGCACGCTTGCTCAACAACCCAATTACCAATTTCAATAATTAAACCTGAATATTCGGCTAATGGAATAAATACAGCAGGTGAAATAAACTTACCTTCTGCTGTTTTCCAGCGTAAAAGTGCTTCTGCCCCAATAACTTTTCCAGAAGCCAAACTTAATTGTGGCTGATAATAAAGCTCTAAACGATTATCCGCAAAATCAGTACGTAATTGCCTGATCATCCCTAAGCGCCACAGTGTTTTATCTTCCATCTCTTGGTGATAATAAACATAAGGTTCATGTAATGATTTTTTGGCTAAATTAAGCGCAATATTTATTTGATTAAGTACTTTAACACCGCGAGAGCCCGCTGAATTTTTTGCACAAAATCCAAAACAAGCATTAATCAATAAGTTTTGCTCACCAACTGAAAAAGGTTGGCTAAACAGCGCAGTCAATGCTTCTGGGTTCACCCATTCTTTAGGGCCAATAATACCAAAAACATCGGCTCCAATTCTGGCCAAATGATTTTTTTCGCTCAAAGTACGAATGCGAGCTGATACCGCCATTAATAGCTGGTTACCAATATCTTGCCCTAGACCGTCATTAATATCGCTAAAGTGATTAATATCTATGAGTGCAGTGACGAGTTCATCGTTATCACTTTGACAAAAATCATCAAGCAAATTTACAAAGTCTAAACGATTAGGTAAGTCTGTTAACCAATCTTTATAAGCCGCGTTACGCAGTTTTTGAAAAAGATGAACATTTTCATAACCTGTAGCTATATTAGTTAAAAAGACTTCAATAAGTTGAACTTCTATTGTTGTTAAGGCTTTATTTAACGCCAAGTGAATAACGGCTCTAAAGCCTCCACTAGAAAAGTAAAATGTTGCAGACTCCGAGTCGAAAAAATGCTTTTTCTGTTGAAAACAACGGGTGATTTGGCTATTGGCATCTTTATCTTCTAAAGTAGATAACTTTGTGTTTATAGCCGCCTCAGACAAGCCAGATTGCCCTAGAATATACAAACTTAAATCGTCAGCACCATTAATAATACCTTGCCCTCGCGAGCAAAAAACACTGCTATTACTATCAACTAACATGTTAAATTCAGCTAAAACACCACTAGCGTAGCCATGAACAGTGTGTTGTCCAAGTAAAGTACCAGCAGCGCCAATAATTTTTTCCAAACCTTGTCTATTTTTAGTAACCGACTCAATTTGCTGATATGAACGAATAGCAGCATAAATTGTAGTGACCAATTTACGGCGGGTTAATTCTGTTTTAGTTTTATAGTCATTTATATCGTAGTCTTTTATTACACTTTCTTCAGGTGCGTAACCTGGTTGTCCGGTGCGTAACACAATACGAATATCATCACGTTTTAATTGCTCACGTATATGCTTAACAACAAGAAGACCAGCATCATCGCTTTCCATAACAACATCGAGTAGAACCAAGACAATATCGTTGTGTTGTTCAATTAATTTACAAGCGTCTTGGCCTGAGTAGGCGTGTATATATTCTAAGTGGCGACCTAAAACGACAAGATCTGATAAGGCAAGCTGAGTTACTGAATGGATTTCAGGATCATCATCTACAATTAATACTTTCCATGTATCTGTTATAGCGGGATCAAATATTTCATCTTCATCGCTATCATCGATAAACAAAAAATCGTCGTTGGTATTTTCGGAAACTTGCATATCATCCTCAATGCACTAGTAAACAACAACTAGCTGAATTTTTGAACATCGGTCTCATTATAAATTGTCACCGTATAATAAGTATATAATAAAATTAGGGTTAAGATTATTCAATAATTCATTTTAGTTTTAATAATATTATCATTTACATGCAGTATAGATACTAAATCATTCAAAAACACATTAATTAATATACAATAAAACTTAAACGCTTATAAATTAAAGATAATATTTTAGCGTTTGTCAGGTTTTCTGAAAACTTAAATCTAGTAGGAATCATTAATTTTTACACTATGATTAATTTGTCGACGATGTTATGTTGGTTTGATAACAAATTTTTAGTTTTCAAGGGGCCATTGAGTGTCTAATTCAGCAGATGAAAATAAAATAATTGAGCATGCTAGCGAGCAAAATAAGTCTGTGATTATCGAACATGAAGGTAAGGCTGCCCAGCATAAAAATTCTACTTCAACCGTAAATGCTTCTTCACAAAAACAAATTTTACTCTTAGCTAAGAAATTCTCACTTAATGCTGCATTTCTGCCTGAAATTAAACAAGCTCCGATAGAAGATAGAGCTTTAAAGCGTAAAAAAATTGATGAATTACGTAAACAACAAAATATGGAAGCTATAGTTTTACGCGCTATTCAATACTGTTCTGATGAAAATATTACTGATAGAGCTGACCAAGATTGGTTTAGTTCTTTTATTACATTAGCCGAAGGAATTAGCAATAAAAGTATGCAAGACTTATGGGCGAAAATTTTAGCAGGCGAAGTATCTAAGCCTGGCTCTTTTTCCCTTAAAACATTACAAACATTTCGAACCATGAGCATAACAGAAGCTAAATTATTGGCAAAAGCTTGCAGTTTAGCTATGTCGGATACACGTAAAAAAAATATTCGTGTCATTAGTGGTGCTTATCAAATTCCTGGGTTATTTAACTTTTTTAATAAACAGCGACAACAACAAGTAGATCTTAATCAGGCTGGGCTCAGTTACGCAGATATTTTAACCTTAGCCGACAACCATTTAATGTTTGAACAAGAAACGGAAAGCCACCCTCTAGCTAAAGGTGAAAAAATTCAGTTCAACTTTAATGGTACACCCGTTAGTTTTGTTGCGAAAAAAGCCGATTGCATTTTGACCTTTTACAAATTCACGCCAATTGGTACAGAGCTCGCACAATTGATTAACGACAATATAAATGAAACTTATTTGTCGGGTTTAAAAACAGGACTATCGGAAAATTTTTCTATTAGTGGCTAAATGATGTGAATATTATTGACGGAATATCCTCTTCAACAATTTTTAAGCAAAAAAAAATGCGACCAGCGCATTTTTTTATTGTGTAGGCTAAATACCATCACCATCAGTATGTAAACCACATTCTCTTTGCATACCTGAGAAGCGCGTATCACTTTCGTCCATACCTGCCGATAGTGGGCGTGTACTATGCACATCGCCAACAGAGACATAGCCTTCATCCCATAATGGGTGATATGGCAAATTATGTTTAGTCAAATATTGGTGAACATCTTTATTTGTCCAATCAATAATTGGATGTACTTTAAATCGCCCACGTAAAATACTAACGACTGACAAACCTTCACGGTGACTTGATTGCTGTCGGCGTACCCCTGAAAACCATGTACCTGCTTGCAGTTCGCTTAAACCACGCTCTAGTGGCTCAACTTTATTACGACGGTTATAAGCCTTTAAAGAAGCCTCGTCTTTCGACCACTCTTCACCATATTTTGCTTGTTGCCATGCCGCACTTTCTTTAGCGCTATAAACTTGTAAATTAAGGTCCAAGCGCTCAGTCATTTGTTCAATAAACTGATAAGTTTCAGGAAACAAATGTCCTGTATCAGTTATCAATACCGGAATATTAGGATCTATTTGCGTTAGCATATGAAGCATCACCGCAGATTGAATACCAAAACTAGACGATAGTACAAATTGCGATGGTAAATTTTCCATCGCCCATTCTGCACGTTGAGTAGCCGACTGTTTTTCTAACAATTCATTCCACTGCTTTAACCAAGGCTCTGGTAACGATGCAGGGAATTTATTGTTTATTACGGGCGGTTTACTCGCTTGAATAATATTAGTCATGAAAATCTCGCTTGCTGACTATTACTTCTTTAATAATACCAGCTCTAATAACAAAATCGCCAAACGCCTCAGCTGTGTTTCTTTCTGCAACCCAGCGAGCAACTAAACTGTCGATTTCATCTAAAATATCTTCCTCATTGAGGTTCTCTTTATACATTTTAGGAATACGCGTACCTGCGATATTACCTCCTAAATGCATATTGTATTTGCTTGGTCCTTTGCCAACTAAGCCAATTTCAGCCAACATTGCGCGACCACAGCCATTTGGACAACCTGTAACGCGTAAAATAATGCTTTCGTCTGCTACATTGTGCTTAGCGAGTATCGTTTCAACATTGCTAACTAACCCAGGTAAATAACTGTCTCTTATACACATCTCCGAGCCCACGAGACGCTACGCTATCTCG
>OJEW01000301.1_pt1 | contig 7581 bp, 8 predicted proteins | sample 1593861 | NCBI WGS metagenome assembly OJEW01 (sample SAMN05416806, study PRJEB24817) | seawater metagenome | isolation source: Sea water | place: Canada:Atlantic | collected 2013-11
GCGTAGCGTCTCGTGGGCTCGGAGATGTGTATAAGAGACAGCTGTTTCTCCTAGCACCATAATTGAAGATCCCGGTTTCTTTTTCATGGAAGGTATCGAACGTCCCTGGCGCGACCATAACTCAGAGCGAGGTGGTCATGGAAAAGGCGTCGATTTAGCCAAGGCGATCATAGAATCCTGTGATGTTTTCTTTTATAAAATGGGTATTAAAACCGGCATAAATATCCTCTCATCAAACAGTTCGGCATTTGGGCTTGGCGCAAAGACTGGTATTGATCTGCCCGGTGAGGCAACCGGGATTATGCCTTCTCGGACATGGAAAAAAGAGAATCGCAATGCCTCTTGGTTCAACGGTGACACCATTAACATGAGTATTGGTCAAGGCTTTATGCTCTCTACTCCATTGCAGCTCGCAGTAATGACTGCTCGCATTGCCTCAAAAGGAAAGATTATTGAACCCCGGCTGGTCAAATCAGTTGGCGGAATTGACCTAGTCCCAGCTAAAACAAAACAGATTAAAGAAATAGATCCAAAATATTGGGACTATATTCATGATTCAATGAAGGGTGTGGTGCACTCAGCGCGAGGTACGGCAACATCAATAAATCGCGGTCTTACATACACCATGGCTGGCAAAACAGGGACTGCACAGGTAGTCAGCATCAGCGCCGATGAAGACTATGACAAGTCAAAACTTAACAAACGACAATGGGATCACGCATTGTTTATTGCCTTTGCGCCCTTTGATGACCCTCAAATCGCCGTTGGTTTAATTGTAGAAAATGGTGAGCATGGTAGCTCTGCGGCTGCGCCAATCGCGCGCTCGGTAATAGATGCTTATTTGCAGACTAATTCTAAGATTAGCAGCATACCTAACGACGCGTTAAAAGGTTTGAACGTTTATGCAAATCAATGATTTTGTGAGGACAATGCAAAATCCGGGCGGCGCACGGCGCATTAGTCGTTCAATGAATATCGATTTGATTTTATTGGTGTTGCTTTTTGCACTCTGCACTTTCGGCCTTGCAGTATTATATAGTGCCGGCGGGCAAGATCTTTCCTATGTAAAGCGCCAACTAACATTTATGACAGTGGGGTTTGCTCTAATGCTTATCGTCGCGCAAATCTCTGTGCGATCACTAGAGAGATGGGCATTTGTTATTTATGGATTGGGGTTAGTGTCTCTGTTCGCAGTATTAATATTTGGTGTTGGCGCTAAGGGAGCCCAGCGTTGGCTAGACTTAGGATTCACGAGGTTGCAACCTGCTGAGCTGATGAAAGTATGCGTACCATTGATGATTTCCGCCTATCTGAGCAAACGATTTATACCACCCAACTTTAAACATGTGTGCTGGTCTATTGTGATGATATTAGTGCCCACTTTGTTAATTGTACGACAACCTGATTTAGGAACAGCCATTCTGGTATTCATGTCTGGATTTTTGGTCCTATTCCTAGCTGGACTTGGCAAGCGCTATATAGCGGGTTCCGGTCTGATTGCTATAGCTGCCATTCCAGTGATGTGGCTATTTGTACTTCGCGACTACCAAAAGCAACGAATTTTGACGCTTTTGTCCCCAGAGGATGACACTCTGGGCTCGGGATGGAATATTATCCAATCCAAAACAGCTATTGGTTCGGGTGGATTTGAGGGTAAAGGTTGGACTGAAGGAACGCAGTCCCAATTAAGTTTTCTTCCAGAGAGTCATACTGATTTCATTATCGCAGTCTTAGCGGAGGAATTTGGCTTGATTGGTGTTCTGGCACTCTGTACCCTATATCTATTGGTAATTGGAAGATCCTTGGTCATTGCCACAAATGCACAGTCACAGTTTGGGCGACTCTTGGCCGGTAGCCTAGCTAGCATATTTTTCGTTTATATTTTTGTTAATATGGGTATGGTATCGGGAATACTGCCTGTTGTTGGCGCGCCACTGCCAATGATTAGTTATGGTGGAACCGCAATCTTAACCCTTTTCATAGGATTTGGTATGCTAATGGCGATAAGTAGAGAGCCTAAGCAAATGAGGACTCAGTTTTGAATTATCTTTTAAGAATCGCTATCTATTGTATTTTCACCTTACACTGCGTCACTTCATCGGCTGATTATTCTAATCATCCTGACGCTGCAAAGTTCGTGGACACCATGGTTACAGAGCATCAATTCGAGCGTCAGCAAATGCTTGATTGGTTGGCCTCAGCCAGACATCAAGAGTCTATCGTAGCGGCTATGAGTCGTCCTGCCGAAAAATCAAAAGCGTGGCATGAATATCGAAAGATTTTTGTTACGGACACTAGGATTTCTCGAGGGCAAGAGTTCTGGTTAGAAAATAGTGACACGCTAAAAAGAGCTGAAGAAGAGTTCGGTGTTGATCCAGCAATTATTGTTAGTATTATTGGTGTTGAAACGAACTATGGTCGAAATGTCGGTAGCTACAATGTAATAGATGCGCTGTCTACGCTGGCATTTGACTATTACACTCAGACCGAAAAGCGAGAGTCTCGACGAAAGTTTTTCACTACCCAGCTGGAGCATTTATTTCTTTTGGCTCGCGAACAAGGTAAAGACCCCCTTACACTAAAAGGTTCTTATGCCGGTGCCATGGGTTGGGGTCAATTTATGCCCAACAGCTACCGTAACTATGCCGTAGATTATGACGGCGATGATTTTGCAGATATCTGGTCTAACCCTACAGATGCAATTGGCAGTGTTGCAAATTACTTTACTAAGCATGGCTGGAAAGAAGGTCAGCCAGTGGCAACAAAAGCTCATATTGAGGGTGGAAAATCTGTCGATAGCAAAGAACTCAATAAAATGAAGCGCCCAACCAAAACAATTGCTGATCTATCCGCTCAAGGTTACATACCGATGGACTCACTTTCAGCTGATCTTCCTGCATTTCCGATTCGGCTGGAAGCTAAGTATGGCCAAGAATATTGGCTGGGATTACATAATTTCTATGTCATAGGCCGTTATAACCCAAGAACCAAGTATGCCATGGCGGTTTTTCAATTAAGCCAAAATATTCGTAGTAACCTGTGTAAAGCAGACAATATCTGCTAGCCATTTAATGACCGACGTGATATTTATTCAAACTAACGGGTTGAGTCTCATAAACTCACCTATGTCTATGCACATGCGCGTTCTTGGGTGCTAAACTAACCGCCTTAACTCGTAAAATAATGGTAGTGAGACTATGACAAAGAAATGGCTTTTACCCGCCGCGCTAATTATTGTATCAATGGCCTTTTCAACAATTAGTAGCGCACAAAAAATGCGCCCCGCAGCACCAGAAATAGCCGCCAAAGCATGGATTCTCATTGATGCCAATACGGGAACTGTTCTACTAGAAAGCAATGCAGACAAACAGTTGCCGCCAGCAAGCCTAGCCAAGATGATGACTACCTATTTAGTCTCTAACGAGATTGAGGAGGGTCGCTTAACAGAAGAGACCGAAGTGTTAATCAGCGACAATGCCTGGTTGCTCGGAGGGGCTAAAACAGACGGTTCCACTATGTTTTTAAGCGCTAGGTCACGCGTGACAGTACTAGATCTAATGCATGGTGTTATTATTCAATCGGGTAACGATGCTGCTATCGCGCTAGCTGAGCATGTCGCTGGTGGCGAGCATGCCTTTGCTGATCTTATGAATCAACAAGCTGAGCTTCTAGGTATGACCAATACCCAGTATATGAATTCAACAGGGCTTCCTGCCGAAGGAATGTTTACTTCGGCACGCGACCTATCAAAAATTGCGCGGGCGATAATTCGTGATCACCCAAAATACTACGAGATATATTCACAAAAGTACTTTGAACATAATAATATTAATCAACCTAATCGTAATCGCTTGTTGTGGCGCGATAAGAGTGTCGATGGGCTGAAAACTGGCAGAACTCAAGAAGCTGGTTACTGCTTAGTGTCTTCGGCTAAGCGGCGAGATATGCGTCTGATCGCCGTTGTTCTTGGTGCGACCAATGATGAATCTAGAGCACGTGAATCACAACGACTACTGTCCTATGGATTCAGATATTTCGATACTCAAGTGGTCTATTCTGCGGGTGACATCATAAAAGCTAATGCCAAATTATGGTACGGCGAAGAAGAATTCTTAAATTTAACTATTGCTGACGACGTCGTACTCACATTCCCTCGTGGATCAGAAAAAATACTGAAAGCAGAAGTTACACTCAGTGACATTATTGCAGCACCTATCGTAACAGGTCAGGTACTTGGCAATTTACAGGTCAGCTTGAACGAAGCGCTGTTGGTTGATGTACCCCTAGTTGCAGAAAAAGATATTGCTGAGTCGGGTCTTTTTGAGCGACTCTTTGATTGGATAATTCTTTTCTTTACAGATCTCCTATCATGAGAACGTTGATGTGAATGATCAAGAACCGCCAAAGATCGAATTTCCTTGTGACTACCCTATTAAAATTTTAGGTGAGGCTAATGGTAGCTTTATCGAGCATATATTAGCTGTAATGGACAACCATGCCCCAGGCTTTGATCGACAAAAGATTTCAGTGCGCGACAGTAGTAAGGGTCGCTGGCAATCGGTAACAGTGAACATTATTGCAACCGGTAAGCCACAATTGGATGATATATTTGCTGCTCTGAAAACTAGCGCCAGCGTTAAAATGGTGCTTTGACCATGGTCACTGCATCGCCGCTCATTATTCGTCATCTTGGATGTCAGAACTACACCAAAATATTTACCTTGATGAAAGCCTTTACCGATCAGCGGAACATATCGACTCGAGATGAGATTTGGTACGTGGAGCATAATCCAGTATTCACTCAAGGGCAGGCTGGCAAAGATGAATACATTCTAGTTGCCGGTGACATTCCAGTAGTAAAAAGTGACCGTGGGGGCCATGTTACTTATCATGGTCCAGGTCAGATTACGGCATATCTGTTAATCGATTTGAAGCGTCTTAATATTGGGGTGCGTGGATTGGTCTCTTTAATCGAAAAAGCACTTGTAGATACCTTAGCCCACTGGGATGTAGAAGCTACGCCACGCAGCGATGCACCAGGTGTTTATGTCTCTAATGGAAAGAAAATTGCTTCCCTGGGTTTACGTATTCGAAAAGGATGTAGCTACCACGGTTTAAATTTCAACGTTGATATGGATATGTCGCCGTGGCAACGAATAAACCCTTGTGGCCTAGGTGTTGAAATGACTCAACTCGCTGACTTAATAGATACTGCGCCGCCTACCTTAGATCGGGTGATCGATAAATTAACCAACCATCTGATGGAAGGACTCGGCTATAATAGCGTTGAAATGGCCGCAGGCCTACCTGCTTTAACTGATGAATTCTAAGGATTATTATTCGTAGTGGATACTATCGTACCAATAAAAACAATAAATGCAGATAAGCTTGATAGCGAAACGATAAATCTCATTCCAACTATTGAGCTTCAGACCGCACCTCCTAAGCGGACTCGTCGTTTGCAAGCCGGTGAGAAGTTACGTAGTGCAGATAAGGTAGAGAGGATACCCGTTAAGGTTATTCCGACAACTGAAATACAGCGTAAACCATCCTGGATGCGTGTACGTTTATCCGCATCACCCAAAGTACAAGAAATAAAGCAAATTTTGCGCCGTCATAAAATGTCTACGGTCTGTGAAGAGGCTGCCTGCCCAAACTTGCATGAATGCTTTAGTGGAGGCACCGCCACTTTTATGATCATGGGTGAAATTTGTACTCGGCGCTGTCCATTTTGTGACGTCAGCCACGGTAAACCTAACAAACTGGATGCCGCGGAGCCAAAAAATTTAGCATTAGCCATTCATGAGATGGCTCTCAATTATGTGGTAATTACTTCGGTAGATAGAGATGATCTGCGCGATGGTGGCGCACAACATTTTGCTGACTGTATTCGTGAAGCAAGGCTTCTATCACCAGAACTTAAAGTAGAGATCTTAGTCCCTGATTTTCGTGGTCGCATGACCCCTGCACTCGATATTATGAGCGCTACTCCACCCGATGTCTTTAACCACAACATGGAAACTGTGCCACGTCTTTATCGAGAAGCCCGTCCTGGTGCTAACTACGCCTGGTCATTAAAACTACTGAAGGAATATAAAGCTCGCAACCCTCAGATACAGACTAAATCGGGATTAATGGTCGGTCTCGGTGAAACCAAAGATGAACTATTGAGAACCCTAGATGATCTGCAGGAGCACGATGTAGATATGCTGACGGTTGGCCAATACTTGCAGCCATCTCCGAGCCATCTGGCGATTGATAGGTTTGTTCACCCTGATGAATTTGCTGAATACACTGAATATGCATATAAAATTGGCTTTAAACAAGCCGCCTGCGGTCCCTTAGTACGATCAAGCTACCACGCCGACAAACAAGCCCGTGGAGAGAAGGTCAGCTAGCTATATAGCGCTAAAGCAGACTAACACGAATAGTTTTTTGATCGAGGGGGTAGACCTAGAGCCAGCTATTCCTTAAAGACCGATACGGAGCAGTGTTCTAAGGTTAATCTTTTGTCCAAACTTCCCGAACGGGCTCACCAAAGTCATCGTAAATTACCTTCTTCTTTGCCCGCTTAGTCGTCGCAGAAACTTTTGGTGGCACCTTTTTCTTTTTGCGGTTGTCTAAGGCAGAAACAACATCATTGATATAGGTCCGAGTTTTTGGAGGCTCTCCACTAACAAACGCGGAACGTCCTCTCGGCTTGTCTGCTGGCTCACCCGTTTCTCCCGCCTGGTGCTGTTTAATCTCACCACCAAGAGAAATATATTCCTCAGTCTTGCGGCGCAGTTCACTGCGAATGGAGTTTTTACTTGATTGATTCTTCAACTCTTTATTCCAAAAACGGCCAATTGGATAGTTTAACAAAAAGGCCTTATGTTTTAAACAGTGGGTAATGGAAATTCGTCATTACAGGCCGCTAGTCAAAAAAATCTAACTGTAATCCTATCTCTTGCTGTCGCGTATCCACAAATCGAACGCCCAAACCTAAAAGGCGCACCGGTCGTCCACCGCGCGCCAAAGCTTGCACGAGTAAATCTTCAAAACTCTGCTGGGACATCCCTTTACTCAACTGTCGCTCAACAGTCGTGCTAGTGAAATCATTAAACTTGACCTTAATAAACTGCTTAGTGACTAAATAATCACTATCGATACGTCTCAGGCGACTACGTAACTCTAATAACAGGTCTGATATTTTATCTTTACAGGCGGCTTGATCGGGTAAATCATCTGAATATGTATGTTCAACACTGAGTGATTTTCGACGACTATCAGAATTAACTGATCGATTATCTATCCCTGTACTCAAGTCATGAAGACGTTTTCCAAAGGTGCCAAACTTATCTACCAATTCTATGAGAGAGCGCTGCTGGAGATCCCCACAGGTCTTAATTCCCAACCGTTGGAGTTTCTCATTAGTTACCTTACCTACACCGAATATTCGCTTTACAGCCAATGTTTTAACAAACCCTTCAACTTCCTCCGGAGTAATCACAAACTGTCCGTCTGGTTTATTTAAGTCGCTGGCGACTTTAGCCAAAAATTTATTGGGGGCGATACCTGCCGAGGCGGTAACACCCACTT
>OJEW01000302.1_pt1 | contig 7580 bp, 6 predicted proteins | sample 1593861 | NCBI WGS metagenome assembly OJEW01 (sample SAMN05416806, study PRJEB24817) | seawater metagenome | isolation source: Sea water | place: Canada:Atlantic | collected 2013-11
GATCTACACTAGATCGCTCGTCGGCAGCGTCAGATGTGTATAAGAGACAGGGTTAGAAGGGAGGAGCTGGTTCCACTGCTGACTAAAAAGCCCGCCAAGTAACAGACCCATTGTTAGTAATACAACTGACGCTAAGAGCCAATATCGTGATCCTGCACTCTGGGGCGGCGGTTGATATGGATCCCAATGAGCACTGGCAAAATCATTTAAATCTTGAGGGTCTTCCCTCAGACGGTCTCGCTCGGCTTTTTTTAAGGCATTAAGAATGTAAGACATTAAATAACGTCCCCAGTCAGTGTTGGTAACAAAGGATCAGTCAGTTGATTCAAGCGCATGACAGTCTGTCGGCCTACAATACCATCTGCAATAAGGGTTTGTACCCGCTGAAAATCAGTCACCTGCTGCTGCAAAGCCTTGGTGTAATTGCCGCCAGTAATTAGTGCGTCGATGTCACTATTAACCACCCCTAGCTTGGTTTGCAGCCAAACCAGCGCCGGTTTGTTTACATCACCTGGCTTTAATATTTGGAAAGAACTGGGTGATCGCCATAGATACAGATAGCTCCCTGTCCACTTATCCAAGAATGTCTGCTGATCCATCACGGTAATTTCTCCACGGGATACCAAGCTCACAGTAGACTCGTCAATCTGCACAACAAGGGCACTTTTCTGGAGCTCAAATTGCTCCCGCAGAAACACGACCCCTGGACGATTAATTTCTAATAGCCCAAATAGACTAGCCTTATCAACCTGCACCGACCTCAGCCCAGACCTCTCGGCACGCTCATCGAGCTCCTCTAGAGTGTAGACTTCTAATGCAGATATCCCCCAACGTTTAAGAAGATTGATAAGAGGATTTTTCGAGTAGCTTGCTTTTTGTGCCGCTCGACTGTCTTTATTATTAGCGGTTTCAATCGGCACATTGGCGTCAATTTTCGTTGCAGATCTAGCAACATCATCATCCCGCTGCATTGATTCATTGCCAACCAACAGAGTCTTTACTGCTATTTCCTGAATAACGGGTGAGCCTATCACTGGTACCTGGAGCTCAATCGCATCATTTTGCCTATTAATCTCTTTAATAGGCGCGTCATTGGAATTGTCTGAACTATTATTGATACTACTTAAACTACTGGTCCAATCAACACCCTTTATTGGCACAAGCACGAGCGTTATAGTAATCGCTAATACCAAAAATCCAGTAGCTAACCAAGCCTTAGAGCCGCCATTAGTTGGACTTAAATCCGTTAGAATTTCTTTAGACGCGAGTTTAACTAGTCTAGGGGAGACCGTTTTAGTTCCCATCGAATAAGCAGCCAGCAGCGCTTGATGACAAATTAAATTAATTAATCGAGGAACGCCCTTGGTCAATTTATACAAGGTATTAACGCAATTAGGATCGAAAACTGCCCCACCTGCACCCGCATGATGCAACCGGTGGTTAACATAGTTTGCAATTTCAGCCTTATCTAGAGGCAACAAATGGAAGCGCGACACTACTCGTTGATTTAACTGCCGAAGCCTGTCTTGCCCAAGCGTCTCCAACAGTTCGGGTTGTCCCACCAGTAAGATATGTAACAATTTATGAGTATTTGTCTCTAGGTTACTCAGTAGCCTCAGTGTTTCCAGCACGTCATGACTGAGATTTTGTGCCTCTTCAAGGACAATTAACGTTTTTTTACCTGCAGCATGAGCCTCAAGTAAGTCTTTATTAAGCGCATCAATGCAAACCTTAGAAAAGGATACATTCTTTCTAGCCGGTATTTTAATGGACAGTTCACTACAAATACTAGCTAACAGGTCTGACTCGTCAAGCTTGCTGTTAAGTACATAGGCAACACGCACATGCGCAGGAATACGTTGCAGCATTGTTCGAGTGAGCGTCGTCTTACCTGTGCCAACCTCACCAGTGAGAAGTATAAAACCACCCTCTCGATCAAGACCGTATTTTAGATGTGCAACTGCTTGACGATGCTGATGGCTCGGATATAAAAATCCAGGATCAGGAACAATCGAGAATGGCTCTCGCTTAAGCCCAAAATGCTGTAAATAAATACTCATCGCCTAGCATTACTCTGTGGTGTCTAATATCTTTCCTTGCTCAATAAAGTCTTTCAACTGTCTGGCGACAGCACTATCTTCATTACCTTCAAAATCGCGAGTTTTTAAATGTTCGAACTTAGATTGAGATAATTTATTAGCGTCCTCTGGCGTGCGAATAATGGTCGGCCGAATAAACATCATCAGAACTTTTTCTCGATCACTATTATTTGATGATTTAAATAGGTTACCTAAAATGGGAATATCCCCCAGAAATGGTACCTTCGACTCACTTTCACCGGTGGTACCTTCAATTAAACCACCCAAGACTAGCAGCTCGCCATCTTGGATCATTACATTCGTTTGAATGGTACTTTTAGTGGTCGTTGCGCCCAATTGGGAATCTGCCGTTCCTGTTTTTACTGCAGAGGACTCCTGCTCTATTTCTAATCGAACAGCATTACCTTTACTGATTTGCGGCTTGACCTTGAGCATTACCCCGACATCTTCTCGATTAACGGTAGTAAATGGGTTAACGCTGTTAGAATTATTACTATTGGCGTAACTGCCCGTAGGAAAGGGGACCTGCTCACCTACGGTTAAGGAGGCCTCTTCATTATCTAAAGTGATTACCGAGGGCGTCGAGAGAAGCTTATTGCGCCCATCCTTTTTTATCGCCTGAACTAATAACCCCATACCTCTGTTTGTTTTAGAGTCGAAATCCCCCACCACGCCTATGACGCTCTGAGGTAAGCTACCCGCAATCTGTGCAGCACCAACGGACTCCCCACCGCCAAACGCAGTGCCCAACAAACCGGCCAGCACACCATCAAAATTGGTAATATATCCACCCCGGTTTTTGCCAGTTATGACTAGCTGCGCACTGACATCTCTGGCCTGTTCCTCGGACAATTCAGCAATCACTGCCTCAATAAGTACCTGTGGACGAGCACGATCCAACTTAGCAACCACACTTTGAATCTCACGAATCACCGCAGAGGGTGCAGCAATAACCAAAGCATTGTTTAACTCATCGATTTCAACTTTGTAGTTGGTCTCAGACTTTCCATCCCCCACAGATTCTCCGGCTAGGCGTAAAAAAATGTCTGAACCAAGCATTCCATCGATAATGGGTTTTATCTCTGACGCTCTGGAATAATCTAAATATATTACTTCCACATTACCCTTCTTTGTAGAAGGAAGGTCGAGTAGTTTTAGCATATTTCTAAACGCACTACGCGCCATGCTTGGCCCACTGACTATTACGCGATTATTGAGACCATCTTCAACCAGAGACAACTCTTGTTTTTGTAATTGCTTCAGTTGCCCAGCAATATGAACCGCTTCTCCAGCGGCTATGTACTTCAGGTTGATCACCTCAACCGCAGTCTGATCAGGGTCATCCATTTTTGCGATAATGCGCTTTACTGCTTTAACATTGCTACGAATATCAGAAACAATCAAGAAGTTGCTTTGAGCAAAAGCCAAAAGTCGCGCACCATTGCTAAGAAGAGGTTTAATGACCGGCACTAAGGTAGCAGCCTGTACATGATTAATTTTTATTATTTCAGTTTCAAGGGTGTTATCTCCATCACCGCCGGCAAAATTAAATGCCTGAGTAAAAGGAATTATGCGCGTCACCGCACCATCTTCAACCGCCTGAAAACCCTGAACCTGAATAGAGGATAATATCGCTTCATAAAGCAATGATGCATCGATAGGTCCGGGAGAGATTATGGTTACCTTACCTTTGACTCTAGGATCCAATACAAAGGATTTTCCAGTAATTTCAGCAACACTCTCAATAACACTGCGAATATCTGCATCACGGAAATTAATCTGGACGGTTTCTGCAGCGAGCACTTCAGCCGTTAGACTCAAGGTGAGACAAAACGCCGCACCTAATTTACCCAATGAATTCATTATTACTCTTCGTTGACGACTCAGTGATGTCATCGGCGTTTTCCACTTTACTGTTAAAATAGTCATGTTATGGCTTCAATCCAAAAGTTGGTAACATTTTCGCTGACAGACTCGCAGCATTGACATAAATTGTTTCTTGGCGGCCATTTCGCATAACCGTTACGGGTAAACTCGTTGCCGAGCTATAACTCATCAATTTCATAGGATTTGACATCAAATCTTGGACCGACAATCCATCGACCTGCATCACGACATCGCCATCGCGAATGTCTGCCATCATCTTTATATCAGAGGATAAATTATTCATTTTAAACCCACTTCCTCCGGCAATATTAACAGGCACGGCACCAAACATATTGGCCAGCGCAAACCCTTTAGACTGGAGTTGCTGAACTGATCCGCCAAGAGTTGTTGCTGTTTCCATAATAGTGTCGGGTTTATTCATCATAACCTGCTTCTTAACACCATTCTCACTGACAATAATGCGATAGGCCTCAATACCCAATAACTTAATTGATGCATTAATTTTATCATCGCGTTGGAATACCTGTTCAGGCTTGCCTTTAAATTTTAGTGTGGCGGAAGAGGCATCGCCCGCTAACATCACACCAAGTAATTCAGCATTAATACTCGCATCTGAGAGCTCTTGATCTTGTTCAGCAACCGCAGCAACCTGCACTACCTGCTGACCGCCAAACCAATTCCACCTTGAAACGTTTGCAGACGCAATCCGCTGCAAGGGTTCAACCGCCACATCCGGCGATCGCAATACGAGTACAGTTAATACCAAAAGATAAAGCGAAAGTGCAATCATAATTGCTAATACAACCGTTTTTACTCTTTGCTGTGGGTTAGCTAAATTAATTTTCAATGGCAGTAACCTCCATAGACGCTTGCATCAAGCCTTCTTCGGAGCGTTTTATCTCCAAGGTCATTAAATCGTAGCCGGAGCACCCTATCTGGTGCGTTAAACTGATAACTCGATTGGCATCTATGCCCGTCACAGAAAATTTAAGATTGCTGTTAACATCTCGCATTGAATCAAGAGTTAGCTGGTTACGCCGAATTAACCTCGTTATCTGCTCACGACTGGATTCTTCTCGCACGTCTCCTGAAGCACAACCATTGACCAAACGCTCAACCACTTGTCGCTGTTGTTGCAGCCATTGTATGTCTGTATTAAGCGTAACAATCTGTAGCTTGAGTTCACTATATTTTTGGATCTGAGGAACTATGGATAAATAAACAGACGTCGCTATTAATAGTCCACTCCCTAAAATAATCAATTGTCGCTCTCTTAGCTGTAATTGCATCCACTTGTCTCGCAAATTCTCAAGGAGTAACTTCATTGTTTACCCTCCTTTTCGACCCTGGACTTCTGCGCTTACGGACTAGCGACACTGATAACATATCTGGAACTGCCTGCTGATCTTTCTCAAGACTGAGCTGATAACCCTTAATATTCAATGATTTCGCCATCAATTTAGAGCCACCTGACAGTTTAAGTTGAACACCGCTTTTATTAGCAATCATGCTATGTAATTCACACTGGCAAGCCGTCATAAAAGGATTCAGTGCAGCAATGCCTACTAGAGGCTCTTGTTGTAAACTTTTTTGTTGTTTAAAGAGCCTATCTATTTTGCTCTCGGCTATGGATCTGAACTCAGACAAAGAAGGCTTAGCACCGCCAAATACTCGCGTATGGCTAGTTAATAATTGCTGCTCTAACGTTAAAACGTCAGCCTCAAGTGCACGGCTTGCGACCTGTAAATAAAACACTGCCAGGAACAACACAGCGAAAGTCGATGCCGCCACAGGCCACCAATGAAACCACACTGAACGCGCGGCCTTGGGCTTAAACTCGGCGCTCATAAGATTGAGTGAGGGAAAACTTGTAAACTGCCAGTCGATACTAGAACTATTGATACTAGCAGCCTCACGCAAATGCTCAGGCACCATATCTTCATCAGGTAATGAAATTGACAGTCGCGGCATAACGCTAGAATTTTTAAGAATTCCGTCAAGCATTACCCAGCCAACATTAGGAGAAGCCGCAAACCCACTATAAATACCATCCCTGACCAGTAACATACCCTCTCGCCAGCCGACACTTACAATCCCTGCCTCCCAAGTTAAGGCCATAAAATCTGGTGCCATAGCACTGGCGGCAACCCCCGCGTTGTCAGCAATCCTCAGCCACTCCCGCATGTCTTGTTGGCTAACCGCTAATATATGTAATTGCTGATCATCACGACCCGCAACCACAAAATGCATCTCATCTATTGGCTGTAACAGTCGATCCTCAAGCATCCATGGAATTAGTTCTGCCCATTTTCGCTCAGGGGCAGAGGGAATAGGTATCGAATGCAAACCAACGCGCTCTGAGGGGACCCATAAACTTTTGGAATCTACTCTAGCGCCCGCCACAGATTGAAGCGGGTCATCTGTCGCGTTGAAGTGCTGGTCAAGATTGTAGAGGTGCTCGACACTCATGTAGGTTAAATCCCCATCATTAAACAGGCAGGCTGTACTATATTACTTTCTTCATCAGACTGCTGTGCCTGACCCTCATTTTTTTCAAATAATCTTTCAATTTCGGACAAGTCTTCGGGCTCAGGCAAGGCTACAGGAACCATAACCATGGTTCTAGCAACAACGATGGTCGGGACTCCTTGTCGCCTTTGCAGTACACTCGTGACTTCTATGCGCGCCTCACCTATTGCTACCTCTAAGTAAAGCTGAAAAAACTCAGTATTAACCGAGAGTAAATTTTTCCATATTTGACTGGATTTACTGATGTTAGCACTAGTGTTACTAAGATTAACAAAGCCTAAGTAGGTATCAAGCTCACTATGAAATTGACCAATATCACTAAATGGTCGATTCTCAGCAATCATATCAACAAATCGGGTCGCGTAATTGCCACCCATTGCGAATAACAGCTCTTCTGATGCTGTATTAATATTAATTGGCGTACTAAATGGCAGAGCAGCCATCCATGGTAGCAACAACTGTACCTCTTGAACGCGATAACCCGCGATATCAGCGAGCTCAGTAGTATCACTAATACGTTCGTTAGCAACCACTCTTGATGGTTGCAATCCATCATAGTCAGGCTGCTCAGCGCCAAAGCTGTTAACAATAGTAGAATCTGGATCCAGCCAGTCAATAATAGTGGCTGCTCGCGCTGGACTGGCAGGTATCTCTAAGAGATCAAGTAGATTAAGCCAGGTTTTTGCAAGGCCCATATTATCAACATGGTTGAGTTCAGCCTGCAGCGACCCCCCATTATAATTAGAAAAGCTATTAAGATTAACGCGGCTCTGAAGATCACTAATGCAGCCAGTTAGCGTACCCCCTTCAACTGGCAGCAATGGCATTGCCTGAGCCCATATCTCGCCATAGTGGTCAGATTGGTTTGTTTGAGGATTACGGGAATCTTCTTCGAGTATCTCACGTGCCCACCCTTCGCCACTCATAGCAATCAAAAGTGCCTGATCTGTATGCAACGCCATAGTGGCTTGAGACACATCAATTTGATGGCGATAAAAAATATTCGTTAAGATTAGTGTAATAGCTAACATCTGTCTCTTATACACATCTGACGCTGCCGACGAG
>OJEW01000367.1_pt1 | contig 6276 bp, 2 predicted proteins | sample 1593861 | NCBI WGS metagenome assembly OJEW01 (sample SAMN05416806, study PRJEB24817) | seawater metagenome | isolation source: Sea water | place: Canada:Atlantic | collected 2013-11
GATCTACACTAGATCGCTCGTCGGCAGCGTCAGATGTGTATAAGAGACAGGTGAAACATTTAGTGAAGATGCTAATGTTAATGCAGACTTCAACATAAGTTATGTTGATTACACACTCTATTATGAGTTATTTGATAACGATTTACTTTCATTTGATTTAGGTTTAACTGGTCGCGATTTTGACGGCGATGTTACTGTTTCAGCGCAAGCAAGCCAAGGGTCTACATCTGGTCGTATTTCAGTAACTGAAATTGTACCTATGCTATATGCTCGTGCAAATGTTGGCTTACCTTTAACAGGCTTTAACTTGTATGCTCAAGGTAACTTTTTATCAATTGATGATCACACGTTATACGACTATGAAGTTGGCGTTAGTTATGAGCTTATTGATAACCTTGCTGTAGATGTAAATCTTAATGCAGGTTATCGAGCGGTTAAGTTAGAGTTAGACGACTTAAACGATCTATATACTAATATTGAATTTGATGGCGTATTTCTGGGCACAACAATTCATTTTTAAAACAATAAAATAGCGTAATACAAAAAGCAGAGCTGAGAGATCAGGTCTGCTTTTTTATTGTCTACATGTCAGTGTTTTTATCCAATGGAATGTCTTTGAGGACAATTTATTCTGAGGTTAACCTTCAAAAAGTATTCTAAATGTTCAATATCGAAATCAGCATAAAGTTAACTTTGCATTAATAGCGTGTGTTATTCAGCGGTCACTTAAATAAAATAAGCCCTAGTAGGGTTCCAGCTAATGGTACAGTTAACCCGCTTATGTTGCACTTCACGAAGTTAATTCCACATCATTTTGTTTACTTATTCGAGCGCGGCTAACGTTAATAATGTGGGCTTGTATTTAACCTGAACTCTGGATAATGAGTGCTTGATACTCAAGTGTATCTAAAGCTTAGTAAAGTGGCGTAGATGATCATTACCCTTTTGAGATATAGAGTTTTTATTAATTCATCGCTAGAGCTGTGTGGCTACTTTTACTAGCTAACTTAAGGTGTGAAAACCGTAATCACGGGCTATTGAGATAGAACACAATGCAATAATAGCCTAGATACTTCGCAGCTTAATGCTGCACTGAATAAAAATGTATTCAGTAAAGGGGTGGCTTAAATGTATGACATTAAAGTATAGGTAATAAAAAAGCCATCAACATAGTGTTGATGGCTTTTGTTTTTATAAGCTTTCTAAAAGAAAGCTTAAGTTGTTAAATTACGCTTTTTTACGACGTGTAAATAACAACGGTGTAAGTAATAACATTAACCAGCCGAATGAACCACTTGATTTCTTATTAACAATTGATACTGAAGCAGTAGTAGCATCTGTATTGCCATTACCATCATCAACTGTTAGTTGGAAAGCGATAGTTTCATCTCTATCTACAGTTGGAGCTGTAAAGCTAATTGAAGCAGCGTTAGCTGTAAAGCTTACAGGAGAACCAGATAATTGTACCCAAGTGTAAGAAAGGGTATCACCATTTGGATCAGATGAGCTTGAACCTGAAAGTTGAACACTTTCTTTTTCAACAACAGCTGTGCTACCAGTAATCATCGCTGTAGGTGCGCCTTCAACTTGAATCTCAACACTTGTGTCATTAACAACTTCAGCAGTGTTTTCATCATCTGTACTATGAGTTAACACAACAGTTGTTGGACCACCTTTGAAAGTATCGTTAATTTCTGTAGAGAAACTAAATGTTGTTGGATCAGATGCTACGTCTGTTAGTCTGTAACACATAACTAAACCAGATTCGATTGACTCAACTGTACCAATTGAACCTTCTGCACCGCCCCAAACTGACTCAGCGTAAATAGAAGTTAAACCATTTTCGCCCGTTGCATCTTCATAGCCAACTGTAGCACCAAGATCAGAGCCCCAATCGTGTGTTACGTCGCTATAGCCGAACATGAAATTACCTGTAGCTCTTTCAATTACAACTTCAAAGTCCATGCTATCAGTGATATCACCTGGTGCTATGCCATTAGATGCAGAGCCATTAACACCTAACCAATGCATCGCGTCATCAAACTCGATAATTGCCCAAGCAGAACTACTTGCTACAGATACGCCACTCTCAGCGCCAATCACTATATGTCCGTCTCTCCACATTGGAGCTACTAGATCATTCGCTACTGTGCTATCAGGTAATAATTGGTTTCTCCATGGTGCAGAACCTGCAGTACCACTAAAGTAAACAAAACCATCGTCAGTTACGGTGAATGAGTCAAATGACTTACCAAGGAAGTTAGTACTAATATTGTAAGTACCTTCAGTGTCGTTACCTTCGATAGTACCAATACCTACACCTAAATCAGCTAGGTTAATGTAACCATTACCTTGACCGAAGTTTGGCATGCCACAAGTAGCATCGTTAGCATTAGTTGTCATCGTATAAAATGGTGCTGAACCATGTAATGATTCTTGCACTACAGTCCAAGTAATTTCATTACCTGAAATGGTTGCATCGCCAGTAACAGACTCTTCGTCAAGCGTCATGCTTGATGGAACAGTAGCTTTAACAGTGTAAGTACGGTCACCAGGAGTAGTTTTTGCAAGTACAGAAACTTCATAATCAACACGATCTTGACGTTCCATATATGCATCAGCATTGCTAGAGATAGTTACATCATCTATAGCGCGAACTAGGTCTACAGAAACTAGGCCTAAGTTACCCGCATCTTCCATGCTTGTACCTAAGTCAAGAGCACCATAGTACACATCACCTTGTTGAGCATCTTCAAGAGACCACTTAACACGTAAGTCAAACTCAGTTAATGCAGGAATAGCAGAGTCAGCTTCAACAGTTAAGTTATCACCTGCTTCACCGTCTACAATAGCTGTTGCTAGAGTATAAGCATCTTGAGTGCCTTCTTCACTATCAGAAGCCGCCCAGTTTTGTACTGAAACCCAGTAGCTACCAGCTTCAGGTAGAACTAAATCAACTTTTTCAAGCGCTGTACCAGTAGCACTTATACCTAACTCTTCATCTTCTTGCGGAAGACCATCACCGTTAGTATCTAGACCTACGCGTAAATCTAAATCAGGAGATGCAGAAGCAAGAATTTCAGCAACGAAACGCTTAGCATCAGCCGGAACTGTATGAAGTGTAACGTTAATGCCGTCAGTTAAATCATCGTAAGCATCACTATTATCGCTATCAACTGCTAATGTAGCTTCAGTTTGAGTTGCTTTAGTTAAGCCATATGAACGACTAGTAAACTCTGTAATTTCAACTGCCATAACATCTTCAATTAAGAAGCTGTCTTGGTTACGGTTAGCATTAAAAAATAGTTCATCTGGAATATTACCATTTGAAGCTTGAACACTTACCGGGATTCTAGCTGTTGGGTGTGAGGCAGATGTCATAACAACTTGACCAAAAGACCAAACGTCACTTTCAGCACGAATCGCATCAACATTGATTGCTATTGTTTGGCTTTCACCTGCAGCTAGCGTAAATGTTGCTGGCGTTGCTGTAATAACTAAACCATCAGATATTGCAGTACCTTCAACTGTCCAAGTACCAGCAGCTGTAGCAGTTACTGTACGAGTCCAATCACAAAGACCAACACAGTTAGCGTTTGATACTGAAGGAATGTTTAAGGTTTTAGGATCGCCACCTTCACTAGGGTTTGCAGCAGTATAGTTTGCTGCTGTTTCATTCATGATAAGACCAGTAGTGTGTGCTAAATTCACACGAATACTACCTGAACCCATATCAAATACGTCTGCAGGAGTTACACCATCTTCTTTACGAACATCAGTAACCGCTGTTAGCATTAATGCTGAACGAATGTTATCTGCTGTCCATGTTGGATGTGCAGATTTTAATACGGCACCAGCACCAGCAACATGTGGAGCTGACATTGACGTACCTTGTAAGAAAGCGAAATCAGCAGGTGCTGTTCCCGTTTCATCATGGCCGTATTGTTCATCAGAGTATGCAGCATAAATTGAAACACCTGGTGCAGTAACAGAAGGTGTCATAATATCAGGAACTGTGTTGTTTGAACCACGTGAAGAGAAGTCAGCCATATCGTCAGCTTGACCAATTTTTAGTTCACCATCAGCAGCAGTAATTGTTGCTGTGTGTCCTTCACCTGTAGCTAACCAAGTACGTAAAGCATTACCATCTTCGGCGGTAATATGAATACCAGGCACAACGTAAACGTCGTTTGCAACTGTGTTAGAACCGCCGTCGATATTACCAAGTACAAAACCACCAGCGCCACCCGCTTCAGCGTTTATTGCTTTAGATACACGTGCGATAGCACCGCGATCACAAACAACGATCTCGCCGTCAAAAGTACCTTCAGGGAAAGGTTGTAAACATTGTGCAGGGTCGCCATCAGGATCGTTGCTGTTAGGGTAGTCACCAGCCCAAACGATACTAGCAGTAATGCCGCCAGATGCACTTTTACCTTCAATGGCTTCTAGCTCAGTGTCGCCACCAGTAAAACCACCAATTTCTTTTTCAAATGCAACTTCACGGCCATGAGTAGATGCACCTACAACAGTATACCAAGGAGCATTTTTTGAGGTTGTGTTAGCATCAGGACCATCGTTACCAGCAGATACCGATGAGAATATACCTGCTTCTTGAGCGGCTAAGAAACCTAGTTCTGTAGAGCTTGCCCAAGGATTACCACCGCCACTAATAGAGTAATTAATAATATCTACACCATCGCGAACAGCATCATCTAAAGCAGCAATAATTGCAGCGCCAGGACAACCTGAATATGTGTCACCTTGATCTCCAGGATTACAAATTTGGTAAGCAACGATGTTTGCATGTGGTGCAACACCCGAAATTTGACCAAATTCAAATCCCGTTGTATTAATACCATCGCCTTGAGCTTCACCAGTTTCTGGATCAACTAATGGTACATCATGCAAGATATTACCGCCGGCAGTACTGGCAGTATGCGAACCGTGTCCGCCGTAATCTTCACCATTTTTAGCTGGTGGAGTAGCTCCAAATACATCAGCATCGTCATAATTATCTGTAACAGATGCGTATGAACGAACACCGATTAATTTATCGTTACACATTGATGCGAAATCACCAGCACAGTCACCAACGTAAACGCCAGCACCCCATGGGTTAGTATGATCATAACCATCATCACCAACATCAGCGAAAGATCTATGGTCAGAGTTAATACCACTATCGATTACACCGATAATAACGCCTTCACCCATGTTGATAGCGCTTTGTCCTTCGCCATCCCATACTACAGGAGCACCAACATGAATTGGGCCAGTATCTGTTTCCATGCGTTCCATTTGCTCACGTTCAACGTAAGCTACATCGGCAAGGTTTGATAAAGCTTCAGCTTCTTGTTGTGTTAGGCGAAGCGCCATACCGTTAAAAGCATTTTTATATTTATAAGTAACTTTCGGGCTGTTACCTAGTTTACTTGAAGCTTTATTTAAAAATGTTTGTTGTTTGCTTTCCAAGTAGTTGCTGTAAGCTACTGTATCTGCAGCTTCTAAATCTATACGCAACTCTTTTCGAATTTGTTGTGAAGACTTATTGCTACTTGCCAATGATGTGAATAATGATTTTTTGGCAATTTGCGGGTTAGTCGCTGCTAAACCTTCAATTGAACCGTCATAGGTTGCAATTGGTTGGTCTTTTAGGCGAACGATATAAGTATAAGTACCGTCTGCTAAATTCTTTTCAGCACGGAATTTCTTCGCTTGTTTTTTATTATATGTGCCACCTTTGTTAATAGAAATTGGTGCGACTGATTGTAATGATTCAGCCGAATATTGCGTAGGCATAGTACTAGCAGATGTCTGCATAGTGGCCATTGATAATAGCGCTGTTGAAACAGCAATTGTTACTTTGTTATTCACAAAGAACCTCCCTAAATGCACATTTGTTGTGCTTGTTTATACTTTTTAGTGAGCAAAGCCGTTATATCAACGGTTTGCCAATCATATATTACGAGATACGCAAGAATGCGACGATTAAACATACCACATGTAAAGATAATGTAAATAACTTGTCACCAAAGGTTTGCTTAAATAATTAATTCTCCGTTTAAATTGGAAAATAGTGTTTACAAAGTAGCCTCTTTAATTAATTAGGGTATGTAGAATTAAAGTATAGGAAGGTGAAATTTTCCAAGTTTATAGACAAATAATTCAATATTATTTGTCAAAATAGCAAGCGAGGTCATTTTGTTATTATTTAACCAGAACTCTGGATAAGCAGTACTTGCTCAATCCTCCCTTTTAAGCCATTACCTGCGT
>OJEW01000369.1_pt1 | contig 6261 bp, 3 predicted proteins | sample 1593861 | NCBI WGS metagenome assembly OJEW01 (sample SAMN05416806, study PRJEB24817) | seawater metagenome | isolation source: Sea water | place: Canada:Atlantic | collected 2013-11
ATATGACCGTTTGTTGTATTGAAACATCGGTAGAAGACGCGGCAGGTCAGTTTGGTGTAATGACCGTTGACGAAGACAGCCGTGTTTGTCGTTTTGATGAAAAACCAGCTAATCCTTCTGAAGTTCCTGGCAAGCCAGGTGTAACTTTAGCCTCAATGGGTAACTATGTATTCAACACTGAGTTTTTATTTGAGCAACTAGAAAAAGATGCTGCTGAAGAAGGTTCTAGTGGTGATTTTGGTAATGATATTATTCCTAGAATAATTGAGTCTCATCGTGTTTTTGCTTTCCCATTTAAAGATCCCGATAGTGAGAAACAACCTTACTGGCGTGATGTAGGTACATTAGACTCTTTTTGGGAAGCTAACATGGAGTTAGTTGCACCAGAGCCACAGCTTAATATGTATGATGAAAACTGGCCAATATGGACTTACCAAGAACAAACAGCACCCGCTAAATTTGTATTTGACCAAGATGATCGCCGCGGTATTGCCATAGACTCTACGGTTTCTGGTGGTGTGGTTGTTTCAGGCTCAACGGTAAAAAGAACCTTGTTATTCTCAAAAGTTAGAGTTAATTCTTACTGCGATATTGACGAGTCGGTTATTTTGCCTGGTGCTGTTATTAATCGAAATTGTAAAATTAAAAAAGCCATTATCGACCGAGGTTGTACGATCCCAACAGGTATGGAAATTGGTATTAACCATGATAATGATCGTGCAAATGGTTTCAGAGTAACCGATAAAGGTGTTGTTTTAGTCACCATGACTATGCTCGCAAAATTGAAAAGTGAAAGTTAATCACTTTAGATGATCATGTCTTTATGTGCAGGGTAATTTCAAATTTAATGAAATTACCCACATTATTTTTTATTTTTAAGTTTATATTAAATATTAAATATTAAAATTAATTATAAAGTACAATCACATACAAAATAACCTCAGTAATGTAATCGTATAAAAAGTTAACGGTATACTAGGGAAAAACAATGAAAAACCTAGCAAAAAGCTTGTTAGATAACGAAGAAGTTTCAGCAATAGTTAATGTTAAACACAGGGATATATTTTCGGTATTAGGTATACATAAACACCCTATGACCAGTGGCTTAATTGTTCGCGCTTTTTTACCTGAAGCACTCAGTGTTGAAGTTATTGATACTAAAACGGATGCATTGGTGGCTGAGCTTAACCAAGTAGATCAAGCAGGGCTATTCGAAGGTAAATTAGGCCGAAAACGTAATGTTTTTGACATCGTTTACGTGTTTCATACAAAAATGAAACCGTTATTGTTGACGACCCATACCGTTATCCTTCGCTATTAAAAAGTGAAGATCTGTACCTTTTTTGTGAAGGTACACATGAACAAGCTTATCAATGGATGGGCGCTCACGAAATTACCCTTGATAATGTTAAGGGCACACACTTCGTTGTTTGGGCACCTGATGCTTCTCGTGTTTCTGTTGTTGGAGACTTTAACTTCTGGGATGGGCGTCATCATGTTATGCGTAAGCATCCTGGCTCTGGCGTGTGGGAAATATTTCTGCCAAATGTTTGTGCTGATGTAAGTTATAAATATGAAATTTCTGATAAACATGAACAAATTCAGCCACTAAAAGCTGACCCGTATACTTTCTCCATGCAATTAGCGCCTGAGACTGCCTCTAAAGTTATTCAAAATAGTAAATACCAGTGGCAAGATTCGCAATGGATGAATGAGCGTGATAGCGCAGCTAATCATTACCATGGTGCGGTTTCAATTTATGAAGTACACCTGGGCTCTTGGAAACGAAATTTAACCAATAACAGCGGTAATTCACACTCACCAAGTTATTTAACTTACCGTGAATTAGCTGAGCAATTAGTACCTTATGTGGTTGAAATGGGGTTTACTCATTTGCAACTTATGCCGGTGAGTGAATATCCATTTGACGGTTCTTGGGGCTATCAGCCTATAGGGCTTTTTGCACCTACTGCGCGTTTTGGTAGTGCAGAAGACTTTAAATACTTTGTTGATTGTTGTCATAAAGCGGGCATTGGCTTATTACTTGATTGGGTGCCAGGGCATTTTCCTACCGATGAACATGGTACCGGTAAATTTGACGGTTCATGCCTTTATGAACATGAAGATTTACGTAAAGGTTTCCACCCAGATTGGAAAACCCTTATCTATAACTACGGGCGTTCAGAAGTACAAAGCTACTTACTCAGCAACGCTATTTACTGGTTAGATCAATACCACATAGATGGTTTACGTGTTGATGCCGTTGCTTCTATGTTGTACCTAGATTACAGCCGTGAAGATGGGCAATGGTTACCTAACGAACATGGCGGAAGAGAAAACTTAGAAGCGATAGACGTATTACAAAAAGTAAATACCCGCTCTTATGCAAAACACCCCGGTGTTATGATGATTGCTGAAGAATCTACAGCCTGGCCTGGTGTGTCAAAACCGGTTGATACCGGTGGTTTAGGTTTTGGTTTCAAATGGAATATGGGTTGGATGAATGACACGTTGAAATATATGGAACGTGATCCTATTTATCGTCAACATCATCACAACGAAATGACTTTTGGTTTAGTTTATAGTTTCAGTGAGAATTTTGTTTTACCTATTAGTCACGACGAAGTGGTTCACGGTAAGGGCTCTTTATTAAATAAAATGCCCGGTGATGATTGGCAAAAATTTGCTAACTTACGTGCCTATTACGGCTTTATGTGGACTCATCCGGGTAAAAAACTCTTGTTTATGGGCTGTGAATTTGCGCAACGTAACGAGTGGAATCATGATCAAAGCTTAGATTGGCATTTACTTGAACACGATAGTCATAAAGGCATACAAACGCTGATTAAAGACTTAAACCACGCTTATAGAAACATTCCTGCATTGCATGAACTCGATTGTGACGGCAATGGTTTTGAATGGTTAGATTCGCAAAACAGTGCGCAATCAATTTTGGTTTATTTACGTAAAAGCCAAGAGGGCACTGCTCCTGCTTTAGTTGTTGTTAACCTAACACCAACAAGTTACGAAGACTTTGCTGTTGGTGTTCCACAAGCTGGTTTTTACCGAGAATGTTTAAATACTGATAGCAGTATTTATGGCGGTAGTAATGTTGGTAATGGCGGCGGTGTTAACTCGGTAAATGAGGCTTATGCAGGGCAGGCGCATCAAGTTTTATTGTCTGTACCGCCACTTGCGACCATGATTTTTGAATTACAGTAAAAAGCTAAAACTAAAGCATGCTAAGTCGTTTTTTGTAGGTCGGACTGTAGTCCGTCAATCACTTAGCATGCGGTTAATCTGAAGGGTTAAATAAGTTTCTGGTGAGGTTGATATATTATGACGGCTTTGCTCAAGGCAGCATTAAATCAGCATTTAGCCTAATGGAATAAAGTTCAGCCTAAGCAAAGTCTTCATGTAATTAAAACGTATAACAATAATATTTTTTAAGGGTAAATTATGACAATTGAACATGTGAACCAAGCGAAGCAAATAAAAACTCAAGCGTTTACCGACCAAAAACCAGGCACGTCAGGCCTTAGAAAAAAAGTTAAGCAATTCCAACAACCGGGTTATTTAGAAAATTTCGTTCAAGCCGTGTTCAATACCATAGCGCCTTGTGCAGGTAAAAAATTAGTTATTGGTGGCGATGGGCGTTTTTATAATCGTGAAGCGATACAAGTTATTATTAAAATGGCTGTCGCGAATGGTTTTTCTCATATTTTAGTTGGACAGGGCGGAATTTTATCAACACCCGCTGCTTCATGTGTTATCCGTAAAAATAAAGCCTGTGGTGGTATTATTTTATCAGCTAGCCATAACCCTGGTGGTCCTGATGAAGATTTTGGCATCAAGTTCAATGGCGAAAATGGTGGCCCTGCACCTGAAAAACTTACCGATGCGATATTTCAACAAACCTTATCGATGGCGCAATATTCAACTATTGATGCCGACGATATTGACCTTGATAACTTAGCCACACTACAACTTGCACAATGCCAAATTGATATTATTGACCCCGTAAGCGATTATGCCGATTTAATGGAATCAATGTTTGATTTTTCAGCCATGAAAGCCTTAATTTCAACCGGTGATTTTCGTTTATGTTTTGATGCTATGCATGCGGTAAACGGTCCTTACGCCAAAGAAATTATTGAAAACCGCTTAGGTGCGCCCGTTGGCTCGGTTATTAACGGCGTGCCATTAACCGATTTCGGTGGCGGTCACCCTGATCCTAACTTAGTTCACGCTCATGAATTAGTAGATTTAGTTTATGGTGAAAAAGGCTTAGATTTTGGCGCTGCCTCAGACGGTGACGGCGATCGAAACATGGTACTTGGTAAAGCGTTTTATATTAATCCGTGCGACAGTTTAGCCATATTAACCGCTAACGCTAGCCTAATTCCTGCTTATGCGAAAGGCATTGCTGGTGTGGCGCGTTCAATGCCAACAAGTAGAGCGGTTGATCGTGTCGCCGAAGCAATGAATATTCCGTGTTTTGAAACGCCAACAGGTTGGAAGTTTTTTGGCAACTTATTAGATGCAGGCAAAATAACCTTATGCGGTGAAGAAAGTTTTGGCACCGGCTCTGATCATATCAGAGAAAAAGATGGTTTATGGGCAGTATTATTTTGGCTTAATTTAATCGCGGTTAAAAAACAGCCGGTTAGTGAAATTGTTGAAAACCATTGGTTACAATTTGGTCGAGACTATTTTACTCGTCATGATTATGAAGCAGTAGATAGCGCTAATGCGCATGAAATGATCAGTCAATTAAAAGCTAAAATTAGCGCTTTACCTGGCCAAGAAATCTTAGGCGTTAAAGTGACATCAGCTGATGACTTTGAATATATTGACCCCGTAGATAACAGTAAAACTACCGCTCAGGGTGTTCGTATTTATTTAGAAAATGGCGGAAGAATCGTCTTTAGACTTTCAGGTACCGGAACACAAGGTGCCACCTTAAGAGTTTACTTAGACTGTTTTCAACAAGACTCAGCTTTGTTAGCACAAGAAACACAACAAGCCTTGAGTGAACTGATTAAAATCGCAGAATCTGTTGCAGGCATTAAACAATTTACTGGCAGAACTCAGCCTGATGTTATTACATAATAATGACTTTTGAATCGCTAGACTGCGCTAAATTAGCACCTAAGTTAGCAAGCACATAAGCACGTAAAATAAGTAATAAATAGTTAAGAGAAAAAAGGGAAAGCATGAAAATACTAATGGCAGCCGCTGAAAACGATGCATTACCTCGCGGAAAAGTTGGTGGCATAGGTGATGTTGTTCGAGATATTCCTATTGCCCTAGGTAAAATTGACCAGCAAGTCGATGTGGTTACACCTAGCTACGGTTCTTTTTCTAAATTAGAAGGGGCAAAGTACGTAACATCCATTGATGTATCGTTTGGCTCGCATCAAGAGAAAGTTGATATTTTTAAAGTATCGTTTAAAAAGTCGGCAAAAAACTCATCGAAAAATGTTACACAGTGGGTTATTGAACATCCTTTATTTGCCATAGGTGGTGAAGGAAAAATTTATTGTGATGATCCAAGTAACAGACCTTTTGCTTCAGATGCTAGTAAATTCGCTTTGTTCAGTGCAGCAGTAGCTAAAGCCATTATTAGTGATGTGTTTGGTAAAATTGACGTATTACATTTACACGATTGGCATACGGCTATGGTGTCAGTGTTACGTGCTTTTGCCCCTGAATATCAGCAACTAAAAGCCATTAATACTGTTTTTACTATTCATAACATTGCCTTACAAGGTATTAGGCCGTTTGATGGCGATCAGTCTTCATTAAAAGCTTGGTTTCCAAACTTGGCTTTTGATTACAGTAAAATTAACGACCCTCGTTATCACGATTGTTACAACCCAATGCGCGCTGGTATTACCTTGTCAGATAGAGTACATGCGGTTTCGCCAACCTATGCGAAAGAGATATTACTGCCAAGCAATGTTGAACAAGGCCATTTTGGTGGCGAAGGCTTAGAGCTAGATTTACGCCATGCCGCCGATACAGGCCGTTTACATGGTATTTTAAATGGTTGTGAATACCCTGATAGCACAAAAGCGCCGCTTAAGCTCAAAGCTTTATTAACATTATCAGCCAAAGAAGTGGTTAAATGGTTAGGCGATAAGCCATTAGTTGAACAAGCACATTTAGTTGCCGCTGCTCGTTTAGCGCAAGTGGCGAATAAAAGTTATAAAAACCCGCCATTGGTATTAACACTGTCTCTTATACACATCTCCGAGC
>OJEW01000371.1_pt1 | contig 6235 bp, 4 predicted proteins | sample 1593861 | NCBI WGS metagenome assembly OJEW01 (sample SAMN05416806, study PRJEB24817) | seawater metagenome | isolation source: Sea water | place: Canada:Atlantic | collected 2013-11
ATCTCAATACGATCGATAAGGTAGCGTTCATCTGAAGGATTGTAGCACTCACCAAGAGACAGTTTCTGCAAGCGCTTCTCCTCAAGTGTTGCCACGACATAGTCGGGACAACCCGGTAACTGTTTAAAAGAACCAACAACCTTAGCGCTGAACATTGGGTTACTACTCATGTCGACATCACTTCCCATAGGTAGTGACTGATTGCTTTGTGGTGCATTGAGTAGATCAAACCATACAAGCATGCGGTGGCCACTGGTTCCGTAGACTTCCCGACGCTTCATGGCGTCCCAAATAGCGTCTCGATCACGACCTTGAGCATGCACTGCTGCTATGCCTCCAGCATTTAAAAAAGAGTTTGTGCGTTCAAATTCTGATGCAAATATTTTGGCACTCACAGGATCAATCTGATCAGCGGTAAGAGATTTAGGTGCAGTCTGTGTTACCACTGCAGTGCTGGCAAAAATGGATTCCCAAAAACTGTCTCGAACACCGGTTGAGTCAGTGGTATTGTTTCTATCGAGTTGTTTAAACCCGTGACCAGCTCTTGCTGAGTGAGTGTCTGTAGAGCCAATAAAGCCCCAGCGATAGCGCAAGGGGTTTTCTGGATCATCAAGATTTTGTAGTGCAAGACCATATTGCACTGACTTACGCGGTTTGTAGTTAAATGCGGGTAGAAAAACATCTCGCGCTTGTCCGGCATCAAGCCATTCCTCGGGGGTACTCCCGGGAACCGTCATAAAGCCATAAATGGTATCCACTTGTACAAAGTTATGGCGAGCCTCTGCTGCGCGTAAGTCACATTCTTTAGCGTCAATGCCTTCGGCTAAACAGCGATCGGCAATAATTTCACCTGCTTGCCAGCAAGCAGGAAGATAATTGGCTTGGGGAGCAGGGCAGACCCATTCACCCTTGTCATTGCGGGTACGAACCGTGAAGTCTCTAAATACCTCTGAGTTACCATGGCCAGAATACACTTCGATTAAACGCGTTTTATCGGTGTCACTATTTGCCTTGGTCAATTGATGTATCCAATTGGCATTGGGCGGTGTGTAAAACCCCCAGCTGGTGCCGTGAGGGACAACAATGTTGTCAAAGCCCCACTCATCGAGCTTTTTAAACAGCTCCCCGGGTGTGGCGACACTTTCATAGCAGTTGGCTGGAAGTAATGGGCTGGGCAGAGACGGGTCACACACCGGTGTGCCGGCCATGTTTTCAACCCAGGTGTTGTACGAGGCGTAATAGTCTTTATGACGTGGGTCTAGGACTCCTAAAATACCCGATTGCTTGCCATCATTTGAACGTGCGGCAATGGTGGCTACCCCAACACCTACTGAGGCAATGGGATGGCTGGGTAGTTTTTCTGGGTCATCGTCTTTAAACAGTACATTGTGATGCCCGTAATGATTTTCAGCCACGGTACCTACTTGAGTCCACTCCCAGCCGAGGAATGCAACTATATCGGGGTTCATTGGGTCACCGGCCGTACGATTACATTGACGCACTGAGTTCATACCGTCGCGCCATTGGCCCAAGGTAAAACTCTCGGCATGATCAGTCAAAAAATAAAAGTCTAACTGTGAGACGAAGCGTGCATAGTCACAGGCAAATGCCGGTGGATAGGCTCCTGAAGCACCGTGCATCATCGGCAAGCTATACATAAAGGCATCCGCCGAGTTGGTGGTATGCACATGAGTATCACCAAAAAGAATCTGTTTTTTGGCCATCACGCCATCATTTCGACTGTTAGTGCGCGCCGCTATAACCTCGGCTGGCAGACGATCTTGTGTAATCTCAACGGGCGTTAGTGGAGAGGTATCCCATGCTAAGTTGGGGTCTTCAAAGTAGCCAGGAAAAAGCCTATACACCGATTCTGGTGCATTATTAGTCAATACGAGGGAGATAATGGCACCTATAACAGCCATAGCAATAGCAAACTTTTTAAACATTTTGAACCCCATTTTTATTAGATAATTCCATAACTTCGCCCGATAAACCAGTATAAACCTAACCCACAGAGAGCTGCTGAGACTAAATCAACGGCTAACCTTGTGTCATTGAGCAGTCTAGATTGTCTTATTTGTTGTAACAGCACCCAGATAGCAGTGATGATCGCTATTTGACCCAACTCAATGCCAAGATTAAAGCCAAGTAGGGCAGGGAGCAACTGCGTATTGGCCAATCCTGTTTCCGTCAGAGCACTGGCAAAGCCAAAACCGTGAATCAATCCGAATATAACGCTCGTCACCAAGCGCAGATTAGCTGACAAATGCTCATCTGCAGAATTCCATAGATAGGCTAATGTGAATAACGCTAGCCCTAGACCGCTCAGGGCACTCAATCCAATATTCCAGATTAAATTGATAAGCACTATTAGTAATAGGCCCGCCACAGAAAAATAGGTAATTTGGCGATGATTACCGGTGAGTACAGCGATATTTTGTACGGCCACCAGGGCGATGGTAAAGCCAATTGCGGCTTCAACAATATCAAGATCTGGTATTACCCAGCCCAGCGCAGCTAGCGCTAAGGTGATGCTATGACCCAGTGTGAAACCTGTGATCATCCAGACTAAGACTTTCAAACTGCGGAGGAGCAATAAAAGCGCTAATAGAAACGCAATATGGTCGATGCCGCCAAAGATATGTTCGATTCCAATCAAGACGAATTGAGTAATGCTGTCAAACCAGTGACTACTAGTGGCTAGTTGATTAGTGATTTCATGCTGCCGCTGTTTGTTGGTAAATAGGTACTGATAAGACGGCTCCCCATTGAGGGACATGTTTGCATAATGGACGTGAGAACTAGCGACATTAAAAAAGCTATTAATGCTGATGCTGATATCACCCAAGGATGCGCCGCAGTCGAAGACTAACCTAACACGAACATATCCCAGTGCTGAGGGTATTGGTCTCACGACTTCCGTACTTGAGCAGGGCAGACTATCTTGGGATACGCTAATAGCGCTAATTAGATGGCCTACCAATAGGGTATCTAAAGATTGGTTACTCTGACTCTGAAGCCGAGTAATTTCTCTAGATTTAGCCGTAAAAACTGCGGTGGCAATATTGTCAGTTATTTCCCAGTCAGAAAAAGACTGACTGCGATTATGGGAATGAGCCTGTGATGAAGTCGTGGTGACGATGAAGGTTAGCAGGATAGCAATTGTTAGTTGGATCAACTTAACCATTACTGAGGCGCCTGTTTAACGATCGATGGCGAGTTTAGCCACTCAATAGTCGCGTTGGTACGCAGCTGCTCGATATAGCCTTCAAGTGCCTTATCACTGGACGCGGTATTGGTTCCGTTGGCGGCGACAACGTCACTTTGAATACTGTCCAGCATGGTTTGTAATGTACGTTGGCGGACGCTTAGGTTATTGCGCAGCGCACCATCACTGATCGCTTTTTGTACCAACAATTCTTCTTCTATCAGACGATCTAATACAAGGGTTCTGTCTTGTGCACTAGCGGTGCTGCGTTTCTCCTGACTATAAAGGGCCAGAGCCTGATTATATTGAGCTTTTCCAATGGCGGTGTCGTTGACCCAAGCGACTACGGTCGTGTCATCGGTTACTGACACATAAGGGTCACTTATAGCGACAAGGATGCCTAGGATTGAGCCACATATTAATAGGGTGAGCGATCGTTGATTGGTTGTCAGTCCTGGTATGCTTTTCATGGCTATTTATCAGTACTCGCTAGTTGTCCAAGCAAGGATAAATTGAACTGAATACTCGCGGTCTGTTTGAGTTCCTCTAGGGTCGTCGTCAAACTATCACGACGCTGTCTGCTAATTAATTCAGTCATCACGGTTTCTCGAACCTGTTCAAAAGGCATCAATGTTGCCGGCTGGTTTTCAATGACTTGCAGTAAGTAAATATTGTCGCCTTGCACAATGGGTTGTGAAATCTGGGTAGCTGAGAGCCCTAGTGCCAGATCGGTCAACGATATCCCGAGATAACGGATTAGCATGTGTTTTGGAAGTGGTGATGCAGGGATCGGTAATATTTTACCGCCCCGAAGTGATACAGTTTTTTTGAGACTATCCCCCAGTAAGACCGCATTGCGAGAAATATTAGCCATTTCAACATCATCAAATTGTGCCGCCTGAAGCGTTATTCTTTGCGGTTGTTGAAAGATCGCTTGATGGTCGTTATAAAAGGCGATGAGCTCAGGTTCCTTGATTAGCACAGCCTGAGACTCACGCACAACCGTATCAATAGCAGATCGCGCTAACAGCTTACGGATACCGGGGTCTGCCTGCAGAATACCCAGTTCTTCCGCGCGCTGTAATATCAGCTCATCGTCGATCAAGCGTTGTAAGAGTTGCTTATCTCTATCCTGAAAAGGGACGTCGACCATGAATCGACCAGAACGCTGACGGGCAAACTTTAGTGCAGATTCGGTCACCGGCTGTTGATTGACTAAAACAACGGTATCTATGGGCTGATTTTGCCACTTAATCTGCGTGTTTGAACCGACTAATAACAGCAGGAGGCCGAGCAATCCAATGGATGCACGCACGCTGTTACTTGAGTTAACGGGGATTTTACGCATAGCTGCCCGAACAATTAGTCATAAATACCAGGACACTATCATAGCGCAGGTAGGGCTCTTCACACTGTCATTACATGACAGGCTACTCACAAAAACGGACAGTCCTTATTTTGATATCCATCTATTTACCCGTAAACTGCGATCCATGCCCAGGCGAATGTTTGATGAGTTAACCGACTTGGCTATAGAGTTCTCATTGACTGCCAATGAAAGCTTATTAAAGCCCTAATGGTTTACTTGGAGTATTACTATGTTTCAGAATGTCTTGGTTGCTGCTTATGCATTGATTTTTATCACATTTTTAGTCAGCTTTTTACATGCTTATTTGACGGTTAAGTTGATTGGAGCCAATCAGAAGTGGGCCAAAGGGATACCACTAATGCCCTATCCAGATGCGCCGGAGAATTTAAAACTGGTAAAAAATAACATTCAAAACTTATTTGAATTCCCTGTTATCTTTTACGTACTGTGCGTTTTTTGCTTTATCCAAGGGATTCAAGATCAGCTTGTAATTGCTTTGTCATGGAGTTACGTTTTACTGAGATTGGTACATAGTTATTTACACATTTTTTCGCAGAATACTTTGTTGCGTGGACATGCCTTTATTGTGAGTAATTTAGTTTTGTTTGTGATGCTGCTAACCTTATTAAGAAGTATGCACTAGACATTTGATAAAGCACAAAAAAAGGACGGGCAAGCCCGTCCTTTTTTTGTGATGCTACTTTTCTAAATATAGATTAGAAGTTGTAATTAACCGTTGCACCCCAGACTGCCCCCGGGAGAACATACTGTGCGTGAGAACCGGCAGCCAGCGGTATATCAAATGCGCCTTGGGGAGTAATCTTATCAAATACGTTTTTACCGTACAGCATTACCGACCAATTCTCTCCAGCTAAACCTGTACGGATGTTGGTTTTAGTAAAGCCATCTTCATAATCGATAGGATCGCGGTCACCGGTCATAAAAAATCCATCAGTGAATTGAATGTCTAAGCCCGTAGCCCATATCATGCCACCAAGTACAGGACGAGTATAATCTGCGGTAAGACTACCGTTGTAGTCGGTTCCAATTTGCGCGCCCGCGAGGTTCTGACTTATTCCAATCTGCGTTCCATCAGCTGCAATTTCAGCGACACAGCTTCCAGAGGAAGTTGCCCCTCCTTCTAAGTCAGACTGTTGTGTAGCGGTGCAGCCTGCTCCTGGGAAATCACCATATTGGCCATCATTGAAAGCAACATTAGCGCCTAGACGCAGATGATCAGTTGTCTGCCACTGCACGTCGACTTCGAGACCTGTCACGGTTGCACTTGCCGCGTTAGTCACTACGAATCCAAGACCTACAAAGGTGGACACTTGCTGATTGTCATAAACACTATCATAGTACGCCCAGTTTACGGTCATCGACCCGTCCATTAATGTATGCTTTCCACCAATCTCCCACGATTCAGCGGTCTCATCTTCATATTCAAAACCTGGCCCAGGAATATTAGCCTGCGGACCATCCGCCGTGAATAGAGGGAGCTGTGAGTCTGTGGAGTTAAACCCACCACTCTTAAAGCCTTCTGAGTAGCTCATGTAGAACATACTGTCTTCGGTTCGTGACCATTCGAGGTTTACAGCGGGAACAAACTGCGTAGTTGATCGATCCTCATCAAACTCATGATCATAAATACTGAACAG
>OJEW01000383.1_pt1 | contig 6041 bp, 6 predicted proteins | sample 1593861 | NCBI WGS metagenome assembly OJEW01 (sample SAMN05416806, study PRJEB24817) | seawater metagenome | isolation source: Sea water | place: Canada:Atlantic | collected 2013-11
GTTTTATAATCTGCGTGGTATTCGATCTCATTCTTCCAGAACAGGCGATGTACACTGTCTGGTTAAAGCTCTTACCCGGCTTTACGTGGATATCATGGCGCAGCTTTCTTTTAGGTGCGGCTGAAAGCTATGCGTACGGATGGTACATCGCGTTAATTTGGGTACCGTTATATAACTATTTTGGCCATAAAGTTAAATTGGCCAAAGAGTAATTCAGCTAAAGTGGAGGTTTTTAATCTGACTGCCATGAAACTCAGCGTTGGTGTAAGTGATCTGATATTGCTGATGATTGATGGAATCAACTTAAAGAAGACTACTATAAATTTACCGTTCAAAATTTAAACGGTAACGCTGAGCACGTGGCGAGTTGTTGTAATAAAGCACCCGCAGGTTAAAAAATTGTAACTTAAGGATTAATAATGGAAATTTCACATTCAGGGATGTGGGTACTAGCGCTGATCATGATCGTGCTTGTCTCATGGTATATGTATAAATATTTGGCCCCTACGTCTTGGCACGAATGGGCAGGGGCAGGAGTGGTACAAGCTTTTATTATTGCGCTATATGCAGAAATGTATGGATTTCCATTAACGATTTACTTACTAGCGCGTTTTGGTGGTCTCGACAAAACCGGTCTCAATGCCAATCTGTGGTCTTCTTTGGTGGGGATGGGTGAAACAGGCATGATGATCTCAATGATTTTGGGCTACATATTACTATTCATTGGCATCGGTATATTTTTTCAAGGCTGGCGTCAGGTACACCGAGCCAGACAAGAAAATAAATTGGTGACTGATGGACTTTATGCCTTGGCACGGCATCCACAATACACGGGGTTATTTATTGCATTGTTTGGTGAAGGCGTGGTGCATTGGCCAACACTTTTTTCTGTCGGATTACTACCGGTTATCATCTTTATCTATTACCGACTGTCCAAACGCGAGGAATTAGCGGTAATAAAAGAATTTGGTGAGGAATATATAGAACATCAAAAACGAGTACCGATGTTTATCCCTCGCTTATCGCAATGGAAGTCTTTTATCGCTCAATCAAAATAAATACGAAAGTGGAGGTTGAAGAGCCATTTCACCAGTATTAGTCACTACTGGTGGATCAGGCCATTCGCTCTTCTGAGGGCTATGCAATTCAAAGAGTCAACGAAGCTAAAGGGGATACTGCAAAGTTCATCGCTTTATTATCTGAGTACGAGAAAGCGCCCGAAGTTACCAAAAGGCGACTTTACCTAGAAACAATGAGGCAAGTTTTGCCTAGAATAGAAAATAAAATAGTAATTGATACGAAAGTTGCATCGGTATTACCTTTATTACCTCTTTCAACGGCTAAAGGAATTGAATAATGAATAAGATTAAATATCTAGCCGCTTTCATATTATTTCCACTAATAATTTTAGGATATGAATCACTCTATAAAGTGGGTGAAACAGAACAAATCATAATTACACAGTTTGGTAAACCTATTGGTGGGGTTATTGATGCTGCTGGGCTGAAGATTAAGCTCCCTTTTATCCAAAAAATCAATAGCATTGAAAAACGGATTCTTTTATGGGATGGGTCGGCAAATGATATGCCAACGAAAGATAAGCTTTATATAACGGTTGATACCTTTGGTCGTTGGCGTATTAAAGATCCTCTACAATTTTTCTTAAGGCTAAGAGATGAACGCAGTGCACAATCTAGATTAGAGGACATTCTCGGCAGTGAAACTCGTAATGCAGTTGCTAAACATGAGCTGATTGAAATCATTCGTACTACTAAAGAAAGAAAAGCTTCGATAGATCCTCTCCTGGCAAATGCGAGTATTGGTAAGTTATTACCAATTAGTCGTGGAAGACGTCAAATTGAAGAAGATATTTTTTCCGCAGCATCTAACAAGTTGAGTGAGTTTGGTATTGAACTTATGGATATTCGTTTTAAGCGTATTAATTATAATGAGAGTGTACGTCAAAAAATTTATTCTCGTATGATTAGTGAACGTCAACAAATTGCAGAAAGGTTTCGTTCAGAAGGCGCTGGAGAAGCCGCCCGAATAATAGGTAGTAAGCAAAAAGAGTTGCAACAAATAGAGTCGGAAGCATACAGGAAAACTGAAGAAATCAAAGGGGATGCTGATGCATTGGCAACCGGAATTTATGCCAAAGCCTATAACAAAAACAATTCAGCACGTGAACTCTATGAATTTGTACAAATACTTGAAATTTATCAAGATATCATTGATGAAAAGACAACCTTGATGTTAACGACAGATAGTGATATTTATCGTTTGTTAAACGGAGTTAACAATCAAAAACAGAAGATTGATTAGTTGTATTCAATTTAAGAGTAAGGAAAATAATGGCCTATAAATATCGACTATCAAACGATTATATTGTTCACAGGTTACTTTTTTGGAAGAGCTGGACGAACTAAAATATTAGCAGGTAACAACCTTGTAGAAACACAGCTAAAACCCTTGCCTGTCAAGGCAAGGGATAAATATTGCCTATTTTACTGGACCATGGAGATTATAAACTATGACCTATTGGATTTTTAGCCAAGGTTTAGCTGTTCCTGCTAGAACAGATAAGTTGTTGGAAAAGCAAAGAGTAAAACCGTTAACAGCATTAAACAAAATCACAAAAGTTATAGATATGGAAGAAAGTAGTATTCAGAACCTAGAAATAAATGACCAAAAGAGGAAAGTTGTAAACACTGCTTATCACAATATTTCCAATAAGGAACGTCAATCAGTAAATAACGCTAATGATTTTATGTCATCTCCGGTAGTTACATTATTTGAGGGAACTTTAATCTCAGAAGCGCGTGTTAAGTTTCAAGATTATCGCTTTCGTCATTTTCCAGTGGTTAATCGAACTAGTCAGATCATAGGAATTGTTTCAGATAGAGATATGCTTGCAAATACTAATTTTAATGAACAAGTAATTTCTACAAAAAATGCTACGGATCCTGTTTGCCAAGTAATGTTTAATCAACACATTGGGGCACTTCCAATAGTCGATGAAAAACATCAATTATTAGGGTTAATAACTCGAAGTGATATTTTGAGAGTAATTATCAAAAATGAGCAAATGGAGTTTTGGGTTTAAATATTATTACTCTTTATTGTTTGCGATAATAATGAAAGGTGGGTTTTACTCACACCTTGGCTGTTGATTTTTAAGGGTTTAAATTTGTTGTTGGCATTGTAGTTGCAAGAACAGAAGGACCTATGACGACATATTGACACCTGAGAAATAATCATGACCACCATAAATAATTCCCTTTTGGCCCAGATGCAGAGCATGTCTCTTGAAGCCATAGCAAAGCCACAGAATAACGATAATATTGTTAACAAAACAACCAATAATTTTGGTGATTTATTGTCAAACGCTCTCAATACTGTAAATGATTTACATAAAGATGCAGGAAAGAAAACTACAGCATTTGAATTAGGGGATAGAAGTGTAACGTTAGCAGATGTAATGATTGCAAGATCTAAAGCTGGTATAGGTTCAGATGCGACTATTCAAATTAGAAATAAGGCAATTGAAGGTTACAAAGAGATCATGAGTATGCCTGTTTGATTCTGCTTAGTATTGAAACTAAGAAGTTCATTATTCATTACTTAGTTTTAAGTGTCTTATGAATGAACAATATATCCGAAAGGACTTTACCTTTGCTAGTATTAAACGCAAATTCTGGGATATCCTATGGAATAGCTGCCTAGTTTGCAAATTCCCGATGTTTATCCAAGTCCATTTATCATGAAAACTCAGGGATAAAAACTCATGTAGGAAAAGTTATCAGCCAATTTCATAAAGCAATTTAAAAAAGGTCATAAGAAAAAAACAAAGTCCTTGTTAGCTGATGATGTCACTATTTTTGAAAAGGGGCGGGGAGAAGGTTTTGTGGATGATTATGCCAATCATCACAAGCTTGTGGATTTCTTTTCACACACAATAAATATAGGTCAAGTTCTTAGTGTAAATAAGGAAAAGGATATGTCAAAAATTATAGTAATCACTGGTGCTGGTTCAGGTATAGGGCTTCAGCTATCTAAAACTTTGCTGCTAAACGAGCTGAGTATACAAGTTATCGCTATTGGTAGGCGCGGTAATAGACTATCTCAATTACAAGAACTTTTTCCAAAAAAAGTGTTAACTATTGAGGCCGATCTAGCTTCTCCTGAGGGACGGAAGGAAGTTATATCAACTCTTTCTAAATATTCGCATATTGACTATTTAGTGCATGCTGCTGCAACCATTCATCCGTTAAATAGTATTAAAAACGTCAAACTCGATGATTGGCGACAGTCTCAGCAGATAAATGTTGAAGCGCCTTTTTTCTTAACCCAATTATTATTAAGTAAATTTAATAATAGTAGAGTGCTTTTTATAACTAGCGAAACAATCATTCATCCAGTTTCTGGTGCAAGCAGCTATTGCGTTAGTAAAGCAGGGCAGCAAATGGTATACGAGTGTTTTAAAACAGAGTTTCCTGTAAATCAAGTTGCTTTTGGTCTTGTTTCACCTGGGATGGTGGATACACCAATGCAAGAACAAATCAGGCAGGCTGATCCAAACGAACTTCCAATGATTGAAACAATATCACAATTATTTAAAGAAAATAAATTATTGGCACCTAGTTTGGTTGCAGATTTTCTTAAATGGTTATTGTTGACGGTAAATGTAAACGAGTTTAGTCAAAATATGTGGGATATTTATGACGTAAAGCATCACTCATATTGGCGAAATAAAAATGAAAACTAAGTCTCTTTTAACTGCTATTTGCGAAACTATCAAGGCGGGTTGTTATGACCAATAAGATATTTTTATCGGATATTGAAAAGTTTAAAAAAAATATTTCAGGTGATGTGTTGTTAGCCACAGACGATCAATATCAAGACTTGTGTAAGTTATTCAACCGAGCAATTCATAAAGCCCCTTTTATGCTTGTAGTTGTCCATGATGTTACTGATATTCGTCATACTATAGAATTCTCGTTGAAACACCGTATGGCTGTCAGTATAAAAGGAGGAGGGCATAGTATTTGGGGGAGCTGTCTGAAAGAAGGTGGGGTCGCTATTGATATGAGTGCTTTGAAATCTATCAGTATTGATCAAGATTTAAATATAGCGAGTGTTGGTGCTGGTGTACTTAATCAAGATTTAGACAAGGCAACTCAAGAACATGGTCTCGCCTTACCACTTGGGACTTGTCACTCTGTAGGTGCTGTAGGTGCAACATTGGGTGGCGGTATAGGCTTTTTATCGAGAAAATATGGACTTACCTGTGACAACGTAGTGCAATTTGAAATGCTCACCACAACAGGGGATTTAATAAAGGTCAATCAAAATTGTCATCAAGACTTGTTTTGGGCTTTGAGGGGGGCTGGCAGTAATCAATTTGGCGTCATTACTCAAGTAGATTATCGACTTCACCCTATGCCTGAATTGATATTCGGAGGAACGATTAGTTGGCCAATTCATTCAGGTAGCTTAATTCTAAAAAACTACCAAAAGCTTATGTCAGACGCTACTGATGATTTATTCTTGTATATATTTACCTCCAGAGATCAGCACTCCAACCCTATTATCTCTGTATTTGGATTCTATTTGGGCAACGTGCAAAAAAGTGAGAAAATTTTTAATAAACTTTTAAGCTGGGCTAAACCTTTGACATCAGACATTAAAATTAGACCCTATTTAGATCTACAGTCTGCACATTATCAAGAAGGTGTAGCTATTTATTGGAAACACGGTTTTATAGAAGGCCCTCTAACGGACAAACTCATCAAATTGATAATAGATTTAAATGAACGATGTCCATGTTCTTCTGGGGGGATCATGTTAGATCCACTAGGTGGAAAAATAAATAAAATTGATAGTTTAAGTACAGCGTTTATTCATCGTGATTCTCAGTATATTTGTAGTGTTACAGGATTATATTCAGGAGATTTTGTTCCTGATTTTATCAAAGACTGGGTGAGTGAGAGTTATCAGGCACTAATTCCTTTTTTTAATGGGTATGCTTATCAAAATTATGA
>OJEW01000384.1_pt1 | contig 6039 bp, 5 predicted proteins | sample 1593861 | NCBI WGS metagenome assembly OJEW01 (sample SAMN05416806, study PRJEB24817) | seawater metagenome | isolation source: Sea water | place: Canada:Atlantic | collected 2013-11
TCGTCGGCAGCGTCAGATGTGTATAAGAGACAGATCCCTGGGTATACTGACGTTGTTCGTGATGCCGAGCATGCCGTTGAGGTCAGTGCTGATATTGGTTATCCGGTGATGTTAAAGGCGTCGGCCGGGGGAGGTGGCAAAGGTATGCGAGTGGCATGGAACGAGGATGAGTGTCGCGATGGTTTTGCTAAAGCCACCAATGAGGCACGTTCTAGTTTCGGTGATACTCGTATCTTTATTGAAAAATATATACAGCAGCCACGCCATATCGAAATACAGGTAATGGCAGACAGTCATGGCACCGTTGTTTACTTAGGTGAACGAGAGTGTTCGATTCAACGTCGTCATCAAAAAGTTATTGAGGAGGCGCCATCACCTTTTCTGGATGAAGCCACTCGCCAAAAAATGGGTGAGCAGAGCTGTGCTCTTGCCAGAGCAGTAGATTATCAATCAGCCGGCACTGTAGAGTTTATAGCCGATGCGGACATGAATTTCTATTTTTTGGAAATGAACACGCGATTACAGGTAGAACATCCTGTAACTGAGTTGGTCACTGGACAAGACTTGGTTGAATTAATGATTAGGGTAGCTGCTGGAGAGAAACTACCGATGGCTCAACAGGACATTACGTTGACCGGCTGGGCTATGGAGTCACGGGTTTATGCAGAAGACCCATTCCGTAATTTCATGCCATCAACGGGTCGTTTAGTGAAGTATTCACCGCCAGAGGGTGAGGGTGTGCGCGTCGATACCGGCGTTTATGAAGGTGGCGAAGTGTCCATGTTCTATGACCCAATGATTGCCAAATTGATCACCTATGGTGACGATCGAGCCCAATCGATAACACGTATGGTCGATGCCCTAGATAATTATTATATTCGCGGTGTTAATCACAATATCAGTTTCCTAAATGCGCTGATGGTTCACCCACGTTTTGTAAAAGGTGATCTGAGTACTAATTTTATTGACGATGAATTCCCCGATGGTTTTAATCCTGATTTGGTGGTGCAGCAAGATCCCGCTATTGTCATCGTAGTGGCTGCCGCGGTACATCAATTGCACTGTGAACGCGCCAGCTTGTTGTCGGACCAAATGGCTGGGCATGAAGCGCCGGCGCCTAACCATTGGACAGTGGCGATTGCTGATCAGCAACACGCGGTAGAAGTTGATCTAACTGATACAGGGTATTGGGTAGAATATGCAGAGCAAGACTATGAAATTATTAGTAACTGGAGCATCGGTGAGCCTTTGTTTAAAGCCTCAATCAATGGTGTGACGGTTGCAGTGCAAGTGGAGTCTACGGCTGTAGGCTATCGGCTGTTTTATCGGGGAGCTGAGATCAGTGCGCGTGTAATAACGCATACCGCAGCCGCCCTAATGTCACACATGCTGTATAAATCTCCCGCGGATATGTCAAAATTTTTGCTCTCGCCCATGCCCGGTTTACTGGTCAAGCTTTCTGTCAAAGTAGGGCAGGAAGTTAAAGAAGGAGAGGAACTGGCTGTGGTTGAGGCCATGAAAATGGAGAATGGCCTGCGGGCATTACAAAATGGTATCGTAAGCAAGGTCAGTGCAGTGCAAGGCGATAGCCTAGCGGTTGATCAAATCATACTAGAGTTCGAGTAGAGACAGGTTTTAATGGAAGATCAGATACAGGCTTTAGCCGATCAAATTATTCGTGGCGATCGTCGTGCTTTGGCCAAAGCGATCACGCTAGTTGAGTCAACCCGATCTGATCACCGACAGCAGACGGCGGCATTGCTAGAAGCTTTGATGCCGCACACTGGAAAATCCATTCGTGTAGGTATTTCAGGCGCGCCAGGCGTCGGAAAATCAACCTTTATCGAAGCCTTGGGTACCTACCTTATTGAGCTTGGTCACTCCGTCGCTGTGTTGGCAGTTGATCCTTCTTCAGCCGTCACAGGTGGCTCTATATTGGGTGACAAAACCCGCATGGAGACGCTCGCTTTTGCAGAAAAAGCCTTTGTTAGACCTTCTCCTGCGGGTAGCACACTTGGTGGTGTTACTCGAAGATCGCGGGAGTCGATTTTACTGTGTGAAGCCTCTGGTTTTGATGTAATTTTGGTAGAAACGGTTGGTGTGGGCCAGTCAGAGACCGCAGTAGCTGATATGACGGATATGTTTTTATTGCTTTTATTGCCCTCCGGTGGCGATGAACTCCAAGGCATTAAACGCGGCATTATGGAACTGGCTGATTTAATCGTGGTCAATAAGTCGGATGGTGAACAGATAACGTTGGCTAATCAGACGATGTTAGATTATAGGTCGGCAGTACACTTTCTGACCTCTCGGTTTGATGGTTGGCAAACACCGGTTATGGCATGCTCATCCGTCAACAATCAGGGGGTCACTGAAGTCTGGGCAGAGGTGGATAGATTCAAAGCAACGATCTCTGAGGAGGGTCGATTACAGCAGCAGCGTGCTCAGCAGGCCAAGGCCTGGATGTGGAGTGAAATGGCAGAGTCATTGGTTGTTGATTTAAAGTCTGATCCCTCGATTAAGCGTATGATTCCAGAGCTAGAATCGGCAGTATTAGATGGAAGTTTACCAGCCACTGTGGCGGCTCAAAGAATGATTGATGCCTATAAGAAAAGATAAATATTGGGGTTTTTAAAACCTACGTAGAGAGTTAATAATTTATGTCAGATAGAGCAAACAACAAAAACATGGCCTCAATTATCGAGGCAAATACCCACTATCATAAAACTTTTAAGCAGTCTGAGCTTGGTACGCAGCCGACTAGAGGCCTTTCGATACTAACCTGCATGGACTGCAGAATGGATCCTTACAAATTTGCTGGCCTGCAAGACGGTGAAGCACACATTATTCGTAATGCAGGTGGGCGCGCTACCGAGGACGCAATTCGTTCACTGATCGTGTCGCACAAATTTTTGGGTACCACGGATTGGTGTGTTATTCATCATACCGGATGCGGAATGACTACTGTAACTGATGAGACTATTGGTCAATTACTAGAGCAAGATCTAGAAACGGCCGTATTAGACGATGGGACTTGGGTTAATCCAGAAAGAGTATCTAGCGATAATAAAAAACCAGGTTCAGATGTCGGTAAGACCATTAAATGGTATACATTTACAGATCTAGAGCAGAGCGTATTAACCGATATAAAGTTGATTAAAGATCATCCTTTAGTACCCAGTCACATCAATATTTATGGCTTTATTTTTGATATAGAAACTGGCGCATTGACGCCAGTAAGTTAACTTTCTAGTGGCAGGAGAACAGCATGCGGCGTTTTGGACCTGGATTGTTGGTGACGGCCGCCTTTATTGGCCCTGGAAGTATTGCTACAGCCAGTGTGGCTGGTGCTAACTTTGGTTTTGTACTGTTGTGGGCGCTATTGTTTTCGCTGATAGCCACTGTGGTATTGCAAGAAATGGCCGCTCGTTTAGGTTTGGTGTCAAAAGCGGGTTTAGCTGAAGCACTCCGTACTACGTTTAATAATCCTTTCATTAACCGTGCTGCAGTAGCCTTAGTGGTCGCCGCTATTGGTATTGGTAATGCAGCCTACGAGGCGGGAAATATATCAGGCGCGGCACTGGGTTTGCAATCAATCACAGACTTGTCTGCGGCGAGCTGCGCTGTTGCCTTGGGTCTTGCTGCGGCTGTATTGCTAAGCACTAGCGGATATAAGCTGTTAGAGCCGGTACTGATTGTTTTGGTGCTCATCATGAGCAGTGTATTTGTGGTTACTATGTTTGCTGTGGGCGTCGATTTTTCTGCGCTCATCAAAGGGTTATTGGTACCGTCTTTACCTGCCGGTTCGCTGTTAACAGTGATAGCGCTGATTGGTACCACAGTGGTGCCCTATAATTTATTTCTCCATGCTAGCCTTGTCCAAGAGAAATGGCGGGGTGTTGACCTGAACACTGCCTTAGCTGAGTCTCGCAGTGACACCCTGGTGTCGATTAGTTTGGGCGGTTTGATAACCTTGGCTGTCATGAGTACCGCAGCTGTGGCATTTTTTGATACTGGACGAGCTTTCTCTTCGTCCTCAATGGCCACCCAGTTGGAGCCGATTTTGGGCGCTTCAGCGAATCTTTTCTTTGCACTAGGGCTTATAGCCGCGGGCTTGACCAGCGCTATTACCGCGCCACTAGCAGCCGCCTATGCGGTGAGCGGTGCTATGGGTTGGTCGACTCATTTTGCTGACCGCCGTTTTCGCGCGATTTGGATGATAGTATTAATAATAGGTACCACATTCGCCGCCATTGGCACTAAACCAATTGCCGCCATACTGTTCGCTCAAGCCGCTAATGGCTTACTGTTGCCGATTGTGGCCATATTTTTGCTAATTATTATGAATCGCAGTGATCTTTTAGGTGAGCACCGCAACAAATTCTTTGCCAATCTAATAGGCGGCTTGGTTGTGATCATTGTGACTGCGCTTGGTGTGTTTAAATTGGTGAAAGTATTTGCGATGTAGTCATTAAGGTGATCGTAAAAAAAGCGGCTAAAGAGCCGCTTTTTTTACATCAAACTGAACTACTAGCCACATTTAGACTCGCCGCAGTTCAAGCATGTCATACAACCGTCCATCAAAATGGTTGCTTTAACACTACACTTTTTACACAGCTCTGCCGTTGGTGGGAAGTCGCTAGCTTCTTGTTGTGGAACTACAGCTGCCTGTTCAAAGTCAGCTCGTTTCTCGTCCATAATCTTTTGTTGATGCTCAGGTATTTCTGTCTTCACCATCATACCAATTTTTTGCAGGTGATCTTCTATGGCCCAGCCAATTTCAGCAACCAGTGAGGGCATGAAACGCCCACCTGACTTAAAGTAGCCACCCTGGGGATCAAAAATAGCTTTTAATTCTTCAACCAAAAAGGTGCAATCACCGCCCTTACGAAATACTGCAGAGATAACGCGTGTTAACGCAGAAATCCACTGATATTGATCCATATTTTTGGAGTTTAGGAATATTTCAAACGGGCGTCGAAGCTCGTGATCAGTGCCTTCATTCAAAATAATGTCATTAATAGTCAAATACATAGCATGATCTGACAGAGGTGTTTTTATTTTGTAGGTGCTGCCGGCGAGCGCTTCAGGTCGTGAGACTTTCTCATGCATCTGAATAATATTACTCTCAGCTTCTAGCTTAACTTCGGCTGCTTTCTGCTCTTCGTTAACGACTTTGTAGCCGACGATTTTTTGCTCAATTTTCTTATTCATTTTATACCTCGCAGTGCTCTGCGGTTTGTAATTTAGTGTGCTTAGAACTTACCGTAGTAGCCTTCTTTTAGGGCATCAAAAAGGTTGGCAGCAGTGTGTGTTTCTCCGTCATACTCTACTTCTTCGTTGCCTTTAAACTCTACCGTGGAACCATCTTCTAACGTAAAGCTATAGGTCGTATTCTCTAAGTCGCTCTCTTTAACCAGCACGCCTTGGAATGCTTCTGGATTAAAGCGGAAAGTAGTACACCCTTTTAGTCCTTTTTCTGCTGCGTATAGGTAGATGTCTTTAAACTCCTCATACTCACAGTCAGTGGGAACATTAATAGTTTTGGAAATCGAAGAATCTACCCATTTTTGAGCCGCTGCTTGAATATCAACGTGGGCCCTGGGCATTATGTTCTCAGAGCTAACAAAGTAGTCTGGTAAGGCCTCAGATGGCTCACTGCTGAAGGGCATTGCTTTGCCATTAATCAAAGTACGATAAGACAGTAACTCGTAGGAGAAAACGTCTACTTTCTCTTTAGACTTTTTACCTTCACGAATAACATTGCGTGAATAGTGGTGAGCAAAGCTGGGCTCAATACCATTACTGACATTATTTGCCAAGGACAGTGATATGGTTCCTGTAGGTGCTATTGAAGAGTGATGACTGAAGCGACAGCCCTCTTCAATAATAGCGTCAACTAATTCGGGAGCAACCTCAGCAACCTGCTGCATGTAACGGCTGTATTTCCCTAGCAACACCTTACCTTTGATTTTACTACCAACCTTAATACCTGTCTCTTATACACATCTGACGCTGCCGACGAGCGATCTAGTGTAG
>OJEW01000396.1_pt1 | contig 5876 bp, 5 predicted proteins | sample 1593861 | NCBI WGS metagenome assembly OJEW01 (sample SAMN05416806, study PRJEB24817) | seawater metagenome | isolation source: Sea water | place: Canada:Atlantic | collected 2013-11
ATCTACACTAGATCGCTCGTCGGCAGCGTCAGATGTGTATAAGAGACAGGATATTCATCGCTTTCAACAGATATAGTGTTGTTTTCTTGACGATATTCCACTTTATTACTGTCAAGAAAGTCCATGGTTTTAATTAATTGCTCGGTTGGCAATTTAGTTAAAAAGCGATATTCCGGCTGGTTAGCCAACATGATGACAAAAACTGCAATGGCGAAACAAATAGCAAGCGCAATAACAATGGTTATTTGACGAAGAAAATCAACATTCCCCATAGCAGCAGCTAAGCCTGACTTTTGTTCGCCAACAGAGTCATTTCCGTTGTCATTTGCGACTAGGTCATTGCTACCATCGGCTAGCATTAAATTTGTATTATCTGTTGTATCGGCCACTGATTTATCTCCGCTTAAATATCTTTTTATTTTTAGCTATTGGAGCTAAACCGGCATGCTCATAATTTCTTTATAAGCTTCAACAAACTTATTTCTTACTTGAACAGTCGCATCGAAAGCAATACCTGCTTTTGAAGCGGCAATCATAGTATCGGCCAAGGTAACGCTGCGATCACCCATTTCAAACGCTGTACGCTTTGCACCAACATCTTGTTGTAGTTCATTTACATTATTTATTGCGTCTTTTAACAAGCTACCAAAGTCGCCACCCGCTTTACTTACCGGCGGTGTGCCCATACCATTTTCTTCACCAATAGGAAGGCGATTTCCCATTGCTTCCATCGACATGCTTTGCATCTGGGCGTATAAAGAATTAGTTTTGATATCCATGGCTATCTCGCTTGCGTCAATTTCTTGTTACTTACTATTACCTATGGTTAAAGCAAGCATAGTGCCAAGCTATATAATTCAATGAAACGAGCTTTAAACTAAGCAATACAATTGTCTATTCATAAAACAAAAAATTTAAAAATCAATGGGAAACATTAAAGATGAAAAACAAAAAAAACGACGATGAATTCGTCGTTTTTAAAATTGTAGCTGCTAATTTATCAACAAGGTGTCGATAATTACACAAAAATTAAGCTGGGATCTGAATACCACTATCACGCATACGCGCAATTTTATAACGTAAAGTTCGTGGACTGATCCCCAAGCGTTCAGCAACATCTTTGCGACTGCCTCTGCAAGCATGCAAAGTATCTAAAATTATTTGATGCTCTTGCAATTTTAGCTCGCTGCCCAGTTTGTCGGCTTTCTCTACACTTGCTTCTTCACTTTGTACTTGCGGTGTTTCAAAGTTATCAATCAGTAAATCGTTGGCATCAATACAACGATCGCTTTGTAAAATGAGTGCACGTTGAATAACATTGTCTAACTCTCGCACATTACCAGGCCAAGTATATGCCAGTAGTTTACTGCGAGCAGCTGGTGTGAACTCTGGGATAACATTGCCATCTTTTTGACAAATACGTGAAATTAAATGCGTTGCTAGCGGTAAAATATCATCTCGACGTTCATTCAACGGTAACCACGTTAATGGAAATACATTAAGTCGGTAGTATAAATCTTCTCTAAATACACCTTCTTTTACCGCATCTTTTAAGTCACGGTTACTGGTAGCGATTACCCTAACATCTAAATTAATGGTTTTACGACCACCAATACGTTCGACTTCACGCTCTTGTAATACGCGAAGTATTTTTGCTTGTAGGCCTAAATCCATTTCGGTGATTTCATCAAGTAAAATGGTACCACCTTGAGCTTGTTCAAACTTACCAGGACTAGCCTGAATAGCGCCAGTAAATGCGCCTTTTTCATAACCAAATAGTGTTGCTTCAAGCATATTCTCTGGAATTGCCGCACAATTAATTGCGACAAAAGGCGCTTGATTGCGCAAAGAAGAGTTATGAATATATTGTGCTAACACTTCTTTACCTGATCCACTAGGACCCAGCACCATAACCGATGCTTCTGTGTTGGCTACCTTTTTCGCTAGCCTAAGTAATTCAATACTTTGAGCGTCAGCAACAACCGGTTCGAATCCGTCGTTTACTTGCAATGGCACATATTGGCTGACCATATTAAGTAAAACTTCTGGTGCAAAAGGTTTAGCCATATAGTTACAAGCACCATCTCGCATCGCTTGTACGGCATCGTCAATGGTGCCATAAGCGGTCATGATTAATACCGGCAATTTAGGATAACTATTACGGATACTTTTTAATAATGATAGCCCTGACATGCCGCCCATTTGAACATCGCTAACAACGAGATCAACGGCATGCGACTTCAGTTTTATTAGGGCGTCTTCACCAGAGTCAACAGCTACACATTGGTAACCTGCTAGTAGCAAAGTATCCACCAGTGCTTCTCTAAGTCCAGCATCGTCTTCAACTACCATAATTTTACTTGTGGTCATTACTAAGCTCCTTAGACATAAATGTTGTTTGGTTATTTTCCGAGGTTTTTGAAGGTTTACTATCCCCTACTAGCAAAGGTATTTTGATACAAAAATGTGCCCCTTCGCCAGGTTTACTGATCAAGCTAACTTCGCCTTGATGAGCATTAGTAACCGATTTAACGACTGCTAAACCAAGACCAGTGCCTTGACTTCTTGAGGTATAAAAAGGTTCGAATATTTTATCGGATAGCTCTTCACTAATACCGGGGCCGTTGTCTTTAACGCTAATATAAGCAAATTCATTATGACAATAAGTACTAATATCAATAACAGCAGTTTCTTTGATAACCGATAAACTGTTGTGAATTAAGTTTTGTATTGCACCTGACAACGCACTAACATTGCCTAAAATTTCGCAGCTAGACTTGCATAAATTTACATTAACTTTGGCGCCAGCTTGATTAATTTGCGGTTCAATAGCTTGTTTGGCTTGTTCAATAAGTTCATTAATATTAACCGGTTCTACTACTGCTTTGCTGCCGCTTTTTGCAAACAACAACATGTCGTTAACTTGCTGCTCTAAATCGTGTAATCGCAACATAAGTTTTTCTTGAAAATTGCTTTTTGCATCGTCGTTAAGTTTTTTGTTACTCAAATTTGCGCCGTATAACATTGCTGCCGATAAAGGTGTGCGAATTTGATGCGCTAATTTAGACACCATTCGGCCTAAAGAGGAAAGACGTTGCAGTTGACCTAGCTTATCTTGTAATAATCGCGTTTCGGTTAAATCGGTGATCATGATCAGCTGCCCAGGTTGGTCTCCTAAAGCGGTGATCTCTAACTTAACTCGACGACCGTCGTTTAAAGAAACTTCATGCCAATCATCGGCTCTAGGTTTAAAAGAGCGTTTGATCACGTCAAACCATGCTTGACCTAGAATAGGTTCGTCGAGCAAGCGTTGGGCGGTATCGTTCATTTTTACAACAATACCGTTACCATCGAGCATTATCATCCCGGTTGGCATAACATCAATAACATGCTGTAGTTGCTTGTTCTGCTGACGTAAAAACGCCAATTCACCAGGGTAACTTTCATTTTCTAATCGAGTTGATTGCTCGCGTTTAACATTCACATTCTCAAAAGAAGTAAATACACGGTTCAGCACAGTATTGGCTGATGAAGTGTTGGTCGATGTCGAAAAGGCTAGTGCCATAATATTTTACCCAAGTAAAGAAGTACACTCGAATAAAGCATGAATCATGCCAACCAATTAAGTTGTTATTTTTCAACAACTAAGAAGAATCATACCAATAAAAACTGCTGTCAATAAAATGGCTGAAAGCGAGAAAGCCTGAGCAATACGTTTCTAAAACAAGGTTAACAAGTTTAAAAAAAGGCAGATAAACATGATGAAATTACAGCCAGTATACAGTGTTAATCGGGGGGGTTATTGCAATATAAGGAATAAAAAACGCCATTGAATGATTAAAAAACAATGGCGTTTACTAACTTGAACATGATTACTGCTAATAATTTGTTACTTATAATTACTGTTTATAATTACTCAAAGTCGACAGACAAAGATTCTATCAAATTCGTAACATTACACACATGGCATAACTCGATTATCGAATATTAATAATTAGCTCGATTTTTGAAGGTTATATTTACGCATTTTTTCAACTAGCGTAGTACGGCGCATATCTAAGAGTTCGGCAGAACGAGCAACAACCCAATCATTTTTATCTAATGCTTGTACGATTAATGATACTTCTAAATCTGCTAAATAGTCTTTTAAATTTAGGCCATCAGTTGGCAGCACATCAACAGTATTTCCATTGCTTAGCCCAACTTCTTCAACATTAGTTTCATCATTCTCATCATCTTCGTCGTCATCATAGTCAAAACCTGCAAATAATTCATTAATTGCTTCGCGCTCTTGTAACTCTTCTGGATACTCAGGTTGATAATCTTCAACATCTAAATGGCGATACTTAAGCGGTAACTCGCCAACGTTAACCACTTGTTCGCCGTACATAATAATCATACGCTCAATTAAGTTAGACAGTTCACGAACATTACCTGCCCAAGGGTGTTCTTGCAGCGATTCAATAGCTTTGTCAGTAAAGCGAACCGAATGTCCTTGTTCGTCTGAAAACCTTGAGATAAGTTCTTTTAGCAATAAAGGAATATCTTCTTTGCGCTCTCTTAGCGCCGGTGTTTCAATGGGAAAAACATTTAACCTGTAGTATAAGTCTTCACGAAAATCGTTCGTTTTAATCATGTCTTCAAGGTGTTGATGCGTCGCGGCAACAATACGCACATTGGCTTTTATACTTTTAGCACCGCCAACGCGCTCAAAGGTTCTTTCTTGTAATACACGTAATAATTTTACTTGCATTGGTTGTGGCATATCACCAATTTCATCAAGAAATAACGTGCCGCCTTCAGCCATTTCAAAGCGCCCTTTTCGCGTAGAAATAGCCCCCGTAAAGGCGCCTTTTTCGTGTCCGAACAACTCACTTTCTAATAATTCAGCAGGTATTGCGCCACAGTTTACCGGTACAAACGGCCCTTTGCTTCGATCTGATAAATTATGAATATTTCGTGCAACAACTTCTTTACCGGTGCCTGACTCTCCTAAAATAAGCACATTAGCCGCGGTACTCGCTACTTGTTCAATTAAAAATCGCACTTGTTGCATAGGTTCACTAGTACCCACTAACGAACGAAATAGTGAGCTAGGACCATTTACACCACGTTTAGATGGTAAGTTATTATGGTATTGGTGACTATGGTGTATAAGCTCTGTTAATTGGGCATAATTCAGTGGCGTAGTGAGTTCGCCAATAACATTGACGTAACCATTGAGCTGCTTTTTATCGAAAATATCATGATAAATAAACGGAAATGTTGGGTGTGATTTAATAATTTCTTGTAGCTTTTCAGTAATATCACCACATAAAATAACAGTTAGTACATTAGTTAAGTCTGCTAAGTGTTGATCAACTTCATCTTCTGAAAAAATATAAAAGTGCTCACCAACAAAAGCTAAAACAGTTTCTATTTGATGGCGTCTGGCAGCGTCGTTATCGACAACTAGAATATGTTTTTGCCCTTGCATGTTATGCCCTTAGCTAATGTTAGGTCGTGACTATTATTCTTTAAAGCTAGATTAAAAAATATCTTTAAAAAGAGTCCTGATAAGTAACGCTTAATAAATAACTACAACGCGCCCTGACAAGTATTGATTTATATCATATTTCTTTATTATTAACTTGCTGGTGCTATTAATCAACAATAAATTGACACTGTTGTGTCATTTTATTGTCAGTTCAAGAAATATTACCACTTGCCGATATAAACGGATATAGGCGATAAATACCAATAGTGCGTTAAACTTTTTAAGTGAGGATAAAACAAATCATGTTTTTAATAACGTCAAAAAAATAACAACTTAATCAAGTAAGTCTAAATCTGTCTCTTATACACATCTCCGAGCCCACGAGACGCTACGCTATCTC
>OJEW01000417.1_pt1 | contig 5603 bp, 3 predicted proteins | sample 1593861 | NCBI WGS metagenome assembly OJEW01 (sample SAMN05416806, study PRJEB24817) | seawater metagenome | isolation source: Sea water | place: Canada:Atlantic | collected 2013-11
CACAAAGACTGCAAGATACTTATCGCCGCTAATGGTGCTGTTTCGGTACGTAAAACGCGCGGACCCAATTTAATGGCGTTATAGCCACTGGACTCCGCTAGGGTTATTTCATCGTCGGACAGGCCGCCCTCGGGACCGACTAAAATAGTGACATGGTTGTTAGTATTTTGCAGCTCAGTCAACGGTTTCTCGGTGCGGTGATGCAGGACAATCTTCAGTCCCTCATCCTTAGTGTCTAAACATTGCTGCAGCGAAACTGCTGAGTTTATTGTTGGAACCACATTACGCAAACACTGCTCGCATGAACTTATAGATACCTGTTGCCAGTGCACCAGCCTCTTTTCTAATCGCGAACCTGCCAACTTCACTTCGGTACGCTCGGTGAAAATAGGGGTAATAGTGTGAACCCCCAATTCAGTAGCCTTCTGTATGACCCAATCCATCCGCTCACCTCTAGAGATTCCTATAACGAGGTGTATTTTCAAGGATGATTCGCGATCGTTACACAATGATTCTTTAATAGTTACCGTGACGTGATTTTTACTGAGACTGTCTACTTCTCCAACGAACTCTCCGCCTTTGCCGTTAAATAGATTAATCATCTGGCCTGAGGACATGCGCAGAACAGAGCTAAGATAACGAGCGGCATCTTTGTCCATACTGATCATGCTACCTACTTCTAGAGTTTGTTGGGTGTATAGTCGCGGAGTACGCATGCTGATTAATCCTTAATTTAGGCAATAAGACTACGATAAAAATGAAGAGAAATCTGCTGTTTTATATAAACATAAAAAAACCTCTAGTCTACAAAAGCAGACTAGAGGTTTTAATGTGACTACGAACGTTTAGTACTTGTAGCTATCGCCTTTAAACGGACCGTTAACCGGAACACCGATATAATCCGCCTGCTCTTGAGTCAGCTTGGTAATCACACCACCAAAACCTGCCACCATATGACGAGCAACTTCTTCGTCAAGATGCTTAGGTAGCACCTCAACACGAAGCATCTCTGCTTGAGTTGCGGGATCTTGTGAGGCGAACTTCTTTGAATAGAGATCAATTTGCGCCAGTACCTGATTAGCGAAAGAACCGTCCATAATCCGGCTAGGATGGCCAGTGGCATTACCCAAATTAACGAGACGCCCTTCAGCAAGCAGCAACAAATGATCATTGGCATCACGGTCACGATATACTTTGTGTACTTGAGGCTTAATCTCTTCCCACTGCCAGGTAGTACGCATAAATGCCGTATCAATTTCATTATCAAAGTGGCCAATATTACAGACCACACAACCACTTTTCAGCGCAGCTAAAACATCAGAACCACAGACGTTGTAGTTACCAGTGGTAGTCACAAACATATCGGTATTGGCTAATAGATTTGCGTCTACGCCTTTTGTTACGTCACCATCTATGTGTGTTGATACTATTTCAAAGCCATCCAAGCATGCTTGCATCGCGCAGATGGGATCGACTTCTGTTATCTTAACAATCATACCTTCCTGACGAAGCGACTGTGCAGAGCCCTTACCAACATCGCCATAACCAACAACAACCGCTTTTTTACCCGCTAGAAGGTGGTCAGTCGCTCGCTTAATGGCATCGTTGAGACTGTGTCTGCAGCCGTACTTATTGTCGCATTTGGATTTCGTTACAGAATCATTAACGTTGATAGCTGGGACTTTGAGTTCACCCGCGGCAAGCATTTCATACAAGCGATGAACACCTGTCGTAGTCTCTTCGGTCACGCCGTGAACAGCCTCGAGTACCTGTGGATATTTGTTGTGGAGTAGAGACGTTAAATCTCCTCCGTCATCCAAAATCATATTGGCATTCCAGGGCACGCCGTCTTTTAAAACTTGCTGTTCTAGGCACCACTCATATTCGTCCTCTGTTTCACCTTTCCAGGCGAAGACAGGCGTTCCGCTAGCAGCAACAGCTGCGGCGGCATGATCTTGAGTGGAGAAAATATTACAAGACGTCCACCGCACCTCAGCACCCAAATCGATAAGTGTTTCAATAAGAACCGCAGTCTGAATAGTCATATGAATGCAGCCCAAAATACGTGCATCGGCCAATGGCTGCTCAGCACGATACTTTTCACGCAGTGCCATCAAGGCAGGCATTTCAGATTCGGCAATGGAAATTTCTTTCTTACCCCAGTCTGCTAACGAAATATCGGCAATTTTATAATCGACGAAGTCTTTATTACTATTAATGTTTTGACCTATTGCAGTCATCATGTAGTTCCTTATGGATTTAAATTAAATTTAGTAGATTTTAGTGGTTAAAGCGCCTTTTTTAATAACGCGACTTTGTCAGTGTTTTCCCAGGTAAAGTTTTCTTCCTCACGGCCAAAGTGTCCATAGGCAGCGGTTGGTTGGTAGATTGGCCGGCGTAAATCCAACATCTCAATTAGGCCGCTAGGGCGAAGGTCAAAGTGCTCACGAACTAGATTGATGATTTCATGGTCAGGAAGTTTTCCGGTGCCATAAGTATCAACACTGATGGATGTGGGCTCAGATACTCCAAAAGCGTAGGAGACTTGTATTTCACAGCGATCGGCAAGACCGGCAGCGACAATGTTTTTCGCCACATAGCGCCCAGCATAAGCAGCTGAACGGTCAACCTTAGTCGGATCCTTACCAGAAAACGCGCCACCGCCGTGGTGTGCCATGCCGCCATAGGTATCAACGATTATTTTACGTCCGGTTAGACCACAGTCTCCTACCGGACCGCCAATAATAAACTGACCCGTAGGATTAATATGGTATTGGGTTCCCGAATGTAGCCACTCTTCAGGCAAAACTGGAGCAATAATTTCAGCCCGGACTGCTTCTTGAAGATCCGCCAAAGAAATATCGGGGGAATGTTGTGTAGATAATACAACTGCATCTATTGCTACTGGCTTACCTTGATCGTAACGTAAAGTGACCTGGCTTTTAGCGTCTGGACGCAACCAGGGCAGAGTGCCATTTTTGCGTACTTCTGCCTGCCGCTTCACTAACAAATGCGAATAATAAATGGGTGCTGGCATTAGCACATCGGTTTCATTGGTGGCATATCCAAACATTAAACCCTGGTCACCTGCACCAATATCTTTATTCTCAGCAGCATCAACACCTTGTGCAATATCATTAGACTGTTTACCGATAGCATTCAGAACGGCGCAGGTATTGCCGTCAAAGCCAACTTCCGAGCTGTCATAGCCGATGCCTGTGATAACATCCCTGACAACTTCTTCAAGATCAACATAGGTGTTGGTTCTCACTTCGCCAGCAATAATAGTCATACCGGTTTTTACCATAGTTTCTACAGCTACTCTTGAGTGCGGGTCATCTTTAATGATCGCATCCAGAACAGCATCAGAAATTTGATCAGCCATTTTATCGGGATGTCCCTCTGACACTGATTCTGATGTAAATAAATTATACGTAGACATAAAATTTCCTTTTAATTAGCTAACTTGTAAATTGAATTGCCGCAATTGAATCCTGAAGCCATTACGTTGACTCAGGTAGAGACTGTTTCCTTCGGTTAAACCAGCAGCGCGAGCCCAACGAGTTATTTCTTCGGGCTCAAAACCTAACCAAATATCACCGCACGATTTTTTAGCCCATTCCTGATCATGAGCGCACAAGTCTGTAATCATTAACGTACCGTTTGTGTTGAGTAATGCAGCGCAGTCATTAATAATCTCTGCAGGTGTAGGATTATGATGAAGCACCATATTTAGTGACACACAGTCAAACTTGTTAGCCAGTGCAACTGCATTTCCGGTATCTCCGAGAAGAAAGGCAACGTTATCTAGTCCTTGCGCGATGGCTCGCGATTTACATTGGTCTAGCATTTCCTCTGAGTTATCCAGTGCCGTCACGTCAGCAAATAAAGTCGATAGAGCTTTTAGAAAATGCCCATAGCCGGGACCAATCTCTAGTACAGACTGACGACCAGATGCGTGCTTAGGCAGAAATTCTTCAATACTTTCCCCATAGTCAGACCAGCTAGCAATCAGATCTTGATTTTGTTCGAAACGGTCAGCGTTCTGATTAAAGAAAGCGACTGAAGCCGCTGAACGCTCGGTATTAATTAACGCTAATCGTTGTGTATAAACTAAATCCAGTGCAGCCAAGTCAATCGATTGAAAGAGGCTGTCGAGTAGTTTCTGTAGGTCAGAATTAGGGTGTAGTTCACTGCGGCGATAAAAAATTGATGTGCCTTCTCTGCGCGTGGCAACCAATGATGCGCTAGAAAGTATCTTCAGATGATGGCTCATGGCAGACTGGCGCATGTCAAATACCGCACATAACTCGAGAACGCCGTAAGCATTTTGTTGCAACACTTTAAGAATTTGCATACGCAGTGGATCACCCGCTGCTTTACACAACGCAGATATGCCGCTGGTGTCTGTCACAGGTATTGATTCAAGCTCATGTTGGGCTGTACTTAACATCGAGGCATGTTAACACGCAGGCTACATATATCAAAATATTTTTATATAACAAAAAATAACCAAACCATGTCTTTAAAGTGCTGATTATCCTGCCATAGATATTGAATATTGGTTTACTGAAAACGCTGTGTGGGCGACAATGCATGACTTAAATTTTCCTTTCAGGAGTAATAATCCATGGCCTCACGTAGAGACCTTGCTAATGCCATTCGCGCGCTCAGTATGGATGCCGTACAACAAGCTAATAGCGGTCATCCAGGAGCCCCAATGGGTATGGCAGATATAGCCGAAGTGCTTTGGAATGACTATCTAAAGCATAACCCTGCTGATCCTGAATGGACCAACCGTGATCGATTCGTTTTGTCCAATGGTCACGGCTCTATGCTTCTATACTCTTTGTTGCATCTCTCTGGTTATGAACTACCTATCGAAGAGCTAAAGAATTTTCGGCAGTTACACTCTAAAACTCCAGGGCATCCAGAATATGGCTATGCACCTGGCGTTGAAACAACAACAGGACCGTTGGGCCAAGGACTCAGTAACGCAGTGGGTATGGCGCTGGCTGAAAAGGTTTTGGCCGCACAATTTAATCGGCCGGGGCACAATGTGGTCGATCATCAGACCTATACGTTTCTAGGCGATGGCTGTTTGATGGAGGGAATTTCTCATGAAGTTTGCTCCTTGGCGGGTACCTTGGGTCTGGGAAAGTTAACTGCTTTTTATGACGATAACGGTATTTCTATTGATGGTGAGGTCGAAGGCTGGTTTAGCGATGACACCCCAGCGCGTTTTGACGCATACGGCTGGCAAGTGATTGCTAATGTTGATGGCCATGATAGCGATGCAATCAAGGCGGCTATTGAAGCTTCGCGCGACGAGCCTAACAAACCTACTTTAATTTGCTGTAAAACGATTATTGGCTTTGGTTCTCCTAACAAACAGGGTAAAGAAGACTGTCATGGTGCGCCCTTAGGTGCTGAAGAAATTGTATTGGCCCGTGAGCAGCTGGGATGGAGCCATGCGCCATTTGAGATTCCTAATGATCTGTATGAGGGCTGGAGTGCTCGTGATAATGGCGCGGCAGCTCAAGCAGAGTGGAATCTGTCTCTTATACACATCTCCGAGCCCACGAGACGCTACGCTATCTCGT
>OJEW01000421.1_pt1 | contig 5569 bp, 5 predicted proteins | sample 1593861 | NCBI WGS metagenome assembly OJEW01 (sample SAMN05416806, study PRJEB24817) | seawater metagenome | isolation source: Sea water | place: Canada:Atlantic | collected 2013-11
AAAAGATAAATATCAAACGAACTCAGTCTAAAAAACAAAACAACAGTCGACATGGAACAGCAGAAACAAAAGCTTCTCCTGAGTTCAATATAATCGCTTCCAATAAATGGGATGATGCTACACCATGAATAACACCTTTAAATTAAAATTAATTTTTATAACAACTATATTTTTATTCGGTTGTAGTACTTTCTTCCATGAGAAATCCATCTCAATTTATGTATCCACTAATTATCCCGATCAACTAATAGATGAGCCTAGTCAAAAACTGCGACAGAGAACTCTATTGTTCGGCCCTTATATGCCCAGAATTAGTGGAGGAGGCGGAGGTTTTAGTGACAACAACCTCTCTTATGAAGGCCCTATCAAGGGAGCAGAGATTGTCGCATTATGGAAAATGCCTATCGAGCAAAAAATTTTACATTATTATGTTCGAAGCGAACCCTACAAAGGAATTATTAGAGAGCCTAGAAATGGTCATAATACCTATAGTGCTGGGGTGTCCTTAGGGCCGATGCGGGTTTATAAAGAAGGATTAACTAAAAAAAAATTTAAGACTTCTGAAGTTGCAGGATACACAGCATATGGTAACCCTCTTTATTACCGCTGGGGAGAGTGGGATAAACTTTATTATACAACAGGTGTTTTTTCTAGCAGGGACCTTCAAACTAAACCGCATAAATTTCATGAAATCCAAGGTATTGCCATCACAGCCGAGCAATACGAAAAACTCTACAAGCGCTGTCATGGCGAGTGGAAAGCTGTAAAGTGCTTTATGGACGAAAGCTTTCCTAATTTAACTGCTGAACAGCTTGCTTATATTCAATCAAGAAAGCATCCTGATGATGACGACCGTTTAGCGGATAAGTTTCCTAAACCAGAGCCTTATGTTAATCGATGGTTATAGCGTGTAGGTAAAGCAGAGTTATTAATGCCCTGCTTTACCCTATTCAATCTGAATTCTGGGAGGACGAAACTCGTGGTTAATATTAAACATTCCTTAATCGTTTTATTATCTATTGCTCTACTATCAGGCTGCGAACAAATATTCGCAGTAAAAAACTATGTAAAATCATTTTTTCATGAAGAAGTGGTATTTTTTTATGCTTCTAATAGCTACCCTGATCAACTAAAGGATCCTAAAAGTAAGGATTTGAGACAAAGAACGTTAGTTTTTGGCCCTTATATGCCTAATATTGGTGGAGGAGGTGGTGCTTTCGGTGGAAATTACCATCCTTATGAAGGCCCAATGGAAGGCAAAGAAATTGTGGCTTTCTGGCGGATGCCACTGGAACAAAAGACCGTACACTACTACGTTCGCAGCGAACCGGGCAAAGGGATTATCAGAGCGCCAAGAGATGGCCACCGTGCTTACAACGTAGGTGTAGCGTTAGGGCCTATGCGAACGGGCCCGACAGGATTAACGGATTATCAATTTAGAACCGCTCAAATAGCACACGAAAATGTTGTTGGCAGTCCAATTCTTTACCGCTGGGGGGAATGGGATAAACTCTATTACATTACAGGTATTTTTACTGGCCAAGAGCTTCAAAACAAACCGCATAAATTTCACGAAATTCAAGGCATTGCCATCACGGCCAAGCAGTATGATAAATTATACAAACGCTGTCATGGTGAGTGGAAAGCCGTAAAGTGTTTTATGGACGAAAGCTTTCCTAACTTAACGCCTGAGCAGCTTGCTTATATTAAATCACGAAAGCACCATGATGATGAAGATCGCTTAGCGGGGAAATTTCCTAAACCAGAGCCTAATGTTAATCGGTGGTTATAGAGGGTATTTAAGTCAGAGTTATTAATCCCCTGCTTTGTAAATTAAACCTGTTCTTTAATGCATATAACGAACAGGACAACCAATAATAATCGCTAAAAATAACGTTCTTGTTAATGGCTTAAGTGCTGTTACCTCTGGTAGCAAAGGTATGTTAATGACCACCCCTGATGTATGTAATACTACCTGCGGCCCAGCCACCGTACCCATTCCCTATCCAAACATTGCAGAAAGCAAAGACCTAGCAGGCGGCTCTACCAGCGTTATGATTGAAGGCAACCCTGTTTGCTTAGAATCATCCACTTTTGCAAAATCTACCGGCGATGAAAGCGGCGACCAAAAAGGGACCGTTTCTAATACGATCCAAGACGAAGCCAAACCTGGTCTTTTTTCACCCACGGTATTTATCGAAGGAAAAGCGATTGTCCGTAATACCGATATTTTCACCAGTAATAAAATGAACACCCCACCCGCACCGGTGATGCAAGCCCAAGTTGCACCAGGGGTAGCAGCGCCCATAGAAGATGTGGCACTTAAATGCCCTAAGTGCGATAAAGATTTTAATAGAAACTGCCTATTGGCTAAAAAACCTTCCAAGCTGGCAAAAGGCACCAACAAACGTAATAACTATACCCTGTATAAAGGAATTAAAGACTCAACAGGCAAAGCATTTCCTAAAGGCCACCCTTGGTATAGCGGCCCACGCAGTTTCGAAGTGCACCACTGTATTGATGTCGATTCTGTCGATGATCTTGGCAAGCTATTTAAGCAATTTCATTACAATGTCAATGACGCCCATAATACTGTGGTCATGCCTGCCGATATGAAACTGGCTTGCCAGTTAGCCGTGCCCAGACATAAAGGCGAACACGGCGCTGGACGAAAGTTTGCTGATGACCCCAGTAAAGGAAAAGATAAAGAGAACATCGAAAATCTAGAAAAGTTAGAAGACGATAACGCGGGCAGTGATGATTATAGTGCGGTCACTGATGAAGAAACGGGTGGAAAATATACTACCTATATTAAAGCGGTAAAAGATGAATTAAGAGAGATTAAGGAAATTAAAAAAGAAGGCTGGAAATGCTATAGCGACGAAGGTCAGCCAAAAACCGAAGAAGAGTTAAAAGCGGATTTTGAAGCTAAGATGACTAAAATAAGTAAAAAAATATTAGCTCGACTTGCTGATTTTAGTTGGACTTTAAGCGCCGATGGCCGCGATTATCGCCCTGGTAATAAATGCGGCTGTTCTGGTGCCGATGTACTGACCAATCACAAAACCAAAACCAAGAAAAATCGTGGCACAGTATGCAGCGCTGGCCGACAACATGGTTTTTCTGCTAAAACATACCCCTTAGAATTAGGAAAATAATATGCACTACGATGATATTTATTATTTAGCTATTAGTACCAGTCAAATTACAGGCCTAAGATTCAACGACGATGACCTAGAAGACGATTTAGAAGATGAGCTATATGGACGTGGGCCAGGGGTAATCAACAAGGTCGTTGACTTAATCATTGCCAAACCCGTGCCAAGAAAACCAATCTATGAAGACTGGTATAGCGACCCAAGAACAACAGTAACTAAAAAAGTAGCCGATATACTGAAAGAAATAGGGCAAAAAGATAATCAGTTTTTTGAGGCTAATATCGTTCACAAAGGTGAGACCTACCCTGATCATTTTATATTCAAATGCAATACAGAATTTAAAGTGATGCATCAAGAACGCTCTACGTTCACATATGAGGAAGGGTTATATTTTATTGACCGCTTATCATTAGATGAAGAAGTATTAGATAAAATCGATGAAGATAAACGCCTTATTGTACAAGTAGACGAAAAAGCATGGATGGTACTTTACCATGAAAAAGTCGTTAAAGCACTCGAAGCCGCCGAAGTAACAGGCGTACGCTTTGTAAAAGTTAAAGATTGGAATGTCGGCTCTGCTTTTGATTAACAGTGTTTAATACTGATTAATACACTCTCTTACACCGCTCTTTAATAACACGGACGTTATTGAAAGCCCTACGGGGCTTTCATATTTAATAAAGATTGCCTCAAGCGTAAGCATTTAAGACTCAACAGGCAAAGCATTTCCTAAAGGCCACCCTTGGTATAACGGCCCCCGCAGTTTAGAAGTGCACCATTGTATTGATGTCGATTCAGTCGATGATCTTGGCAAGCTATTTAAGCAATTTCATTACAATATCAACGAAGCGCACAATACTGCGGTAATGCCTGCCGATATGAAACTGGCTTGCCAGTTGGCAGTGCCAAGACATAAAGGCGAACACGGCGCAGGACGAAAGTTTGCTGATGACCCCAGTAAAGGAAAAGATAAAGAGAACATCGAAAACCTAGAAAAGTTAGAAGACGATAACGCTGGCAGTGATGATTACAGTGAAGTCACGGATGAAGAAACGGGTGGCAAATATACTACCTACATTGATGCAGTTAGCGACGAGTTACGGGATATAAAGAAAATTAAAAAAGAAGGCTGGAAATGTCATAGCGATGAAGGTCAGCCAAAAACCGAAGAAGAGTTAAAGGCCGACTTTGAGACTAAAATGACTAAAATAAGTAAAAAAATATTAGATCGACTTGCTGACTTCAGCTGGACCTTAAGCGCCGATGGCCGTGATTATCGCCCTGGCAATAAATGCGGCTGTTCTGGTGCCGATGTATTAACCAACCACAAAACAAAAACTAAAAAAGACCGTGGCACAGTATGCAGTGCTGGCCGACAACATGGTTTTTCTGCAATAACATACAAACTAGAATTAGGAAAATAATATGCACTACGATGACATTTATTATTTGGAAATATGTACTGGTAAAAACCCTGCTTTAAGGTTCACCGACGATGACCTAGAAGACGATCTAGAAGATGAACTGTATGCACGTGGGCCAGGGGTCATTAATAAGGTTGTTGACTTAATTATTGACAAACCCGTACCAAGAAAACCCGTTTACCAAGACTGGTATAGCGAGCCTAGAACAACTGTGACTAAAAAAGTGGCCGATATACTGAAAGAAATAGGGCAAAAAGATAATCAGTTTTTTGAGGCTAATATCGTTCACAAAGGTGAGACCTACCCTGATCATTTTATATTCAAATGCAATACAGAATTTAAAGTGATGCATCAAGAACGCTCTACGTTCACATATGAGGAAGGGTTATATTTTATTGACCGCTTATCATTAGATGAAGAAGTATTAGATAAAATAGAAGAAAATAAACGCCTTATTGTACTCATGGACGAAGATGCCGCAAAGATTCTTTACCATGAAAAAGTCGTTAAAGCACTCGAAGCCGCCGAAGTAACAGGCGTTCGTTTTGTAAAAGTTAAAGATTGGAATGTTGGCTCTGCTTTTGATTAACAGTGTTTAATACTGATTAATACACTCTCTTACACCGCTCTTTAATAACACGGACGTTATTGAAAGCCCTACGGGGCTTTCATATTTAATAAAGATTGCCTCAAGCGTAAGCATTTAAGACTCAACGGGCAAAGCATTTCCTAAAGACCACCCTTGGTATAACGGCCCCCGTAGTTTAGAAGTGCATCACTGTATTGATGTCGATTCTGTAACGACTATGGGCAAGCTTTTTAAGCAATTTCATTACAATATTAATGACGCCCATAATACTGTGGTCATGCCAGCCGATATGAAACTGGCTTGCCAGTTAGCCGTGCCCAGACATAAAGGCGAACACGGCGCAGGATAAACAACACAGTGTGTTAACCAACCCTGTAGGAAAAGGCTACTGCTTTAAC
>OJEW01000432.1_pt1 | contig 5502 bp, 5 predicted proteins | sample 1593861 | NCBI WGS metagenome assembly OJEW01 (sample SAMN05416806, study PRJEB24817) | seawater metagenome | isolation source: Sea water | place: Canada:Atlantic | collected 2013-11
TAGCGTCTCGTGGGCTCGGAGATGTGTATAAGAGACAGCATTGAAAGTACCCTTGGCGATATAGAAATTAGCATCGAAGAAAGCGGCGCAACAATTACACTAGATAAATTGCCCGAAATTAATGCTGATGCAAGCCAAATGCACCACCTTTTTCTTAATTTAATTTCTAACGCGATTAAATTTAGAAAAAATAACGTTAAACCTGTTATAGAAATACAATATAACCAAGAAACAACACCCCAAGAACAATGGCATGTTATTACTGTAAAAGACAATGGCATAGGGTTTGAGCAAGAGTTTTCTGATAAAATATTTGTCCCATTTCAACGCCTACATGCTAGAACTGAATATAAAGGCACAGGAATTGGTTTAGCAATTTGCAGAAGAATTGTTGAACGCCATGGAGGCAAAATTTCGGCAACTAGCGTTTTAGGTGAAGGAACAAGTTTCAAAATCGAAATTCCTTTTAATAATACTTTAATAGATTTAAGCGGAGAAAATATTAATGCTTAACAGCACAGGCAAGCCTTTCACCATATTAATGGCCGATGACGATGAAGATGATCGTCTTCTAACTCAAGACGCTTTGCAAGAAAGCCGAGTTAGAAACAACTTATATTGCGTAGAAGACGGCGTTGAGTTGCTTGAATACCTCAAAAGAGAAGGTAAATATGCAGACCCTGAAAAATCACCCAGACCAGGACTAATTCTCCTTGATTTAAACATGCCAAGAAAAGATGGCAGAGAAGCGTTAAAAGAGATTAAAGCAAATGAAGAACTGCGGAATATTCCCGTTGTTATACTCACCACTTCAGGACAAGAAGAAGATAAAGTTAAAGGCTATAACTTAGGCGCTGCTTCGTATATTACTAAACCCGTTAATTTTGAAGGCTTAGTTGAGCTCATGAAGGCGCTAGGAAAATACTGGATAGAGTTTGTTGAATTACCGAATGAATAAATTATAAAAGCCAATAAATATGAACAAAAATCCTAAATCAGTTGCTCGTGTTTTACTTGTTGAAGATGACGAAGATGACTTCATCCTTACCAGTGAATACCTTCATCAGCTAGCGTCACACAGTTTTGAAATTGACTGGGTAACTAACCCCACAAAAGCACTTGAACAACTAAATTTAGGTAAGCATGATATTTGCCTACTAGACTATCAACTAGGTGCTTACAATGGCTTAACCGTATTAGAAAGAGCCTCAGAAAACGGCTGTTCAATACCCATTATTATGCTAACAGGGCAGTCTGACGAAGCGCTTGATCAATCTGCTTTAGCGGCTGGAGCTGTTGACTACCTTGTAAAAAGCGAAATGACCACTGCCAGGTTCGCTCGGGCGATAAGATATGCTTTGGCACGACAAGAAATAGAAAACGAGCGTCTTGAGCGAATAAACGCCGAAACACAAAATCAGTCAAAAGACCGGTTTCTTGCACATTTAAGTCACGAACTTCGAACACCATTAACCTCTATTCTGGGCTATACCGAAATATTATTAAACAGTAATAAAGCGCCAAATGCAGAGCCTGAACTCAACATTATTTTAAATAACGGCCAACACTTACTCGGCCTATTGAATAATGTACTCGATTTATCAAAAATTGCCGTGGGTAAACTCGAATATAATTTTTCTACTATTAATGTTGACAGCTTTATCGCCGATATTTTTTGTTTAATGCAAGTACATGCCGCCGACAAAGGGCTAACATTAAAAATGCATGCAAAAAATGCCTTACCTTTGCAAATATATTCCGATCCTGTGCGCTTGCGCCAAGTACTAATAAATTTAATTCATAATGGCATAAAATTTACCGAAACAGGCCAAGTAACATTAACTATATGGACTGAATTTATAAATGAGCAAGAGCTGATGAAATTTTCAGTTGCAGATACGGGCCAAGGTATTCCAGAACATATGTTAGGTAATATATTTAAACCCTTTGAGCAAGTTGAAGACTTTATCTCAAGAAAAGAGCAGGGTGCCGGTTTAGGTTTATCCATTTGTACTGAGCTAGTTCAACATATGGGCGGCTCGATAACAGTTAACTCTGTGGTTAATCAAGGCAGCGAATTTGTTTTTTCTGTTGACCCTGGCGATATTGCTGATCAAGAACGTGTTTTACTGGCTTTTGAACAAGAGCATACAAGCCATGAAATTATCGCGCTTACACCATTACAAGGGCATGTGTTAGTTGTTGATGACATGGATGATATTAGGCAATTAATTGGTCAACTTTGTCAATCATTTGGCCTTAAGGTTAGCTATGCATCTAACGGCTTACAAGCAATAGAACAATGTAAATCAGCCAAAGAAAATAATCATTGTTTTGATCTGATCTTAATGGATATTCATATGCCCACGCTTGACGGTAAACGGGCAATTAAAGAAATAAGAGCGTTAAATTTCGATAACGCCATTATTGCCGTTACCGCTGCAACCATGAAAGGGGTAAAACAAGAGTTATTAGCCCTTGGTTTTAACCATATTGTTGCTAAACCAATCGACAAAAACGAACTTTACCAAGGCTTAGCTAATTATCTAAGCATAGAAAATCAGTCGAGTGCATTGCAAAATAGTGTGCAGCGATTTTTAGTGGTTGAAGACGATGAAGATGCCGCAGATGTAACCGTGCTATTACTTGAATCTCTGGGTATTGAAGCTGTAAAAGCCCAAACGGCTGAAATATGTCAAGATCTACTTATCAAAGAAAACAATTGGACGACAATATTACTTGATCTGCACCTACCCGATGCAAGTGGCTTAGATTTAGCCCATTCGATAAAGCAGTCGCACCCAAATATTAGGTTAATATTAGTCAGTGGCGCTACTGTGCCTGAGCCTTCCTTGAAACAAGCTGGCATTAATAAAGCGATACTTAAACCTATTAATCTGGAAATCTTAAAGGGCCTGATATAGCGAACAGCTTGTTGGGCTCATGCTCACCATCATAAAATAATTACTCACCTGCGTGTAAATATTGCTTCTTATTTATAAAAAATAAAATAGCTAACGACAAACACACCATTAAACCCCATAAAAAACAACAATTTAATGACTTTAAAATTCTGGTATATATCTCGCTTATATAAACTCATTAATTTCTGCCTACTGTAAAAGGCAGTAGGTCTGTTAGATCATTTTACATAAAAGCTTAGTTAATCACCGCGCTAGCAAAGCCTTGTTAAGTGATCTATTTAATAGTTTTTTGAGTATTAATAGTACTTAAAATAATGATGATAAAAGAGGGACACCATGGATATTTTTGCCGCACTAAGTAGTGATCATGAAAAACAACGTTTATTAATGAAAGCATTAGTAGAGACGTCGGGTGACTCCGCAAGCCGAAGAGATTTTTTTATCGACTTAAAACACCAATTAAAACGTCATTCTGCTGCCGAAGAGCGTCACTTTTACATGCCGCTAATGGAGCTTGATACAACCATTGAGCTTGCTCGACATGCCATTGCTGAACACCATGAGATAGATGAGTTTATTGCCAAGCTAGAAACAACCGATATGGATTCGCCTGTTTGGTTAAAAACCATGAAAGCATTACAACACAAAGTTACCCATCACTTAGCTGAAGAAGAAAGAGAATTTTTTCAACAAGCAGGTAAAAACCTAAGCGCTAGCCAAAAAATAGCGTTAGCAACTCAATATCAAGCAGAGATGTCAAATTGATTAAAATTTTAAAGAGTATAAAGCCGTTACTAACAAGCGCTATTTTAATTATAAGCTTTAGCCTAAGTGCAGAAGAAGTTTCTAATGATTTAGCTCAGCCTTCAATTTTAGACCAAAGATCGAAGGCTGTTAACAAAGCTATTGCTAACCCTTTTGCATTTTCACAGCATAGACTAAATTATATTTTGCCATTTTCCTATGCTAGTAATCCAAACACTCTCAGCGCCACCGGTTTAAATACTGAAAATGTTGATAACATAGAAGCAAAATACCAAATTAGCGTTAAATTACCGTTATACCAAATAGAAAACGGCACATCTGGTTTATACATGGGTTTTACAGCTGTTTCATATTGGCAAGTTTACAATGGTGAAGCTTCAAAGCCGTTTAGAGAAACCAATTATGAACCTGAGTTATTTTACTCTTGGAGAAATGAGCTCACTTTTGCTGGTTTCAAATTTAACCAAATTCGTCTTGGCGTAAGCCATCAGTCAAATGGTCAAAGTGGTTTACGCTCACGAAGCTGGAACAGAATTTTTGCTTCTGCCATGTTTAGTGATGAAGACTCATTTTATTACCTAAAAGCCTGGTATCGAATAAAGGAAGACCCAAAAGATGATCCTTTTGATTCTACTGGCGACGATAATCCTGATATCACCACATTTTTAGGCCATACAGAATTTGGCTATGGTACTAAACTTGGAAGTTTCAATCTCATTACCTTAATAAGAAACAACCTAAAAACCAGTGAAAATAAAGGCAGTGTTGAACTCAACCTTTCATATCCAATAAGTGAGAGATACGAGTTACTAATGCAATACTTTAATGGCTATGGCGACTCTTTAGTTGATTATAACCATCATCAACAACGAATTGGTTTTGGTATTCAATTAAAATTTATTTAAGCAACCCTACTTTAACTGACGTTGCTCAACTGAACTAACGATCTAAAATAGGAGAAAACTCATGTTTATCGTTAAATATTACCTTATAGCCGCTATTTTAGCTGTTGCAGTATTTCTATTGAGTAGCAGTTTGTTTATTAAGGTTATTTTCGCTTGGATTGGCTTGTCTTTAACACTTGTGAGTGTAGCCTATATTTTTGATTTACCTTGGATTTTCAGAAAAAAAAGTAATGGCAGCATACCTTTTTATATTAGGTGGCTTTTTATTCCTTTTTTATTAGGCTCTCAGCTATATAACGCATGGGCGAGAAAGTATGACAAGGTACCTGCTATTCAAAAAATTGAACATAATTTGTTTTTGGCCTGCCGACTTTTTCCGTCTGATATTCCTTACTTAAGACAACAAGGCGTTAGTGCAATATTAGACGTTACTGCTGAATTTGACGGCTTAGATTGGACAGCACAGAGCGAAGCATTAGATTATTACAATCTACCGGTATTAGATCATAAAAGCCCTAAAGCAGAAGAGTTACAAAAAGCGGTTCATTGGATTGAAAACCAACTTTCAAATACTCATGGTGTCGTTATCCATTGTGCTTTGGGGCGCGGCAGATCAGTTTTGGTGATGGCAGCATATTTATTAAGTAAAAATAAAAACTTAACCGTAGCTCAAGCTTTAGACAAAATAACCGGTATACGCACTACCGCAGGACTCAATAAAGCCCAACTACGCGCATTAGTGCAATTTAATAAAGATAGCCTTAGCTCGCAACAAAAGCATATATGGATCATTGCAAATCCGGTATCTGGTGGTGGCAAATGGTTAGAAAATAAAGCAGAAACTATTGAACGACTATCACCTTATTTTGTTTGCCATATTTTAGAAACAACTCAAACAACGTCAGCTA
>OJEW01000438.1_pt1 | contig 5461 bp, 3 predicted proteins | sample 1593861 | NCBI WGS metagenome assembly OJEW01 (sample SAMN05416806, study PRJEB24817) | seawater metagenome | isolation source: Sea water | place: Canada:Atlantic | collected 2013-11
GATGTGTATAAGAGACAGCATTAACTCTTGTTCATCGGGTTGATAAACTTGTCGACAGCTATCACATACTTTACGTACCAGGCGCTGAGCAATAATGGCTCGTAATGAACTCCCCACTAAGAAACCGGCTGCCCCCATATCTAAAAGGCGTAAAGCACTCGTAATAGCATCGTTAGTATGCAGAGTTGATAAGACTAAGTGACCGGTTAATGCGCCTCGTAAACCTATTTCTACGGTTTCTTTATCACGCATTTCGCCGACCATTAGAATATCTGGATCTTGTCGTAATGCCGTTCTTAGTACACTGGAAAATGTGAGGTTAATTTTACTGTTTATTTGAACCTGATTAACGCGTGGAAGGCGATATTCAACCGGGTCTTCAACGGTAATAATTTTCTTACTAGCTTTATTAAGTTCACTTAACGCTGCATATAAAGTGGTAGTTTTACCACTACCGGTTGGGCCTGTAACTAGTACCATCCCATGTGGACGAGAAATTTGATGGCGGATACGATTAACGAAATGCTCAGGCATACCGGTTTCATCTAAAGACAACATGCCTGCAGACTGATCAAGCAAACGCATAACGACTGATTCGCCATATTGAACCGGCATTGTAGACATACGAACATCAATGTTATGCCCATTAATTTTTAAATTAAACCGGCCATCTTGCGGTAAACGTTTTTCTGATATATCAAGTCCCGCCATCAGTTTTAAACGTAATACCATTGCCGATGCAATTTTGTTTTCTTTGAGAATATTTTCTTGTAATACACCATCAATACGTTGACGAATACGTAGCGCTTTTTCGTCTGGTTCAATATGAACATCTGATGCGCGCATTTGTACCGCATCTTCGAATACTGATTGCAATAACTTACCAACCGTCGCGTCTCCGCCTTCCTCAAGAAAGTTATTTGACAAATCAAAGTCACTACTTTGATCGTATTCTTCCTCAAGTTGACTAGCAAAAGACTCAATATCAGCTGTTCGACGGTATAAGCCGTCAAAAGCATTAAATAGTTGTGTCTCCATTACAACAGCAAGCTTCAAACGCTTTGGTGCTAACATTTGTTCAAGCTGATCCAATGCACTTAAGTCAGCTGGGTCACTCATGCCTATCAGCACAGAGTCGCCTTGGTCTTCTATAATAATGGCACGTAAACGCCTTGCATGTACTTCAGGTAATAACAAAGCGACTTCAGAAGAAATTCTACGTTGGCTGATATCTAAAAAAGGTACATCTAATTGTTGAGCAAAAAACTCTAGTAACTGTCGCTCACTAATATGACCTAATTCAATTAAGGTATCACCGAGCTTTCTTCCTGTTGTTTTTTGGCTATTTAAAGCCTGCATTAGATGTTCATTGGTAATAATGTGTTCATGAACAAGTAAATCGCCCAAACGCATTTTTAATTTAGGTGCCGCCATATTATTCTCCTAACTCTATCAAGCGCTGTTGAGCAAATTGCATTGCACTCGTTGATAAATTATTCTGTGTTATAGATTGTTTATAAGCATCTATTGCAGGTACAAACTCCCCTAAGCTATCTAAAGATACGGCTAAACCTAACCACCAACGACCTACTTCTGGCTCTTGTGTTATCAACTTACGATACGAAAATATAGCACTTTCATGTTCGTTTAGCTCGGCTGACACATTGGCTAATAACGTTTGTATTTCGACACTATTACTTAGCTTAATCGGCTTCAATATATTGTAAGCTTGTCTTGTTCGTTCCTGCTCATAATAGATCCTAGCACTCATCAAACGCATTTCTTCTGCCTTTGGGGCTATGGCAATACCTTGCGATAATAAGTTAATGGCATCTTGATAATATTTTTTTCCATACCATAATGCAGCGAGCTGTTTACGTGCTGTTTCGTGTGCAGGAGTCAACATCAGTATCTCTTCAAATAATGACTCGGCGCTTGCAAGATCGTTACGTTCCATTGCTTTTTCAGCTTGAGTTATTTTATTTGCAGCTAAAGCTTTTGGAGACAATTGAGAACGCGAAATTGTTAGGCTTGGTTTAACTTCACTGGCTATGGGTTCAGGTTTTTCAGCTACTGCAACCTCTACAACAGGCTTAATCGGCGCAACAATAACCACAGTGTCATTTTTTTCTCCCACCGAAACAGTTAACTTGTCTACCCTAGCGATACTTTCTACTTCACTAGGCTCTGCTACAATATCTTGCTCCGTCTGAGTAACCGACGGCGCAGAATTAGCAGTCGCTTTTAAAGTATTAACATCTTCTCGGTCGATCACAACGACTTTAGTTTCTTGAGTAGGTTTATATTCAGATGCAGGTTTAGTGTTTACATCTGTGTTATTACTTGATGATTCAATTGACGGATAAGTCATCAGGTTAACGGGACTTTTTTCCTGCTGCGCTTGAAGTTTTAATTGTTGATTCTCACTGTATAATTCCCAGCCAAACCAACCAATAATATTAAAAATAACGATAACGGCGACAATAATAAGCATAATTTTTGTCGATGATCTTTTTTCGGTTAAAGGCATAGCAACATTAGCGCTACCTTGCTGATCGCTCTGCCGCTTGTCTAAGTCTTTTAACATTTGGTTTATTACACTCATGCTAGCAACCCAAAAATATCCCGTGAAATGTACAAACCAATACAAGTAACAGCTAGTAATATACTGATTATGTAAAATTTTCTTGATGACTGAACCTGCAAGCCTTCGGTGTCTTGTATTGCAGAGTTTAAATGTTTTTTAGTCAATTTATAGCTGCCTTGTCCATAGCCTAGCATTAACATTTTATGACAAATAATATTTACAAGCCTAGGTATACCACCACTCACTTTGGCAACTTGGCTCGCCAATGAATGACTAAATAAATTTTCCCCTTTATGACCCGCTATTTGTAACCTGTGTTGAATATAATAATCAACTTCACGCGCATTCATTGCACGTAACTTGTAAGAAAAGGTAATGCGTTGTTTTAACTGTCTAAACGCTTTTTCTGCTAACCTTTCATCTAACTCGGGCTGAGCAAACAACACAACCTGTAATAACTTGCGTGTTTCTGTTTCAAGGTTGGTAAAGAGCCTCAATGCTTCTAAGCTTTCAGAAGGTAAAGCTTGTGCTTCATCGAGAATTAATACCACAGAATGTCCTCGAATATGCAGTTCCAATAACCTTTGCTGAATACGCTGAGTTAACAGCTGCAACGACATACTTTGAGCTTGCTTTACACCAAGTTCAACCGCTACTGCTCGTCGTAATTCATCAGGTTTTAAGTACGGGTTTGGAATATAGGCAGTAACGAAGTGGTCTGGAATTTCGTTCAATAACTTTCTGCACATTAAGGTTTTACCTGTGCCGACTTCACCGACAACTTTGATAAAACCCTCGCCAGTTTTTAGCGCTGTAAGTAATACCGCCAGCGCTTCATTATGTGACTCTAAGCCCAAATAAAAACTGGTATTTGGGGTCAGGGTAAAAGGTAACTCCCTTAGACCAAAATGGTACAAGTACATAAGTTATAACTTAATTGTTACTAGTGTTTGCGTCTGGATCTTCTGGAAACCATTGTTTTAACAAAGCACGAGCGTCTTGAAGTTGGTTTTTCCAAGTATCATGACCAATTACAACCGGCTTAAGTAAAATAACTAACTCTTTCTTTTGTACTGATTCGCTTTTACTTTTAAATAATGAGCCCATCACCGGAATGTCACCAAAGAAAGGTGTTTTAGACTCAATATCAACTTTACGTGTTTCTATTAAGCCACCTATAACCACTATTTCCCCAGATCTTGCACGAATAATAGTATCTGACTCTCTTACACTACTTTGCGCAAGTGGTAAGATTATGTCTTGGTCGCTTAACTTAATTGTTTTAGTTTGCTCATCAGTAATAGTTACTGATGGGTGAATATGTAAAATAACTTCACCATTGGCATCAATTTGTGGCGTTACATCAAGCGCTATACCTGAGAAAAAAGGTGTTAAATCAATTTCTGGTGTAGTCGTGGTTGAAGTACCTGTAGTGGTTGTGCTCGAAACATCCGTGACGAAATATTCATCTTCACCAACTTTAATAATCGCTTTTTGGTTATTTGTTGCAGTAATTCTAGGGCTTGAAAGTACTTGTACATTACCTTGAGTTGATAATAAATCAATCACGCCGCTGAAGTCTTTATTCAAGAAACTTAAGCTAGTTACACCACCTACTGCCGAAGAAATTGTATTGCCAACAATATTCCCCGTAGTAGAAAAACCGATATCGGTACTTTCAATGTGTCCTAATACTTGGTCCCATTTAACACCTTGTTGGTAATCATCATTTAAGGTGACTTCCATAATCTTCGCTTCAATAATAACTTGGCGACGCAAATGCTCCTCGGTACTTTCTATGAAGCGTTTAACAGCCGCTATTTCTGCGGGTAGTGCCTTAATGGTGACTAAACCGGCTTGCGGAGATACAATAACAGATCGATTTTCTTCATCACCCACTAAAGCTGTTAATGTCTCTTTTAGCTCCAACCAAAAATCAGATTCATTTTCGGTATAAATATTTACACCGCTATTACTGTTTTGATTACTATTGCCGCTTTGTCCGTTACTGCTTCCACTATTATTGTTATTATTGTTATTGCTGTTATTACCGTTCGAGTTACTACTATCAGGATCGTTTTCAGAAACACCGCCAGAATTAATACTGGTACTAGAAATACCACGGCGTTTAACATATAAGTAATCTAAAGGGATAGTTTCAGTACGAATGCCTGCAGGATAAACTTGAATAACCCGCCCTTCTCGGCGAATATCATAACCATATAGTGATTCAACGACGTCTAACGTTTCATCAAGCGTTACGTTTTTCAAATTCAGTGTAATATTGCCACTAACGTCTGGATGCACAGCAATGCTGTAAGATGAGTCATCTACTATCGCAGCAAAAAATTGATCAGCGGCAACACCACTCGCAGCAATTTCTAAGCGTTTTTCAGCCAATAGTCCATGGGCTCGGAGATGTGTATAAGAGACAGGTCCATGGCGAGCTTGCTGAATTTCTTGCTGCATAAGTTCTTGTCGAACAGAATTTGGTAAAGCTTGTAGCGGTTTAGGAGCTTTAGGCTGTTTTGATTGAGCAATCGCTTTATCTAACGCTTGAGTAATATCAGTTGGTGGTTTTGGTGCTGATTGACAACCCACAAGTACGATAAACGCCGAGCAGCATAATAATTTCATTTGGTGTTTTTTATTCATAATTATTTTTTCTTCTCAGCTGGTTTGCCTTTTTTTTCAGCTGGAGTATGTCCAAAAAACGTTCTAGTTGGTGAAAATTCACCTAATTTATGACCTACCATATCTTCATTAATATAGACGGGCACATGTTGTCTTCCGTTATGAACTGCAATAGTTAATCCAACCATAGAAGGCATTACCATAGATCTGTCTCTTATACACATCTGACGCTGCCGACGA
>OJEW01000440.1_pt1 | contig 5458 bp, 4 predicted proteins | sample 1593861 | NCBI WGS metagenome assembly OJEW01 (sample SAMN05416806, study PRJEB24817) | seawater metagenome | isolation source: Sea water | place: Canada:Atlantic | collected 2013-11
TAATCGTCCATTAATGCTTGGTAATCAGCTTCTGTGTTTAATGCCATAACCGCTTTAACATAGCCGGTTAATTGAGACTCGCTAACATTAACGAATACATCTGGGTAAGCACCCACCAAGCCACTCGTAACAGTAATGGTGTCTTGTTCAGGTAAGCGGTTCTCATCTTCACTTAATAAGCTGGTTATATTACTGTGAGCATTATTTCGCAGCACGCTGTAATAGTAGGTTTGATCACTGTTTTGCACAGACAAAAAGGTAATTTGTGGCATTAAGGTTATTGGGCCGCCCGTTATATTCTGTAATTTGTCTAACGCTTTTCTATGACTTCTCGGTGTACTTTTACTGACTAAATTATTATCTGTAACTAGCACAGGACTAACTTTTTGTTTTAGTAACTGATACAACTCTTGCTTATGATCTTTTGTTTGATAATTAATGCCAGAAGGTTGAGAGAACAATTTATGCGGTGTCATTAAGTATTCTTTTTGGCTATCTGATACACCTGAGTACCATTTTGTTAGCTCTGTTTTACGCGTTTCTGGTGGTAATAAAGCTAAAAAGTTAAATTCGCCCTCTATACGAAGAAAATCCATATATAAACGAGTATTTAATTGATGACCAATATTGCCATATACGTCAAAACCTGCAGCTAATAGATAATGAATACGCTCTAATAAGCCATAGTCAATTACCCAAGAGGTTTGTGGAGGACGACCGACTAAACCTTTAACCACAGTTGCTGAGTCAATATGGCGAAATATGGTTAAAGCCGCGTTTGTATTATCGCCGTCACCTGCCCATATTTGTTCAGTAGTAAGGTGTTCGCCATTAGGAAAAGCTTTGTTCATTTTAAGCGCTTTATCATGCATGAACTCACGTTGAAGCTTAGAATATTTAAGCCAATTGGTAATGATATAGGCATTGCTTTCTGCGGCTGATGGTAAGGCTAAATTATCTTGTTGATTATTATAAAATGAGGAGTGATCTTTGGCATTTTTTTCATTTGGATTAACAAAAAACACCCAAAAACGATCGTTAATAACATTCAACGCAACTTGCCCTCTACAAACGGGGCTTTTAATAAAGTTCATGATGGTGAACTCTGCTTCTTCTAGCAAAAACTTATAACGAGCGACAGTCGGTATTGCTTCAAAGGCTTTAAAAGGGTTTGAAGCCACTTCTGGTTTGTAAGAAGGTAAGGTCTTTACCTGGTAATTATCTTGATAAAATAATTGGTTAAACGTTGCTAAACGATCGTTATTCAATGCATAAGGCATATGGGTTTTTTCTAGTATAGTGCCTTGCTCGCGCCAAAATCGGTAATAAACTCTATCGACACCAGGGTCGTCATAAGGTCGACGGGTAGCAATAATATCAATAGGTTGCCCTGGAGGTGTTCGAGAGCGTACTACTTTGAAAAACTCGCCGGCAGGTAATTCAGAAAAATACATGTGCGCGATAAACCAATGCTCATATAAATAACGACTTACTAGCTTTTCTTTTAATGAGTCGCCATTTAAGTAGTTTTCCCATGTTGCTATTTGAGCGATGTAGTTATTTTCTAAAGGCTTTGGTGGTGCCATTTTTGCACCGTTACGTAACCATGTTTGTAAAATTTCATCTTCAGGTGCTGATAACGCAGGTAAACCAAAAGGCATGCCCCAATCGGGATAGTTTTGTGCATAGCTGTCCATTTCAACATCGGTAGGGCATTGTTGTTGTCTATCTAAGGCAAAGCTAAATTGCTTAGGTAATATTTTCCCCTTAGGGAGCGGATGCTGTTGTTTAAGTGAAAGTAATCTCGACATAACACTTGCTTGTTGATTAAATGCTGGCGATTGTTGACGTTCGTTTAGAACGCCATAAAAACCATTGTTACGCCACGCTTGTGTACTGTCATGATCTTCGAATAAGCGTTGTGGTGTTGCGGCGAGTAATCGCGTACCGTCATATACTAATGCTTTGTTTGCACCACGATCAATTCCTTGTGCAGACGATAACTTCAACTGGCATGGCGCATCATAACAACCATGACAAACCACACAGCGCTGTTCAATAATTGGCTGTACTTCATCATGATAAAACGTTGCTTGTGTTGAGTTATTATCTACCATTCGAGCTTGAGGCTCAGCTTTACCAAATAAATCATCAAATTGACTATTAGCGATCATGGCACAACCACCCAAAATAGCGATGAAGATTAAAAGCAGAAATGGCTTTGATTTGTGAGAAATATTCATATCGGCGTTAACACTTATAGGTTAATCAAACGTGACTTTAAAAGCTGCATATTATAAACGAAACATGGCGATCAAAGCTACTTAGCACTATGATGTGTTTGATGGCATGTCGACTATACATAACCTGAATTCTGGATAAGCAGCATTAATGATGTCTATTCATGATGTTCATCTTGTTATAGCATTTACCTTACTACCTAAGCTTTTGACTCACTTGAGTATCAAGCACTCATTATCCAGAGTTCAGGTTACATATGAAGGTTAATCCCCCAGTGCCAATAGCTTAATCCTTAGCTAGTAAAGCGTTTATTATCAATGTAGAGTTTCAGGCACCAAAGCCTTTAGTGGAGATGCCACTATAAAACCTTGGCAGTTTTGAGGTTATATTTAAAGAACGTGTTTAATTATTATTAGTAACAGCAACAGAGAAAGTAAAACAGATTTAATGCTAATGAAGCCAGTTAAATTAACGCAAAAGATTTAAGTATAGCCAAGCCAATACTGACGGTAAATAAAGAGCCAACCGTACTCATGACAATAATATTAGCGGCTAACGTTTCATTACCTTTCATGGCTTTCACCATAATATAACTTGCCGCCGCGGTTGGCGTACTTGCCATTAAAAATAAAATGCCTAAATCCATTTTTGAAAAGCCGCTAAGGTAAGCTATATAAGTAATTATAATCGGTGATACCACTAATTTAGCAATAACGGCAATGCTAGCCACGCCTTTAGTATCTTTCATATCATTAAACGATAAGCTAGCCCCAATGCATAATAGTGCTACTGGTAAGGTTAATTGTGCTAAATAATCACCCGTTTGCAATATCACTGGATGTATTGGTACGTGCAATAAATTAATACTAATGCCAAACATAATACCAATAATTAATGGGTTTTTAGTCATGCTAACGATCATTGAAAACACGTTAAGCTTTTTGTCTGTTAGTGTCGACGTTAAGGTATAAATAGCCAACACGTTATAAACCAATGACAAAATAGACATCACAATAGAGGCTTTAGCAATGCCAGCATCACCATATAGATTGACACAGAGTGCTAAACCTACAATAGCTAAATTCCCGCGAAAAGCGCCTTGCACATAAACCCCTTTATCTCGTGGGTTTTTCACAAAAACATTTGCGGTTAATGTCAGCAATATAAAAACGAGTAATGTAGAGAGTGAGGCGCTTGCTATGGTCATGGGATCAAAAACCGTGGCTATATCTGTTCTGATCATGCTCATACCAAGCATCACAGGCAGCGATACTTTAAACACCATTATCGAGGCTTGGTCGACAAAAGCTTTGCCAATTATGCCGTATTTTTTCAGGATGCCGCCGAGAACAACCATCATAAAAATAGGGCCCGTTACTGAAAACGAGAAATGCAGTGTAGATAAAAATTCAGTTAGCACTATGGGCTCAGTTTTTGTTGGTAATAAGGCAAGATATGCAACCACGTTAGCCAGGTTACACAGGATTTAGCTTTTGAGTTTAGCTATTTATTGGACGTGGCAGCAATAGCTTTATGACGAAAATTTCTAATTTAAACTTATTTTTGTTAACCTTTCAGAAAAACTATAGATAAATACTGCGCTGAAATACATAAATTAACCCTGAACATTATCAATCTAGAACACTCAAAATATAATAAAATAAAAACATGTCATTTGCTTATCGCGCATTATTAAGTCTATTAGGTATATAATAAAACAAAGAGGTAAAAATTATGATTAAATTTATTACAAGTTTATTAAGCTTAGCAATCGTTATGGTGCAAATGTCATCAGTAAAAGCTGCAGAAGTTGAAGTTAAATGGACAAATCCTGATAAATACACTGATATTAAAGCAGGTGAAGGGCATAGAAAAAAGTTTCAAGAACAAACATTTAAAACACTAGAAGAACATTTTGCTAAAATGGCTAAAATGTTACCTGAGCAACAAAAATTACTTTTAGATGTAACCAATTTAGATCTGGCGGGCGATGTTAACTATGGCATTAAGCGCATTCGTATTGTAAAAGATATATTTACTCCACGCATGAAGTTTAGTTATCAGTTGTTAAATGCAGATAATACTGTGGCAGAAAGTGAAGAGGTTTCACTTAACGATATGGGCTTTTTGATGCATAACAACCTAAAATATCGAAGCGAAAGTCTAAAATACGAGAAAAAGATGTTAGATGATTGGTTTAGAAAAACCTTTGCAAACAACGTGAAAAGTAACGAGAAAAAATAAATAAACATCATAGGTTTGTAAAACTAAAAAACGCAGCTTAGCTGCGTTTTTTCTTTTATCTTTAGTCGTAAATATAACGTTCAACAGTATGTTTAGCTATGTTCAAATTTAGCCAACACGGTAAATAGTTGTTCTATTTTTTTTACAATATCGATCAATGTTTTTTGGTCAGAAGTTTTTTGCCAAAAAATTAAATCATTCGCTACTTCTTCAACGTAAGGTTGAAAAGTATTAGCGGAACACTTAAAGCCTGCATCTTCAGTAAATATAGCAGCAAACCCTGCTTGCTTAGCTTCTCGTAATGTCGTTAACGTGGCGTCGGCTGCGAGAGATTTCTTTAAAATTATCGAGATATTTTCGATTAGTTGTTTGTGTACGGCTTCGCTCATAATTACTTATTTTCAGTTTGTGTATTTAATGGCGCTATTATGCCAAATTGATTTGCTTATTGTTAGTCTCAAATAAAATTTTGCTAATACCCGTGCTACCGTTATTAGCGCTTACAATATATTCCTAAAAAAATGAGTTTTACTGCGCAATATTAGGTTAAATTTATGGGGGTTTTATTGGCTTCTCCAGCAATTTCTCTGACCAATTTTGGCATTAAATAACCGGGTAAAATCGCCATAAGCTGCAAGGTAATTTCTTTTGCCTCAGTTTCTGTTAAGTCGAAATGAGCCACGCCTTGTACTTTATCAAACAGATGTAAGTAATAAGGCTGAATACCAATATCAAATAAACGTTCGCTTAACTGAGCCAATATTTTTGCGTCGTTATTAATACCTTTTAATAGCACACTTTGATTAAAAAGCGGTATGCGCGCTGATATTAGAGGTTCAAGTGCTTCAGCGACATCATTGTCTATTTCATTCGCATGGTTTACATGAAATACAATGACAGGTTTAAGACGTGTTGTTCTTAAGGCTGTCTCTTATACACATCTCCGAGCCCACGAGACGCTACGCTATCTCGT
>OJEW01000461.1_pt1 | contig 5201 bp, 4 predicted proteins | sample 1593861 | NCBI WGS metagenome assembly OJEW01 (sample SAMN05416806, study PRJEB24817) | seawater metagenome | isolation source: Sea water | place: Canada:Atlantic | collected 2013-11
GGGTGATGTCGTGGGCGATTTAAATCGCCCACGACATCACCCATGTTTGCTTCTGGCGTAATAACTTCAACTTTCATCATAGGTTCAAGTATAACGGGTGATGCTTGAAGCACCCCCTGTCTGAATCCCATTGACGCAGCGACTTTAAACGCCATTTCGTTTGAGTCAACATCATGAAAAGACCCGTCATAAAGCGTGACTTTGATGTCTAATAACGGGTAACCCGCTAAAACACCACTGTCCATTTGCTCTCTACAACCCTTTTCAACTGATGGGATAAATTCTTTTGGAATTGTACCACCAACAATTTCGTTAACAAACTCGAATCCTTCACCTTCAGGTAAAGGTTCCAATTTCAACCAAACATGGCCAAATTGACCTTTGCCACCTGATTGACGAACAAATTTACCTTCCACTTCAACTGCTGAACGAATAGTTTCGCGATAAGCCACTTGTGGATTACCGACATTACATTCAACACTAAACTCACGTTTCATGCGTTCAACTAAAATATCGAGGTGTAATTCCCCCATACCTGAAATGATGGTTTGACCCGTTTCTTCATCTGAGATAACTCTAAATGACGGATCTTCTGCGGCCAATTTACTTAACGCTATTGCCATTTTCTCTTGGGCAGCGACAGTTTTTGGCTCAACTGCTACAGAAATAACCGGTTCAGGAAATTCCATACGTTCGAGCGTTATAGCATGATTTACATCACACAATGTGTCACCAGTAGTAACATCTTTGAGGCCAATAGCCGCAGCTATATCACCCGCTCTAACTTCTTTTATTTCCTTACGGTCATTTGCATGCATTTGCACAATACGACCTAACCGCTCTTTTTTACCTTTAACAGGATTGTATATACTGTCGCCAGTTTTTACCACTCCTGAGTAAACGCGAAAGAACGTTAACGTACCAACAAAAGGGTCTGTTGCAACTTTAAATGCTAAAGCAGCAAATGGTGCTTTATCATCAGCTTCGCGAGAACCTTCAGTTTCGTTTTTGTCATCATTAATACCTTTTATCGCTTCAACATCTATTGGCGAAGGTAGAAATTCGATAACAGCATCAAGTACTGCTTGTACACCTTTGTTTTTGAAGGCTGAGCCACAAGAACAAAGAACTATTTCATTGTTTAGTGTACGGGTACGTAGCGCAGATTTTATTTCTGCTTCAGATAATTCACCTTCTTCAAGGTACTTATCTAATAATTCTTCTGAGGCTTCTGCCGCTTCAGATACAAGGTTTTCATGCCAATGCTCGGCTTCTTCTTGCATGTCTGCTGGGATATCTTCATAGGTGAAGGTCATACCCTGGTCACTTTCGTTCCAGTTTATGGCTTTCATTTTGATTAAGTCGATAACACCAGAAAAGTCATCTTCAGCACCAATTGCTAAATGAATTGGAACTGCATTTGCTTCTAAGCGAGAATTAAGTTGCTCAACAACCGCTAAAAAATTTGCACCAGTACGGTCCATCTTATTAACAAAAACTAAGCGTGGAACAGAGTATCTCTCCATTTGACGCCATACAGTTTCTGTTTGCGGTTGAACACCTGAAGACGCACACAACACTAATACTGCACCATCTAATACACGTAATGACCGTTCTACTTCAATCGTAAAATCTACGTGACCAGGAGTATCAATAATGTTGATATGATGATCTTCAAATTGTGCTTCCATCCCTTTCCAGAAACAAGTAGTAGCAGCAGAAGTAATAGTGATACCTCGCTCTTGCTCTTGCTCCATCCAATCCATAGTGGCCGCGCCATCATGAACTTCACCGATCTTATGTGAAAGACCAGTATAGAAAAGTACCCTTTCTGTTGTTGTCGTTTTACCGGCATCGACATGAGCACAAATACCAATGTTACGGTAACGCTCAATAGGGGTTATACGTGCCACAATTACTTCCTCTTTCTGAGTTTTATCTCAGATTATAAAACAGTTGTGGTTATCACTTTGTATCAATACTGATACTCGATGATAACCACGGCATTACACTTCTGACTATATAACTAACAATTAATGTTAGTTGATAGTTTCTACCAACGGTAGTGAGCGAATGCTTTGTTAGCTTCAGCCATACGGTGAACGTCTTCACGTTTCTTAACCGCTGAACCTTTGCTGTCAGACGCATCTAACATTTCGTTAGCTAAGCGCTGAGCCATTGATTTTTCACCACGTTTACGAGCTGCTTCAACTAACCAACGCATGGCTAGTGCATTACGACGCACAGGACGAACTTCAACTGGAACTTGGTAAGTAGAACCACCAACACGACGAGACTTTACTTCCACTTGTGGGCGGATGTTGTCTAACGCTGTCTCGAATAACTCAAGGTGAGTTTTTTCAGAGTTCTTTTCAGTTAAAATGTCTAATGCACCGTAAACAATTTTTTCTGCAGTAGATTTTTTACCATCAACCATAAGGATGTTGATGAATTTTGCTAAAAGTTCGTTATGGAACTTAGGATCTGGCAATATTTTACGTTGCCCTACGACGCGTCTTCTTGGCATCTTAATTCTCCGTTATATTCAGGATAAACCCAAAATGTAATATGTTATTTGGCCTTACTTAACGTTTCTATTCTCTAGCTATTATAGCTAAGAAAGGGAAACTTAAGATTTAGGTCGCTTAGCACCGTATTTAGAACGGCCTTGTCTTCTATCGCTTACACCAGAACAATCTAGTGCGCCACGAACGGTGTGATAACGCACACCCGGTAAATCTTTAACACGACCACCACGAATCAAGATAACGCTATGCTCTTGTAAGTTGTGACCTTCACCACCGATGTAAGAAGTTACTTCGAATCCGTTAGTTAAACGAACACGAGCTACTTTACGTAGTGCCGAGTTTGGTTTCTTTGGTGTAGTAGTGTACACACGAGTACATACGCCACGACGTTGTGGACAAGCTTGTAACGCTGGAACGTTACTTTTAGTTACTTGTCTTACACGTGGTTTACGTACTAATTGGTTAATAGTTGCCATTAAATAGCTCCCGATTAGTTAAATTTGTGTAAATTCCAATCAATGGGGAAATTTACACCCTTATAAACGTGAAAATCCGCGACTCTAGATTCTATACACAAAGGTACGGAATATAGGGTCGCGGAATTCTATAGGTCAAGCTTTAACCTGTCAAGCTTTACTCGCAATAGACAGGTTAATCGATGCTTTAAACTGAATTATCAATACTATGATGATAAGTCTGCGTTAAGTGCATCTGTTAATGCTTGCGCTGCGTCGTCAGCTGATACCGTTACTTCTTCACCTGGAACGGCATTTTTAGCACGCGCACGTTCCTGATGATAAGCATAACCTGTACCTGCTGGGATTAAGCGACCCACAATAACGTTCTCTTTTAAGCCACGAAGTGTGTCTTTCTTACCAGCTACCGCTGCTTCAGTAAGTACACGCGTCGTTTCTTGGAAAGATGCTGCTGAGATGAATGACTCAGTCGCTAATGATGCTTTAGTAATACCCATCATTTGCATTTCGTATTCAGCTGGCTGTTTGCCTGCAGCTTCTAATTCACGATTAGAGATATTCACACGTGCAACCTCAAGGATTTCACCTTTAAGGAAATCACTATCACCGGCGTCTAAAATCTCACACTTGCGGATCATTTGACGTACGATAACTTCAATGTGTTTATCGTTAATCTTAACACCTTGTAAACGGTATACTTCTTGTACTTCGTTAACAATGTAATAGCAACAGGGGCTACACCACGTAATCGTAAAATATCATGTGGAGACTCTGGACCATCGGCAATTACTTCACCTTTGATTACTGGCTCACCTTCATAGATATTCAATAAACGTGTTTTAGGTATCATCTCTTCGTATACTTCACCACTTGGTTGAGTGATAAGTAAACGTACTTTACCTTTAGTTTCTTTACCGAAAGCAATAATACCTGTTTTCTCAGCTAAGATAGCTGGAAGTTTAGGCTTACGTGCTTCAAATAAGTCAGCTACGCGTGGTAAACCACCGGTAATATCACGAGTCTTAGAAGACGCTTGTGGTATACGTGCTAATGCATCACCTACACCAACTTCCGCACCATCTTCAAGGTTAACGATAGCGTTACCTGGTAAGAAGTACTGTGCTGGAATTTCAGTGCCGGCTATCATTACGTCATTGCCTTTAGCATCAACTAACTTAACTGCTGGGCGCATTTCTTTACCTGCAGAGTTACGTTGACCCGCTTCAGTTACAACGATACTTGATAAACCAGTAAGCTCGTCAGTTTGACGAACCATAGTTACACCATCGATCAATTCTACGAATTGAACCTTACCACCAACCTCAGTGATAATTGGATGCGTATGCGGATCCCAGTTAGCGATAATATCGCCTGATGCAATTGCTTCACCATCTTTCTTATTAAGAATGGTACCGTAAGGTACTTTATAACGCTCTTTTTCACGACCAAGCTCATCGATTACCGTAAGTTCTGATGAACGTGAAGTAATAACAAGGTGATCTTCAGAGTTAGTTACAAATTTAGCGTTTTGTAATTTCAGTGTACCTGTATTCTTAACTTGTACATTGTTCTCAGCAGATGCACGCGATGCAGCACCACCAATGTGGAACGTACGCATGGTTAACTGAGTACCAGGTTCACCGATAGATTGTGCTGCCACAACACCAATCGCTTCACCTTGGTTGATCATATGACCACGAGCCAAATCACGGCCGTAACAATGAGCACAAATACCAAAGTCAGTTTCACAAGTAATGATTGAACGTACTTTGATTTGGTCTACTGAATTTTCTTCAATAACATCACAAAGTGCTTCATCAATTAATGTGTTACGTGGTAATAAAACCGTATCAGTATTTGGAATTAATACGTCTTCACATACCACACGACCAAGTACTCGTTCACGTAACGGCTCAACAACATCACCACCTTCAATCAATGGTGTCATTAATAGGCCATCTTCTGTGCCACAGTCATGTTCAGTAACAACTAAATCTTGTGCGACATCAACTAAACGACGAGTTAAGTAACCCGAGTTAGCTGTTTTCAATGCCGTATCAGCCAAACCTTTACGCGCACCATGAGTAGATATGAAGTATTGTAATACGTTCAAACCTTCACGGAAGTTAGCGGTGATTGGTGTTTCGATGATTGAACCTGTCTCTTATACACATCTCCGAGCCCACGAGACGCTACG
>OJEW01000479.1_pt1 | contig 5021 bp, 7 predicted proteins | sample 1593861 | NCBI WGS metagenome assembly OJEW01 (sample SAMN05416806, study PRJEB24817) | seawater metagenome | isolation source: Sea water | place: Canada:Atlantic | collected 2013-11
GCAGCGTCAGATGTGTATAAGAGACAGGTGCCGGTAAAATCAACATTGATTTACAACATTTAAAAGTAGATTTAATGTCATTTTCTGCCCATAAAATTTATGGTCCAAAAGGCATTGGTGCACTTTATGTTAGCCGTAAACCTCGTGTACGTTTAGAGTCACAAATACACGGTGGCGGACATGAACGTGGTATGCGTTCTGGCACACTAGCAACACACCAAATTGTTGGTATGGGTGAAGCCTTTAGAATTGCCAAAGAAGAATTAGCACAAGACGAGGCACACGTAACTAAAATGCGTGACCGTTTATGGGCAGGTTTGAACGATATGGAACAAGTGTTCATTAATGGCGATGCCGACAAACGTTACCCTGGTAACTTAAACGTTAGCTTTAACTTTGTTGAAGGCGAATCGTTAATTATGGCACTAAAAGACTTAGCCGTATCTTCAGGTTCAGCATGTACATCGGCAAGTTTAGAGCCGTCTTATGTACTTCGCGCACTAGGCTTAAACGACGAAATGGCGCATAGCTCAATTCGTTTTAGCTTTGGTCGTTTTACTACAGAAGAAGAAATTGACTACGCCATTGACCTGATCAAAAAGGCAATTGGCCATTTACGTGACATGTCACCGCTTTGGGAAATGTTCAAAGACGGTATCGATTTAGACTCAATAGAGTGGGCTGCTCACTAGAGCACTAGGAGAAATATTATGGCTTATAGCGAAAAAGTAATTGATCATTATGAAAATCCACGCAACGTTGGCTCTTTAGACAAGAGCGATCCACAAGTTGCTACGGGTATGGTTGGCGCACCAGCATGTGGTGACGTAATGAAACTACAACTTAAAATTTCAGCTGACGGTATTATCGAAGATGCTAAATTTAAAACTTACGGTTGTGGCTCTGCAATTGCCTCAAGCTCATTAGTAACAGAATGGGTTAAAGGGAAATCAATTGACGAAGCAGGCGAAATTAAAAATACTGCTATTGCTGAAGAACTTGCCTTACCGCCAGTAAAAATTCACTGTTCAATCCTAGCGGAAGATGCAATTAAAGCGGCAATCGAAGATTACCGTAGTAAGCACAAAGCTTAAGCTGGAGACTAACTATGAGTGTAACGATGACACCTGCCGCATCTGACAGGGTAAAATCGTTTATCGAAAACCGAGGCAAGGGCCTTGGTTTACGATTAGGTATTAAAACAACCGGTTGTTCTGGTTTAGCTTATGTACTTGAATTTGTAGATGAGCTAAATGAAGACGACACACTTTTTTCTATCAATGACTGTAATATCATTATTGACGGTAAAAGTTTGGTTTATCTTGACGGTATCGAACTTGATTTTGTTAAAGAAGGTTTGAACGAAGGCTTTAAATTCACCAACCCAAACGCTAAAGGCGAATGTGGCTGTGGTGAAAGTTTTAATGTTTAGTGAACAGTTAACTTCACTGGAGTTGTTGTGAATTATTTTGAATTATTTGGTTTAGACGTTCAGTTCAATCTTGATCTTGCTAAGCTTTCAACACTTTATCAAACATTACAAAAAAAAGTGCATCCTGATCGTTTTGCTCATGGCTCAAGCCAAGAGCAAATGTTAGCAGTTAAGAAATCAACGCTAATTAACGATGCTTATCAAACATTAAAAAAACCGCTTCAACGTGCGCAATACCTATTAGAATTGCGCGGCGTTAGCATGCCTAGCGAGCAAGCTTCATTTGGTGACGTTAGTTTTTTAATGCATCAAATGGAATTGCGAGAAATGCTAGATGACGTTAAGCAAGCTGATGATATAGACGCAGCCGTGTTTAACGTTTCACAAGTGTTTGAAACCGAATATCAGCAACTATTTACCCAGTTGCAAGCACAGTTGGCAGATAACACCACCGAGTCTAATAATTTGGCGTGCGATAATTTAAGAAAGCTTAAATTTTATCAAAAACTGCATGTTGAACTCGAAAAACTCGAAGAGTTGTTGTTAGACGACTAATTACCAAGTTAAGTAACCTGGTATTAATAACATTTAGACGTTAATAGCGATATTGTTGAGTTACAAAAGCATGTCGCTATTAATAAAAAATCCGTAAAACTATCACCTAACGAGCTTTTACAATGGCATTATTACAAATCGCTGAACCAGGGCAAAGTACAGTTCCTCACGAGCATCGTCTAGCCGCAGGTATTGACCTAGGCACCACCAATTCATTAATCGCTAGCGTAAAAAGTGGCCTGGCAGAAACAATAGTTGACGCTAATGGTTTAGATATTTTACCGTCAGTGGTTAGCTACCAAAGCAATGAAGTTGTTGTTGGTAACGAGGCAAAAGCGTTTGCGGTAAGCGACCCTGAAAATACCATCGTATCAGCGAAGCGCTTAATTGGCCGTTCAAAAGCTGATATCAATAATAAATATGCCTCTTTACCTTATACATTTACTGGCGATGAAAATCACCCGTCAATTGTAACGCGCACCGGCGATGTTAACCCTGTACAAGTCTCTGCTGAAATCCTTAGAGCACTAGCAAAACGTGCAGAAGATTCTTTAGGTGGAGAGTTAACGGGTGTTGTTATCACTGTACCTGCATACTTTGATGATGCTCAGCGTCATAGTACAAAAGATGCAGCAAAATTAGCCGGTGTTAACGTATTACGTTTGCTAAACGAACCTACAGCCGCCGCAGTTGCTTATGGATTAGATACTAAACACGAAGGCAAGCAAGAAGGTGTTGTTGCTGTTTATGATTTAGGCGGTGGTACTTTTGATATTTCAATATTGCGTTTGAATAAAGGTGTGTTTGAAGTATTGGCAACCGGTGGCGACTCGGCACTCGGTGGTGACGATTTTGACGGCATATTAGTTGAACATATTGTTGAACAAGCCGGTTTAGTACGTCCATTATCACCTTCTTTGGAAAGACAATTAACCCAGCAAGCATGTTCGGCAAAAGAGCAATTATCTCATCATGAAAGTGTCGATATTGCCTTAAATTTGGCAGATAATAAATCTTGGACCGGTAAAGTAACCCGTTCAGAGTTTGAGCAATTAATTGCGCCTTTAGTTAAGAAAACACTACGTGCTTGTCGTCGTGCTGTAAAAGACGCAGAACTTGAGATTGAAGAAGTTATTGAAGTTGTTATGGTTGGCGGTTCAACACGCGTGCCATTAGTGCGTAGCGAAGTTGAAAGCTTCTTTAAGCGACAACCATTAACCTCAATTGACCCTGATAAAGTCGTTGCCATAGGCGCTGCTATTCAAGCTGATATTTTAGCGGGTAATAAGCCAGACAGCGACATGCTTTTACTTGATGTTATTCCATTATCACTTGGCTTAGAAACCATGGGTGGTTTAGTTGAAAAAGTCATTTCACGTAACACCACAATACCTGTCGCTAAAGCACAAGAATTTACTACTTTTAAAGATGGCCAAACCGCCATGGCAGTACATGTTTTACAAGGTGAACGTGAGCTTGTTGACGACTGTCGCTCTTTAGCCCGTTTTGAACTTCGCGGTATACCTGCCATGACCGCAGGTGCTGCACATATTCGTGTTACTTTTAAAGTAGACGCTGACGGACTGTTAGAAGTTTCAGCAATGGAAAAATCAACCGGCATTGAATCAAGTATTACCGTTAAACCAAGTTTTGGTTTAGAGGCAGATGAAATTACCAACATGCTAAAAGATTCAATGGTCAATGCAGAGCAAGATATTCAAGCGCGTATGTTGAAAGAGCAACAGGTTGAAGCATTACGTGTTATAGAATCTGTTCAAGCTGCATTAGTCGCAGATAGCGCATTATTAGAAAGTTCAGAAATAAGCGAAATTAATAACGCTATTGCTGCACTTCACCAAATAAGCCAAACAGGTAACGCCGATGAAATTGAAGCGGCGTTAGAAACATTAAATAATAGTACCGCCATATTTGCTGAACGTAGAATGGATTCATCCATTAAAACAGCACTTTCTGGCCATTCAGTTGACGAGGTTTAGTTAAATGCCACAAATAATATTTTTACCGAATGAAGATCTTTGCCCTGAGGGGGCAGTTGTTCAAGCCGAGAAAGGCGAAAGTGTATTAAACGTAGCGTTGAAAAATGACATTGGTGTTGAGCACGCCTGTGAAAAAGTATGTGCTTGCACAACATGTCATATGATCATTCGTGAAGGCTTCGACTCTATCGCTGAAAGTGACGAGTTAGAAGACGACATGCTTGATAAAGCTTGGGGCTTAGAGCCAGATTCACGTCTTGGCTGTCAAGCTATCGTAGGCGATGAAGACTTAGTCGTAGAAATTCCTAAATACACGGTGAACATGGTGTCTGAAAATCACTAATTGATTTAGCTACATAGAATAATAAAAAGGGTAATAACAGCAATGTTATTACCCTTTTTAGATCGTATTCAAATTACTTTTAATCACTACAGCACTTATAGCTCAAGCATTAAACCTTTTTTCTTAACGCTTTGAATTTACTTTTAATTAAACAAATTTTTTAAATTGTAAATTATATGTTAAATTCTAGGTAATTATTATATTGGTTCTATCAAGGGAATGAAAAGTGAAGTATTTTTTCTATGTGATTTTGTTGTTATCGACTATTTTGTCGTCAGTTGATGCTATTGCTCAAGAAGCTAAACTTGTTAAAAAGGCAGAATGGGGCTCAGGTACTTATGAGCATATGGTCGAGATTAATGATCATTACTATATAGTGACACGCTCTGGACAAGTTGATGTTATTAATCCTGAATTAGCAGGAGAGTCATCTTTGATAGGGCAAATTGATTTTGACTTTGAACCTGATATTCGTGCAATTTCTAAGTTTGACAACTTTCTAATTATTGTGACTAACGATAAAGTTAATATTTATAGTATTACTGACGCTATAAATATTACACAAGTATATTCATTAACAGTATCAGGGCATTGGAATGCCGAAGTGATAAATCATCAAGGTGATTTATATTACGTAGATGGTGACTGAATAACTTTGCTAAGGCTGAAAACGCCCTCTGCTTCAGCAATGACG
>OJEW01000495.1_pt1 | contig 4912 bp, 3 predicted proteins | sample 1593861 | NCBI WGS metagenome assembly OJEW01 (sample SAMN05416806, study PRJEB24817) | seawater metagenome | isolation source: Sea water | place: Canada:Atlantic | collected 2013-11
CTCGTACATTAACTCGCGTAACATTTTTTGCGCTCCGTGCTTATAAACATTCACTTTAAATCTAGACTAAAAATCACTTTTGACAACTCTAATTCTGTTACTTTTGCGTACTGCATCACAAATTCGATCATCTTTTTATTACCAATGACTGTTAAGCCTATCTCTATTTAATACTAGTAATGGTTTTCTAGATTTTATTTATGTGATTTTTAGGATCAAAGAAGGACCATTAGAGTCTTTTGGAGAGTCTCAGTAGGGCTTACAAGTATTCTGGATGTTCTGTGGGTAATATCCAATTACTGATCGAGTGCTAGTTAAAACAGCCTGACAATTACTTGAAGTATCTCGTAAGTAATCATATTTTCGAACTTGGCAAACTACATAATTAATAGCCAACATCAATTAACAGTAAAAACTACTATTCTATGATTCTTGGGAGAATAGGTTGCAAGCTCTCTCAGGGTTACTCTGACGAATACTGACTTTATTTTAGAGAGCAGCATAGGTTTTAATAAATGAGCGTACTCATAGCCTTCAAACTCCCCTAGCCTAAATAGATTCTCTTGGAAGCGCTGGAATGGTTCACCAGTGGCTACAACGAACCTATCTACTACAGTTTTTAGTACTAACAATACGTTCTTCAAAATCCCTTTTTTACCTCGACTGCGTTACTATATGCGCCGGTTGAGTAGGCGTTGAATTAATCGTATTAGCAGCTTTGATATTTAGTAATGGTCTCTGCGGAGCGATCAAAAACAGCATCTAATAGTGGATGATAAATGGGCCAATGATATGGGTTATGCGGTAAAAGAGATTTTCTATTCCTTGCAGGGTGAGGGTGCTCACGCTGGCAGGCCGGCTATCTTTTGTCGATTCACTGGTTGTAACCTTTGGAGTGGAAAAGAGAAGCATCGTGCCGCGGCAGTATGCAGCTTTTGTGATACAGATTTTGTCGGCACTGACGGCGAAGGTGGCGATAATTTCAGTCAGCCCATCGATTTAGCGAAGAGAGTAAAAGAATATTGGCCGAGTAGTATTATTGATGACGTACACCCTTATGTGGTTTGTACTGGGGGTGAGCCTTTATTACAACTCGATAAAGCACTTATCGATGCTTTTCATGCTGAGGGTATTGAAGTGGCGATTGAAACCAATGGCACATTACCTATTCCATCGGGTGTAGATTGGGTTTGTGTTAGCCCAAAGTCTGGTTCAACGGTTGTTGTTGAGGCGGGTAATGAAATTAAACTAGTCTACCCACAGGATGGACATCAACCAAGTGACTTTATGAATCTGAATTTTGACTACTTCTTTTTGCAGCCAATGTTTGAGGACACTGAAAACAATAATATTGCTGATACCATTAATTACTGTTTAGAGCATCCGCGGTGGAGTCTTAGTTTGCAAACACACAAATTACTGGGCTTGCAGTAGCGATAATTCAAAACGAGGAACTTTAGGTCCCCTGAGCTAGAGAGATACTTGATAGATAATAGCGGCACTACCAACGACAAAGCAGTAGTAAGAGAAATACTTTAATTGGGCATTGCGAACCAATTTGATCATCCACTGACAGGCGAACAGACCAGTCACAAACGCAGCTATGAATCCGGCAATTAAAAGACCAATTTGATCGCCATTAATATGCAGCCCCCCATCGATTAAATCTTTGGCGATTTTCCCCAGAATCAGCGGCACTACCATTAAAAATGAAAAGCTCGCGGCTTTACTTCGGTCAACACCGAGCAAGACTGACGTCGAGATGGTCGCACCGGACCTTGATATTCCTGGTAAAATAGCGATAGCTTGCGCGATACCAATGATGATCGAATGACCAAAGGTAACATCTTTACTAGTATTTTTGGCACGATCTGCAATCATTAAAAGTATGCCAGTTACCCAAAGCATAACGCCTACTAAGACGATCTGTTTATCGAATAACAGCTCTAACTCATCCGCAAAAACGACACCGATGGCCGCGGCCGGAATCATGCTCAGCAAGATTTTCATTGAGAATTTAAATTCTTCATTATTCTTGCATTGCATCAGACCACCGGCAATGCGAGCTACTTCCGACCGATAAACGACTAGCGTTGCTAAGGCAGTGGCAAAGTGCACCACAACAGTAAACATCATGCTCTCTTGAGGAATGCTAGTGTCGCCCAATAAGGCTTTGCCAAGCTCAAGATGACCGCTACTGCTAACCGGTAAAAACTCTGTGAGCCCTTGGACAATCCCGAGAATAATCGCTTCAAAAAGTGTCAATCACTTACTCCAATAAGTTTGCATAGATACTATTTGCCCACATTTTAATAGGTGCATAACCAACTTGCCACGCTTCTCTTGTTTAATTTCTCAGTAGACTTAGTATAAGCTTGAACCTTAGACCAATTATCCTATTTTTGAGAAGCCTCACTGTGATCGCTAAACAACACTCTACCGCCACTTTACTTGCTAGTGCAGCAATTGCATTCTCTGCTGGCTTATATTGGGATCAGTGGCGGCCGATGCCGTCTAATAGCGATCAAAGCCTTATGCCTCAGGTAAATTCGACGTCTAAACGGTCACTGGAGCAAAAAACGTCCTCTTTAGAACCACTGCCAAAAAAGAGTAATCATCTCGGTAATTCGGCATTAGGCGTTATTGGTATGGCCTCGGATAATCAGCGCGTTAGCTTTAAAAAGCAGCTTACGGCTCATAATTATGTGGCGGCGATCGATATCTATCAAGTTAGTTTAGATGCCAATGATACTGGCGATTTAGGCCTAAAACCTTTGCTGATGGAACATATTGAGATGCTGATTAGTTCATCATCTCAAAGCCAATTTACCGAACTTACAGAGCTTTATTTATCCGTTTTTTATGACGATATTGATGTGTTACTGTCACTGGCCAAATTCAACCGCTCCACCGGTTTTCTAGCGGAGGCCGCCGCAATTCTTCATTTGGTCAAAAGCTATGCCTACACTAACCGCGACAAAATAACGGTAGAGGCTACTATTGATGACTTTATTAGCCAAGTGCACACAGATCTAGTTTCTGCCGATGATCTGTTTGGTTTGGCCAATATTTATCAACAAATGCATCGTCTGAACTTGTTGACACCTATGCATAGACTTAGACAAGCTCAGCTCTCTATTCAGACTGGCAGTATGGCTAGTGCTCGAGAAATTTTGGCTGACCTTATTCAAGAGCCCTCTGTAAGTGCGGAGGCTGAACAGATTATGTTAAATCACCAACAAGAACTCAGCCTGGGAAAAGGCAATAAGATGGCCATGAAGAATGGCTATAGTGATCAAATAATCTTAGCCCGGCGAGGTAATCAATATTTGGCCGACTTGGAGATCCAGGATACTAAAGTGGCGTTGCTAATTGACACAGGTGCGTCCATGACGACGTTGTCACAGCAAGCGTTTCAAACGCTTTCAAACAATCATACTTTTGATCTTCTGGGTCAGCGTATATTCAACACAGCTAACGGTATTGCCAAGGGTAATATTTACCAGGTAGATAGCCTTACTTTAGGGCGATTCACCATGGCGGGTATACAAATTGCGGTGTTAGATTTCAGTATGCCCGACGGAGTTGACGGTCTCTTAGGGATGAATATATTGGCAAATTTTCGTTTCCATATCGATCAAAAAGCGCAGATGTTATATCTTGCTGATCGATAATAATTCTTAGTTTGTTTACTCGTAGCGAAGAGCATCAATAGGGTCAAGATTCGCCGCTTTTGCCGCCGGAATAATGCCGAAAATCAGACCAATGCCTGCACTAAAGCCAAAGGATAGTAATACCGCCCATAGCGGCACTGAAGCCGGGGGTAGGTCAGTAAGATTACTAATCAAAGATCCTGCGCCAAAGCCAAGTAAAACCCCAATAAACCCTCCTAGTAAGCAAAGAAAAACCGCTTCTATTAAAAATTGTAAGAGGATATCGAAGCGAGTTGCTCCAAGGGCTTTTTGAATGCCTATTTCTCGTGTCCTTTCCGTTACGGAAACCAGCATAATATTCATGATACCAATCCCACCAACCAGTAGAGAGATACTGACAACCCCTGCCAACACTAGTGTAGTACTTCCAATAATCGAGTCAAAAGTCTCTAGCATTTGGTCAGCAGAACTAATTTCAAAATCGCTCGGTTCACCAGAACGCACTTTGTGGGCTCTGCGCAGTACTCGTGTAATATTTTGTTTAACTTGGGGTAGCAGTTCTGCTTTGTCTACAGCCAAACTTATCTTGATATTAGTTCGCCAGCTTGAGCCTCCGCCCATGAGCGATAGAGCTGTGCTAAAAGGGATCATTACAAAGTTATCTTGATCAAAGCCAAATAACTTACCCTTTTTTTCAGTCACACAAATAACTTTAAACCATTCACCGGCGATCCCAATATATTCACCGACTGGACTTCCTTTGATATCTAATTGCTTAACTAACGAAGGCCCAATAACTGCAACTTTACGTCGACTATTGTCATCTGCAGGGTTGAAAAATCGGCCATCCTCACAATAAATCGCATTGAGCTTGTGATAACTAGATGCAGATCCAAAAACACGGGAAGTAATCGATTGATCTCGATAGGCAACGCCGTTGTAGGAGCCTCTGACGTCAAGGGTTGGTGTTACATGACTGACTCCTGGAATTTGATATTTTATCTTTTCATAGTCCCCATAAGTGAGTCGGGCATATTTTCCCTGAAGTCTTGATTTGGGTGGAGTGTAACTATCGATTGAAATGACATTGGTCCCTATGTCATCAAATTGGGCACTAATACTGGCACTAAATCCTTGAACAACCGAGACTACTGCGATGACAGATGCAACCCCAATAATGATCCCTAACGTAGTCAAAAAACTACGGAAACCATGAGCAAAAACGGACCTGTCTCTTATACACATCTGACGCTGCCGAC
>OJEW01000501.1_pt1 | contig 4861 bp, 7 predicted proteins | sample 1593861 | NCBI WGS metagenome assembly OJEW01 (sample SAMN05416806, study PRJEB24817) | seawater metagenome | isolation source: Sea water | place: Canada:Atlantic | collected 2013-11
GAGATCTACACTAGATCGCTCGTCGGCAGCGTCAGATGTGTATAAGAGACAGAGCAATTACTGCGCAAGTTGCTGCATCAGGGCCAACAATTAATTGTCTAGAGGTGCCAAATAGCGCATATATCACCATAGGTAAAATACAAGAATACAAGCCAACAGCAGCATTAACGCCGGTAAGTTGTGCGTACGCTATTGCAACAGGTAACGCCACAGCCGCTACTGACAATGCAGCTTTTACGTCATCAGCAAACCAAGTGCGATCATAGTTAAATAGCACTTGTAAACCAGGCATGAAATTATATAAACGGGACAACAAAGCTATTTCCTTAGTAAGCTGCTAATACCCTAATAATAAGGCTAGAATGTAATAAAATATAGTGAGTAAATGTACAAATCGTATGAACTAAATATTTTGGTTAAGGCCTAATTTTAAGCTGGTTTTTATCATTTCCCCCCATTTTTTTATGGTTATTCACTTAAATGAATTTTCGCTGACAAAACCAAAGTAAGCGTGAGCTTTGTGAAACACTAGATTAGCCTTTTATGGTGTAGTAGCCTTTAGTTGTTAATGATATATCTACATCATTCGAGCTATTGTTTTTCCAATACCAGCCGTGTGAGCCGTTAAATGGTGTAGTCAGAGAACCCTTCATATCGTTTGATGTTGTAATAGAAAAACTTTCGTAATAGCCAGTGGTATCACCTGCTGGCTCTCCATGAAAGTCAAAATAAAGTGCTGTGCCATCAGTTTGCCATTCATATTCTACATGCGCATGCTTAGCCATATTCAGCTTATACTCTAGTCCTTTGCCTGCAGGAATAGTAATGGTTATAGTGTCGGTTCGTAATACATCACTTTGTGCACCACGTGCGATAACAACCTTTTCTGTCGGTGTTTGATCTACATTAGCTATCGCCGTAAGGCCTAGTTTATTTCCTAACCCTGTTGGGTCAATATTATATTCTGCAGGTAAAATACAAGTGATAAGTAAAATTATAGCCACCGCAGATGCTATAACTACTGCTTTAATTAATGTTTTATTGCTCTGTACTGGAATATTAAATTCGTTCACGGGCGTTCCTATTAGTTTAAATTGGTCTTTAAGCGTTTATTTGCAACATATTACTTACGCGATTATTAAAACATTATTAATTGACAAAATAACCGGTAAGTTGCATGCCTATAAGCATGAAACCAGCACTGATTAATGCGGTATTAGTAGCAACTGAAAAACTCAGATAACTTGAATGTTTTCTCCAAGTATTTAAAACGATTAATACTATTGTTAGCGCTAAAAACTGGCCTATTTCAACGCCTATATTAAATGAAATGATATTGGTGATTAATCCATCGCTCGGTAATTTAAATTCTTGTAGTTTGGTTGCTAAGCCAAAACCATGGAATAAACCAAATATGATCACCGCTACTTTTGTATTAGGTTGGCAATTAAATAATCGTTTGAAGCCCCCTAAGTTATCAAAACCTTTGTAAACCACTGATAAACCAATAATGGCATCAATTATATAAGGGTTTATCGAAATATGACTAAACACGCCATAAAGTAAGGTTAGGCTATGACCTAAGGTAAATAAGCTAACATATAGCAGAACATCTTTGCTTCGAAACAAAAAGAACACCACGCCAACTAAAAACAATAAATGATCGTAACCCGTTAGCATGTGCTTGGCGCCAATATAGATAAACGGAAATATTGCTGCTCCTTGGTTCGTTTCTAAAAATTGTTTTGTTGCTTCATCTACGCCATGCGCTAAAAGTGAAAATGAAGTAAAAATGGTTATTACAACCAATAACGTCTGAATAAATTTCTGACTGGCACTCTTCAATGTATGTTCCTTGTTATTAATGCTTTTAAACAGGAGTTTGGCCTGAGTAATTCTATAATTGTATCTCTTGGAAATATAATAAATAATAGCTTTATCATTAAAAATATTATTCATACTCATGAACAATTCACCGCAATTAATCAGCTTAATCGACCTTGCTATTGCTTTTATTCCAGTAGGTGTCGCTTTATTTTTTCTCTATTTATGGTCTTTAAATGCTAAACAAGCGAGTTATGCAATTTCTCGAATGTTAATACAGTTATTACTCATTGGCTATGCACTAAGTTATATATTTTTTTCGGATAATGCTTGGTTAATAACAGCAATATTATGCGCTATGGTTGGCATTTCTTGTTGGATAGCGTTACGCACCCTAGCCAGTTATCGATTACTGTTGTTTAAACATGGCTTTATTGCCATTTTTTGTGGTGGTGGCTTTACATTATTTTTTATTACCCAAGGGGCATTATCGATAAATCCTTGGTATCAAGCACAAGTAATTATCCCGCTAGGTGGAATGATATTCGCCACCGCAATGAATAGCATTAGTTTGTGCGCAGAGCGCTTATATGCTGAAATGAGTAATAAAATACCGTATCAACAGGCCAGAAAAAATGCACTCAATGCAGCCACTATACCGGTTATTAATACTTTATTTGCTGTTGGCTTAGTGTCTATACCTGGTATGATGACAGGCCAAATACTCTCTGGTGTTTCACCGTTAATTGCGGCTAGATATCAAATAATTGTCATGTGTATGATATTTGCCTCTGCCATTATATCAGCGGTAATATTTTTAATTTTATCAGAGGAAACCTTAACGTTAATGGCAAGTAATAATTCAAAACCGGCAAACGATTAGTTTCATTTAGCACGAACAATTGAAAATAGTTTGTTTTGGGACTACAATTACATTATGTTTTCAAAAGCGACTAGGACAACTTAATGACGGTTTCAAAACATCAAAATACACCACCTAAAATCAATAGTTCGGTGGCATTTAAGCTTGGTAGTAATATTCTAGAAAAATGGCAATGTAGCGCGAGCGACAAGCAAGCAATACTCGGTTTAACCAAAAGTAGCTATTATCGTTTTCAAAATAACGAAAGTGCAACGCTATCAAGCGATCAACTAGAGCGTATTAGTTATATCGCTAATATTCATCAAGCGTTAAAAATGATTTTTTCAAACCCAGACAACATTTATGGTTTTATGGCGATGAAAAACAATAACCCGTATTTTAATGGTAATTCACCACTAGCACTTATTTCAACGGGAAAATTTGGCACTTTATACGAAGTATTTAAACGCATAGATGCTATGCGCAATGGTCAATGGTAACGTGAAACTTCCCAATAACATCATTAAATTAGTCGATAAAGTGTCGTACCGCTTGGTCAATTCAAAGTTCCCACCGATCACACTTTTTGATGATGTAATAAGTCATGAAGATTTTGATGCCGTTTACGCTATTCAAGCATTAACAAACCCGAGAATATTAAATGAACTGGGTGATTTATCACTGCTGCCGAGTAATGAAATTCCGTTTGGCATTGATGGTGTAAATTACGTTACTGCCCCTTTTACGCACATAAATGTAGATGGCTCTCGCTTTAGTGACGGTACTTTTGGCATACTTTACCTTGCCGATACCATTGAAACCGCAATTAAAGAAACGCTTTATCATCAAGAAAAGTATTTTAAGAATGTTAGCGGCTTGCATTACGACACCATAGATATGCGCTGCTTAAAAGTCATATTTAGTGCTGACGTTATAGATTGTACTGATGTTGCAGGTATTTATGAGTCTGACGATTATATAAAGCCCAGAGAATTAGGTGCACAACTTAAAAAGAATAATGTTCAGGGAATTCATTATCATTCAGTTAGAAATAACAATGCGACTTGCTGGGGTTTGTTTTCCCCTCTTTATGTTAATAGTGCAATTCAAACTAAGCATTTTGAATTTATTTTTGACGGTAAATCAATAGCAAAAGTTAGAGAGTTAGTTAGCGGGATACGCTGAAGTGACTTTTTAATAAAAAATACCAGCACTGAATCAGTTGCAAAACCTGGTACAAAACAAAAATGGCGATAATTTACTGTAAAAGTAAATCATCGCCATTTTTATATATTAGCGTTATCGCATCACCAACCGCTAAATCGGTAGGATATTACGGTATGTTTACTACCTGTATTCTACTTTAATATCCTGCTGATATGATAAAGCCAACTCTATTATTAAATAACCATTTAAGCGTTATTTAAAATGCAAAGTCTTCGCTATCTAAAGACATCATAGAGTCTACACCGCCTTCAATACAGGCTGCGTGTCCTTGTGCGCGTGGTAATATGCGCTTAAAGTAAAACTCACAGGTTTGAAGTTTAGCTTGATAAAACGCTTCATCATCTGCACCACTGGCTAACTTACTTTGTGCAACTGATGCCATTTGCGCCCAAAAGTAGGCCAAAGTAACGTAACCAGCAAACATTAAGTAATCAACTGAGGCACCACCAATTTCATCTGGGTTGCTCATGGCTTTTTTACCAACATCGCCAGTAATGCTCTGCCATTGTTCACAATAACTCGCCAGCGTTTTAACATGCTCTGCTAAGGCTGGGTTGCTTGCGTTTGCTTGGCAAAAAGCACCAACATCGGTCATAAATGGCTTTAAAATAGCCCCTTTACTCCCTAAAATTTTGCGCGCCAATAAATCTAATGCTTGAATACCTGTAGTGCCTTCATAAAGACAACTGATTTTAGTATCGCGCATCAGTTGTTCCATGCCCCACTCTTTGATATAACCATGGCCACCGAATACCTGTACACCATGGTTTGCCGCCTCAACACCCAATTCAGTTATAAAGCCTTTGAGTATTGGCGTGCAGAATCCCAATCGATCTTCCGCAGCCTTTTTGCCTCCTGAGTCTTACCCCCACGATACACATCAGCGAATTGCGAAGCATAGGTCACCATCGCACGGCCGCCTTCGGCAATAGCGCGCTGGGTTAACAA